>ENA-ORRX01000750-ORRX01000750.1-human-gut-metagenome-genome-assembly--contig:-NODE-750-length-9892-cov-10.1945_pt1 | contig 9892 bp, 6 predicted proteins | sample MGYA00242186_ERZ509153 | MGnify/ENA primary metagenome ERZ509153 (study PRJEB26280, sample SAMEA2338643) | human gut metagenome | biome: human gut; feature: human-associated habitat; material: faeces... | reverse complement strand
TAGATGCTTCGGTTTATAATGCACAAATCTACGCAAAATTCTCGATATAAACTAAATATAAATAAATAAATCTGCATAAATCCTAAAAACAAAGGAAATTCCATGATTTTTCAATATATTTGCAATTGCAATACAAAACAAAAAGACATTAAACATAACAAACTATTTCAATAAACGTGCAAATAACGTGCAAAAAAAGGAGGAGTAAACATGATAAAAATATCTATAAAATTAGACAAAAGACGGAGGCTTAACAATGGGAAGTTTCCTCTTAAAATAAAATTTTCAACATCTACTTAGGAGAATAAACCTTATGCTCAACACTTTTAACCTTGACGGCGACAAGAAGAATGTTTGCTTTAAAAAGAAAATCCTGAAATATTTCGTAACAAACGGTAATTCCACCATCCAAGAACTTGCGAAAGAAATAAACCTCAGCATCCCGACCATCACCAAAGCGGTGGGCGAGTTGCAAAATATGGGCTACGTAAACGAATACGGAAAGCAGGAAACAGGAGAAGGACGCAGACCTATACTTTACGGACTCAACCCCGACTCGGGATTCTTCGTCGGTGTCGAGATAAAGGAGAATTTCGTTAACCTCGGACTTATGAACTTCCGAGGCGACCTTATAGAACTGGACGACAACGTGCCTTGCCTGATTAACAACACGATGGAGTCCATTGACGAACTGTGCACGCTCGTGAAGAACTTCATCGAAAAAACAGAAGTGAAGCACGACAAGATTCTTAACGTCACATTCTGCATCTCCGGACGCGTCAATTCTGAGAGCGGCTATTCACACACATTATACAACTTCCTCGAAAGTCCTCTCACCAACACTCTCTCAGAGAAGATAAACATCAACGTAAGAATAGAAAACGACACCCGTGCCTTCGCTTACGGAGAGTATATGAAGGGAATGGTGAGCGGAGAGAAGGACGTGCTCTTCATCAACGACAGCTGGGGACTCGGACTGGGCATCATCATCGACGGCGAACTCTACAGAGGTCGTTCGGGATTTGCCGGCGAGATAGGACACATGCACGTATTCAACAACGACATCCTTTGCCATTGCGGCAAGAAGGGATGTCTGGAGACGGAAGCTTCGGGAAGCGCTCTTCAGCGCATCGTGAAGCAGCGCATCGAGGCAGGCGAATCGTCTATCCTCACAAAGAAGGAAGGCGACATCTTCACGCTCGACCACATCATTGACGCCATCAACGATGAAGACCCGCTCTGCATAGACGTCATAGAGAAGATAGGACGCAACCTTGGCGAGACCGTCGCCAACCTCATCAACATCTTCAACCCCGAACTCGTGGTAATCGGTGGCGTGATGGCTCGCACCGGCGACTTCCTTCTCCAGTCTGTTCTGACTTCAGTAAGAAAGTATTCGCTCAACCTTGTCAACAAGGACACACGCCTCTGCCTCTCCAAGCTACGCGAGCGTGGCGGCATAACCGGAGCCTGTCTGCTGGCAAGAAAGGTGGTCTTGGAATAGAGAAACCTCACAACTCCTAAATAGAAAACGCCCTGCAAAGGTTATGACTTACCTTTGCAGGGCGTTTTTGTTTTATATAAATGTATTTCTGATATATTCTTTATTCTTCCACAAAGTCAACGTATTCGCCTTCGTCCTTTGCGAATATCTTGCGGTTAGCCTCACGAGGCGAACGCGAATCGTAGATATCGCCCGATACCGGTCTGCTGCTTCCTGCTGCATTACCGTTGCTGCCAGTATTGTTTGCAGAAGAAGACGTAGATGAGGACGACGAAGAAGCCGAGCCGTACGTACCGTTATTGGCGGCAGAAGAACGTCCGCCTCCCATTCCGCCGTTGGCGAAGCGTCGTGCAGCATTACGCACACGATGGAGGAAATACGCCACCACTCCTATTACGAAGAAAGCGACGAGGATGAAGACGATGAACAGATATTTTATTAGTAGTGCAAATACCGACATAATATTCGTTTTTGATTATACAAATGATTTGATTAATACTTCCGAATATCTTAAATCAAATACCATGCCATAACGTTAAAGCACATGTGCAATAAACGTTAGGCTTGCGCTTTCTTTGTCATCATGTTCGAACACAACGAAACGATGAAGTACCACGCCACTATCATCCAGAAGCTTTGGATAATACCGAAGAAAAAAATCATAACAGCGGAGAAGACGATAAACGTGTAACGCAACTCGTTTTCTTTCCATCCCCAATGCTTGAACTTCAGCGCGAACATCGGAATCTCAGCCACCAAGAGCCAGCTGCTAAAGCAAATCATCACCAGAAGCACGGGCACCATAAGCGGAGACGACTCGAACCAGTCGGCACGCGATACCAGCAATGAGCCCCAGAACAGGGCGTTGGCTGGCGTAGGCAGACCGATGAACGATGTGGTCTGGCGTGTGTCAAGATTAAACTTTGCAAGACGCAAGGCAGAGAAAGCCGCCATAACGAAAGCGAAATAGGGCAAGTATTCTGCCACGGGCGCAAGAAAGTCAGGACATTCCAGCGTCTGAAGCTCACGGAAGATGATGGCTGCCGGAGCCACACCGAAGGTCACGTCATCGGCAAGCGAGTCAAGCTCCTTGCCTATCGGCGAACTGACATTCAGAAGGCGTGCGCTCATACCGTCGAAGAAGTCAAACACGGCTCCTGCGATAATCCACAACAATGCCATCCGAGCGTCGCCTGAGAGGGCAAAGACTGTAGCAATGCAGCCCGATACGAGGTTGCCACAAGTTAGGGTGTTGGGGATAATGCGTGTGATTATGTTTGCCATAATTCGAAGTTTGTTGTATTGAATTTATTAAAAGTCAGTCTGCTTTCAGCTAAGCTTTGCGATAATTGTCTGGTCGCCTGTTGTGGCCTGTCCCATCTTTACGCACACCTCAGTGCCGAGCGGCAGGAACACGTCCACACGTGAGCCGAACTTGATGAATCCGAGGTGCTCGTCGATGTAGCATTCCTCTCCCTCCTTTGCGTAGGTGACGATGCGTCGAGCCACGGCGCCGGCTATCTGTCGGCAGAGGATGTCCGTTCCTTCGGGAGTGGTGATCACCACGTCAGCGTGTTCGTTCTCCTCGCTTGCCTTCGGGAGCCAAGCCTTATGGAAGTTGCCGTTGTGATGTTCCACCTTCGTCACCTTTCCGTCTACGGGGAACCAGTTGGCGTGTACGTTGAAGAGGCTCATAAAGATGCTCACCATAATACGGCGGTCGTGGAAGTACGTATTCTCCTCCACTTCCTCAATGACCACCACGCGTCCGTCAGCCGGAGCCACAACTATTTTCTCTGTGTTCTCTTCCGGGAAGTAACGGATGGGGCAACGGAAGAAGTTAATCACTATACCATACACCGTGCCCATTATGGCGAGGAAGCACCAGAAAGGAGCCTTCACGTCCACAAAACGCCACAGCAACAGCGCCACAGCGGCAATGAAAATGAAGCCATAAATGAGCGTGTCCGTTCCTTCACGATGAAGTCGTATCTTCTTAAGTTTCTTTATCTTTATATTTTTTATCATAGTAGCGGGGAATGTATAAGGATGCTATTTTTATAATAGATGTGAGTAAATAGAGGTTTCGATAGTTAAGGATGCGGCGCATACGTGAAATCATATGAGCAAGAAGCGCCCTTTTTATCTTTGCAAAGGTAAGTTTTTTTTACGGAAATGACAAATTTTTCTACTATTCTTTTGGTTGTCTCAGCAATAAGGGCTAACTTTGATTTCCAATTTATACAAAATCACACACCACACATGGAAGACTTCATACATCTGCACGTCCACACGTACTACTCTCTCCTCGACGGCCAGTCGCCCGTTGAGAAGCTCGTCGACAAGGCCATTGCCAACGGCATGCGCGGTATGGCGATAACCGATCATGGCAATATGTTCGGCGTGAAAGAGCTGTTCAATTACTGCAACAAGGTGAACGGTAAGCTGAAGAAGGAGGGCAAGGAGCCGTTCAAGCCCATCTTCGGATGCGAGATGTACGTGGCACACCGCAAGAAGTCGGACCGTGTGAAGGAGAAAGGCGACATGGGAGGCTATCACCTCATCGTCCTCGCCAAGAACTACAACGGATACAAGAACCTCATCAAGCTGGTGTCGCGTGCATGGGTGGACGGCTATTACATGCGTCCGCGTACTGACCGCGAGGACCTGGAGAAGTATCATGAGGACCTTATCGTCTGCTCGGCATGTATAGCAGGCGAGGTACCGGCGAAGATTCTGAAGAACGACATAGCAGGAGCAAGGGAAGCCATCGAATGGTATAAGAATCTGTTCGGCGACGACTATTATCTGGAGCTTCAGCGCCACGAGGTGCGCGACCCGCATCAGCGTGCCAACCGCGAGACCTTCCCGCTGCAGCAGCAAGCCAACAAGGTGCTGATGGAGCTGGCTAAGGAATACGGCATCAAGCTGGTCTGCACCAACGACTGCCACTTTGTCAATCAGGACAACGCCGAAGCCCACGACCACCTGCTCTGCCTTGCCACCGGAAAGGACCTCGACGACCCTAACCGTATGCTCTATACGAAGCAGGAATGGTTTAAGACGCGCGAGGAGATGAACGAAGTGTTCGCCGACGTACCCGAAGCTCTCTCCAACACGCTTGAGATTCTTGACAAGGTGGAGTTCTACTCCATCGACCACTCCCCCATCATGCCCTTCTTCCCCATCCCTAAAGAGTTCGGCACGGAGGAAGACACACGCAAGCGCATCACGCCGGAGGAGCTTTTCCGCGAGTTCACCACGGACGAAAACGGCAATGACATAATGTCACAGGAGGAAGCCGAGAACAAGATTAAGAAGCTCGGAGGCATCGACAAGCTTTACCGAATTAAGTTCGAGGCTGACTATCTGGCAAAGCTTGCCTATGACGGAGCCAAGCGACTCTACGGCGATCCGCTGCCCGAAGAGGTGTCGGAGCGCGTCAAGTTTGAGCTGCACATCATGAAGACCATGGGTTTCCCGGGATACTTCCTCATCGTGCAGGACTTCATCAATTCCGCTCAGGACGAACTGGGCGTGATGGTAGGTCCGGGACGTGGTTCGGCAGCCGGATCCGTTGTGGCTTACTGCCTGGGCATCACCAAGATTGACCCTATAAAATACGACCTTCTGTTCGAGCGATTCCTCAATCCTGACCGTATCTCGCTCCCTGATATCGACACCGACTTCGACGACGACGGACGCGGAAAGGTGCTCGAATGGGTGGAGGACAAGTACGGACACGACAAGGTGGCGCACATCATCACCTACGGCACGATGGCCACAAAGAACTCCATCAAGGACGTGGCACGTGTGGAGAAGCTGCCTCTCGACGTATCTAACCGCCTGTGCAAGGCCATACCTGACAAGCTGAAGGACGGCAAGAAGATGAATCTGCCCAACGCCATCAGCGAAGTGCCGGAGCTGCAGGAGGCGGAGGCAAGCGCCGACCCGCGACTTGCCAACACCATAAAGTACGCCAAGATGCTGGAGGGCACCGTCCGCGGAACGGGCATCCACGCCTGCGGCACCATCATCTGCCGCGACGCCATCAGCGACTGGGTGCCGGTGTCGACGGCTGAGGACAAGTCGGACCCCGGACACAAGCTCCTCGCCACGCAGTATGACGGACACGTCATCGAGGAGACGGGCCTCATCAAGATGGACTTCCTCGGACTTTCCACGCTCTCCATCATGAAGGAGACGGTGGAGAACATACGCCTCACACACGGATTCACGCTCAATCTCGACACGATCCCCATCGACGACGAGCTGACATACAAGCTCTATCAGGAAGGACGGACCATCGGTACGTTCCAGTTCGAGTCTGCCGGTATGCAGAAATACCTGCGCGAGCTGAAGCCTACTGTCTTCGAGGACCTCATCGCCATGAACGCTCTCTACCGTCCGGGACCTATGGACTACATCCCCTCCTTCATCGCACGTAAGAACGGCAAGGAAGAGATAACGTATGACATCCCCTGCATGGAGAAGTATCTGAAGGACACGTACGGCATCACAGTATATCAGGAGCAGGTGATGCTCCTCTCCCGACAGCTTGCCAACTTCACCCGAGGCGAGTCAGACGCCCTGCGTAAGGCGATGGGTAAGAAGAAGAAAGCCATCGTAGACGCCATGAAACCTAAGTTCATCGAGGGCGGAAAGAAGAACGGACACGACCCGAAGGTGCTGGAGAAGATCTGGGCAGACTGGGAGAAATTCGCGTCATACGCCTTCAACAAGTCGCACGCCACGTGCTATTCGTGGGTGGCATACCAGACGGCTTACCTCAAGGCGCACTATCCTGCCGAGTTTATGGCGGGCAACATGAGCCGATGCATCAGCGACATCACCAAGATCACGAAGCTCATGTCAGAATGTCAGGCGATGGGCATACCCTGCCTCGGACCTGACGTCAACGAGAGTCAGCGCAAGTTCTCAGCCAACAAGAAGGGCGAGATACGCTTCGGACTTTCTGCCATAAAGGGCATGGGCGAAGCCGCTGCCATCAACATCATCGAGGAACGCGAGAAGAACGGACCTTACAAGGACATCTACGACTTTGTGCAGCGCGTGAATCTCTCTGCCGTAAACCGCAAGGCGCTCGAGTCGCTCGCTCTGAGCGGAGGATTCGACAACTTCGGAATACGTCGCGAGAGCTACTTCGGCGAGACTCCGAAAGGCACGTTCATCGAGATACTGCTGCGCTACGGACAGACCTATCAGCAGGAGCAAAACCAGATGCAGAACTCGCTCTTCGGCGACATGGGAGGAGTGGAGATAGCCACACCGAAACCGCCTGAGGCTGAACAGTGGAGCACCATAGAGTTGCTGAAGAAGGAACGCGACCTCGTGGGCATCTATCTCTCCGCGCATCCGCTGGACGAATACAGCGTAGTGCTCAACTCGATGTGCAACCTGCGCTGCGACCAGCTCACACGCGACATGGACAAGCAGGAACTGGCAAAGACGGCAGAACTTACCTTCGGAGGCATCGTCTCGTCCGTGACGTCACGATTCACGAAGAACAACAAGCCGTTCGGCATCGTCACCATCGAGGACTTCAACGGTCAGGGCGAGCTGGCGCTCTTCGGCGACGAATGGACAAAGTGGCAGCACATGCTGAAGGAGGAATACATCGTATACATCACAGCCACCATGCGACAGCGATTCGCCAACGCGCCCAACAGTCTGGAGCTGGTCATCAAGAGCGTGGAATTCATGAACGACGTGAAGGACAAGCGCATAGAGAGGTTCACCATCTACATCGACTCCACCATGCTCCACAACTCGCGCATGAACGACCTGGAGGTGCTGCTCAAGAGCAATCCCGGCAACGTGCCGCTCTACTTCAACATCCACGACTCGGAGCACAACACGGACCTCACGCTTCTGAGCCATAACACCACCATCGACCCGTGCAAGAAGCTCCTCAACTTCCTTGACGACCTCAACAACGAGACGGAGGAACACGAGACTGTCAGGTATGCCATCAACTGACGCGCCGACGCTTGGCATAATATTTGATGACAAATAATATATATTGGTAATAATCGAGTCTATAATAACATAACAAAACTAAAAATTACAAGAAAATGGAAGTACAGATTACAACAGAGAATCTCGAGCAGTACAAGAATGGCGAACTGCCATTGGTAGTTGACCTTTGGGCAACATGGTGCGGTCCCTGCCGCATGATTGCTCCTATCGTATCAAAGCTCGCTGAGGAGTACGACGGCAAGATCGTTGTAGGCAAGTGCGACGTAGAGGCTAACGACGACGTAACCATCGAGTATCGCGTCCGCAACATCCCCACAATCCTCTTCTTCAAGGGTGGTGAGCTCGTTGACAAGCACGTAGGTGCCATTACAGAAGGCGACCTCAGAAAGAAGTTCGACGCTCTGCTCTAATACAGACAGACTGTAATAAAACGGACAACTTCCGTAGAAACTGACAACCAAACCAGGGAGTCAGTTTCTACGGAAGTTTTTTTGTATATATTACATCTACATAACATAGCAGCAGTAGGCAGGGCTTTAACCCAAATACTATAATGTAATTCACCACTATACTATAGCGATTCGTTCCATCAACTATTTTGCGGATAAAACCTCCAGTTGTGATTGATTGCTTTGTTATTGTTGAACTGGTTCTGCATGAACGTAATAGTAATCATTCTTGGAGTCAGCATCGTCGCGATTGAAAACAAGTGCAATTCTTGTATCAGCAGTTGCCCAATATGTAATAATATGCGCTTTTTCAGGAAGAGCCTTGAATAAGGTGCGGTAATGCTCTACCTGCTTACCCACTTCGGTTCCCTTGCCATAATGGTTAATCATAAGTTCCGTCAGTTCACTGATTTCCTTTTCCAGGATGGCAATATCGTTGCCCTTGCCTTTTTCTTCGGAATTGTAGCGCAGTTCGGCATACACCTTGTTCATATCATTGTTGTATGTCCTTGGTTCGTAAACGGTGAAACTCCGGCTTTTGTCAAGCAAACACGTTGCGGTAAACTCGCGTGGCTTGCTCATCGAAAACTTTCCCCAATCGAAGCACAAGAATTTGTCGAAGTATATGTCGTGGTGCATCGTGTATGTATAGACGATGCGACCTTTCTTGTAACCCTCAAAGTATGTGGTCAGGTTTGGGTTCGTATAGAAGAAACGAGTAGTCCATGTCAGGACAGTCTGCGCCTTGCTCTGATTGTTGCGGTGTATGACATATCTGTCTGGAACAATACTGTCGTTGGCTCTCCAAACGATGGAGTCGAAATATTCCAATGCTGGGTTTGGAAGCATTGCCGTGCCGAGACGGTCGGTCAGTGAGAATTCTACATTTCCAAAAGCGACGATGACACTTCCGTTGGTACCTTCTTCAAAATCGTCGGGATTGTAGTATCTTGCACTTACACGGAACTTGCAGTCGTCAGGAACGGCACCGGTAAAATCAAAGTTTGCATCATAATCGTATGCTTTCTTCATTTTGGCAAGTTCATTGTCGGTCATGCGTTGATAGACAACCATGCAATAAAAAGGTTTCTGATTACCGTGCTCGTCGGATTTGACACCAATATTTTGCATGGTGTACATATAGAATTTCTTTCCTTGGAGAGTGGTCAAAGCCAGCACTTGCATATAACGGTTTTGCAAACTTTCGCTTTCTGTGCCACGCATGATGAAACCCTTTGTAGCATCGTAGCGCCACGTTGTCTTATTATAGAAATTGCCTGGGGTGTCACTATGGAGGAAACCGACAAGCCGACTGTCTGACTCAAACCAGTAATCTTCATATCCTCCACCACAAACTGTTTCGCGATAATCTTTCTGTGAAAGCCTGCCGTCATCCTGAACTTCATACATGCCTATGACTTTCCAACCATACCCTTTTACCTCATCCTCAATAACTGTAGCTCTTGTTGGCTCGCAACTTTCGAGCACACAGCAACCATCGTTGTTAATAGTATAAGTCCTATCGAACAGATTGTCATAGTCAATAACCGGTCCGTTAGGTTCCTCTGTCTTATCACAACCTGTAAAAGAAACGATGCTGAGCATCGCCATCAGAAAAATCCAAATCCTTTTCATTGCTTACTTTATATTTATGTATTAAGTTCTTCTTCTTGAAATTTTCGTATGTATTACCCTCTATTGATTCGTTCTACCAATTCGTCTGGTGTAAGTATCTCCATCTTGGAAAAACCAAACCACTTCTTGCCTAAATCCTTAATGGATGCACCTATGTGATATACATCATCGTCTATACAAAGGAAGCGGTCATGTGACAAACGGAATGTTTCAACATCAATCGGTGCATATTGAGCATTATGACGGTCAATGTCGAGTTGGAACTGACGGCTTATCTGCTGAGTGTAGATGATTGCAGACACGT
>ENA-ORRX01000747-ORRX01000747.1-human-gut-metagenome-genome-assembly--contig:-NODE-747-length-9900-cov-42.6771_pt1 | contig 9900 bp, 12 predicted proteins | sample MGYA00242186_ERZ509153 | MGnify/ENA primary metagenome ERZ509153 (study PRJEB26280, sample SAMEA2338643) | human gut metagenome | biome: human gut; feature: human-associated habitat; material: faeces... | reverse complement strand
CCGACGAGTTTGCCGTACCATTGGGCGACCTCATCGACGTAGCTGCCGAGATTGAGAAGGCAGAGGCTCAGCTCAAGCACCTGGAGGGCTTCCTGATGGGTGTACGCAAGAAGCTCAGCAATGAGAACTTCGTAGCTCACGCTCCTGAGAAGGTAGTAGCTCTGGAGCGCAAGAAGGAGAGCGACTCTGTAGAGAAGATTGCTGCCCTCAAGGCAACCATCGAGGAGCTCAAGAAGAAGTAACAGATTCTTTTTATATATGTTGAATGTTGAGTGTAGAATGATGAATGCAGAATCTCTGACGGATGAATTCGTCAGCCATTCTGCAACTCAACATTCAGCATTCAACATTCAACTTTTTTATTATGATCAAGAAGCTTTTCACCTTATTTATATGTATGTTTTCGTTCGCCATGACTTTCACCAGTTGTAGCGACGAGGCCTTTGATGTGGATAGCGTCAACAAGCAGACCATTTTCGTGTTCTTTCCTTGGACTGGAGGCACAAGCAATCCAGGTCTTTATGATGACTTAGAACACAACTTAGACAGTATCAGCGAAGGCATTATCGCAAAGAAAGGACTGAATGACTCACGTGTGTTGGTTTTCTTCAGTGAAAAATATAACCAGAGTACCCTCTATGACTTGCAGTATGACGCCAAAAACAAAAAGGTGAATCGTGTTCCTATCAAGAAATACGAGGGTAACAGTTACTGTTCGGCAGAAGGATTCGCAGACTTGCTCAATGACGTAAAACAAAATGCAGAAGCACTCAACTATGCGCTCATTATTGGCGCTCATGGTTGCGGATGGACCTATGCAGAAGATTGGAGCAATTACCCCTACAAAGCCCGACCAAGTTTTGGAAGTTCATCACCCAAAAGCAACAGTTTCAGCGGAATTAACTTTGGTAGTGATTCAGATGAGCCACATACACGATTTTTTGGAAGTGTCGATTTAAAGGACAATGCCATAGATGTAGCTACACTTGCAGAAGGAATCAGGGAGAGTGGACTCAAGATGCAATACATCCTCTTCGATGCCTGCTATATGGGTAATGTAGAGACAGCCTACGAACTGAAAGATGTTACCAATTTCTTCATAGCGTCAAGCAGCGAAATTATGCAATATGGCTTGCCCTATAAGTTATTGTGGAACTATCTCAATTCGCCTACCCCAAGCTATTCGAGCATCGTATCAACGTCTATAAACTTTTATAAAACGACAAAGGATCCTTATCTTAACATAGCAGCCATAGACTGCAGAGAACTGGATGGATTGGCAAACATCATGAAGGAAATCAACAGCAAATATACACTATCAGAAAGTATAGATCCTGAATCCATACAGCATTTAGATGGATTTTCTCCGAATTTATTCTATGATATGGAGGCATACGTTGATAGTCTATATCCTAGCGGTTATCTGCTTGACCAGTTTAAGAATCAGCTTAATCTCACAGTAAAAGCTGCCGGGCACACAGACTATGCCTTTTCTGCTTTATATTATAAAAAAACATATATAGAAATAAAGAACTATTGCGGCCTTTCCATCTCCGACCCAAGCCAGCACAGTGTAGCTCTCAAGGGAAGAGAGAAGACAGGATGGTGGAAGGCAACCCACTAATAAAGTTGAATGTTCACATTTCAAAATACTAAGGACAAAGATGGAATTTTTTATAATCGATCGTAATGGACAGCAGGCAGGTCCTTTCAGTTTCGACCAACTCGTACAGAAGGGTATCAGTCCCGAAACACTGGTGTGGAAGCAGGGTATGGCAGACTGGACTCCTGCCTGGAAGGTAGAGGATCTGAAAGCTGTATTGGAAGCAGTAGAAGCCAACCAGAGCAACCAGAATGCCCAAAAGCAAGAAGGAGTTCAGCAAGGTTTCCCGCAAGGAGCCAACCAGCAGCAGGCTCAGCAGGAAGCTTATAAGAAAGTCCAGCAGGAAGCCTATCAGCAGGGATTCCAGCAGGGAGCAGCGATGCATTCGAATTTCCAGCAGCAGCCTAAGAAGAAGACGAGCCATTTCGCCATGAAGATGGTGATAGGTCTCATCATTTTCATCCTTGCCATATTTGCCATAACCAATCCGAGCGCAGATGCCCATAAGGAGAAGGTTCGCACGGAGGCAAGCAAGGCAGTAGAAAAGGCGGTAGGATCTACCGACAACAATTTCTTCTCGCAGGCGCTCCGCTCTGTAGCCAAGATGATGGCTGGCAACATGATGGACGAAGCGATGAATCAGCTTTTCGAATACCACAACTATATCGTTTGCTCTACGGGGTCTGTGGAGTTCAACGGCAAGCCGCACACCGTGAGTTTCGGTATTCTCGGCAACGTCTATACGATGAATGCCGACGATATGGTGAAGGCGCTGGAATCAGCCAATAATCTCCATATCGAGGAGTCAGAATCAAATGTATCCTCTGACAATCCTAATATGGATGGATCAGATTCAGAAGCCAATGTCAATGAGGACCAGGCTGACAGCGATGAAGGCAGCCTCAGCACAAGAATGCAGAAGAAACTGGAAGAGAAAGCCAATCAGGCTTTCGATAAGGCGGCAGATAAAGTGAGCAAGAAGGTAGAAGAGAAAATCAACCAGAAGCTCGAAGAAACCACCGATTCTTCCAGCATCGAAAAGATAATCGATAAGATCCTGGAGTTATTTTAACGGCATATAATACAAATCTCCCTATAAGCAGACGACATACGCCAGGCTTATAGGGAGTTTTTTTAATTAAAATAGCCTTTAAATAGCAGCACAGATATCAGGCTACTTCCAGAAAATCGGGAGAGCGGGATATCTTGACCACCACTGCGTGATGACGCACAAACTGCATGCGGATGCGGGCAATGAGAAGATCATAGCACTCCTCGCTATGAATAAGGAAACCCAGATGGAGACACTCTCCTACGATGATGCAGCGGTTGCGCCAACCATGAATGCCATTACCCCTGGAGAAGGACACACGGGAATCAACATGGGAGTCAACCCCTGAATCAACATCTGCCAGTCTTATATAATAAGGTAATGCCAGCTTGCTGTTGCGCTGCAGGGCATACTCGCCTTCCGGCAGACAATGCACATCCTCCTCCAACGTATCACAAACATGCTGACCATCAATCAGCAATCTACCACTTACGGCATGATGATAACTGCCAAAACGTTCTATAACTATTTCCATAAACTTTTGATTTTTCCAAACTGTTATTTTTTAACCTTACCCCCATCCCCATCTTCTCTCCATATCCGTGTAAATAATATTCAAGGAGGAGAGAAACAGGCAAAAACGCCCGAAAAATGGGGGAAAAAGAGATTGAGAATTTTCCCTTAAGGGTTTTTATTTTTTTCCTTAAGGGAAAATATATTTTTCCTTAAGGAAAACGACAGCTTCTCTTAAGAGATTTTTCTGCCACGTTTAACTTGTAAAGTTATTTACCACTACCAATGCTATATCCCCACTCCATCCGGCTCTCCAAGATAGTAAAAGATATAATCTACCATCTTGGGCGTGAAACTATGCAGCGAAGGTTTATACCCCAATTCCTGCAGTTTGACATAGAGCGGAGTGCAACGCTTCACCCAATCCATAAACTCATCTCTCGCAGCATGCCCCTTGGAACGGCTGTGAGGACAGTAGAGGTGAGCAAGCTCCTGCTTGCTCATCACTCTACGTTCTACGAAATGTTGCTTGGTAACATTCATCTAGTTTTAATTTTTAGTTAGTAATCTATTCTTCTGCGAAGATATAAAAAAATCGGATAGGGTGTTTCATCTGATTACAAAATTTAATATTTACAATTCAGATGTAACAAGGGCTGCAGCGTGGTGGCATCAAAGCTGGGACATGCCTTCTGCACTCCAGGCAGGTCACGATGCCCCAGAATGGTGCGGATGTCGGGAAACTGTATCTTCAGCTGAACAATCAGTTTCTCCATCGCCTTCTTCTGCTCCCCGGTACGGGTATCCGCCACATAGCCATTCTCATCCAATCCGCCCTCATAGCAGATTCCGATGGAATGTGCATTCCAGCCACGGGCATGGGCACCCATGCGCTCCAGCGGACGGGTGGCATGCACCTTGCCGTCACGGCTGATGAAGAAATGGTAGCCGATGTAACGCCAGTGGTTCACCTCCACGTGGTCGTGGTAAAGCTGATGCACGGTGTAAGGGTGGTTGCAGCGGGTTGCGCTGCAGTGTACCACAATCATTGTAATTTCTCTAGTCATAAGCTGATGTTTTTAATGTTTCAACACTGCAAAGATAAGACATTCTCCTAACTCCAACTGGCGATAGCCGTCGATTTCCGGCGAATTTCCGCCTACCCCGGAATGTTTTATATTTAGTTAACTAGTTACCTCTCGTGGGAGAAATGTCTAGATAGTTACTTCTCGTAGGCAAACTTACCAAAGGGTTACATCTCATCAGAGGAAACCGTTACATCTCGCGGGACAACGCCTTCTGCCAGTTACCTCCCATGGTAACAACATTTCATACCAATCTGACTATCTGACAGTTACGCATTAAAATAGCGCTACAAGAAATATGATAATATGATATATAAGAAATAAACAAGAAAAATGGTCATGATGGGTTCTCAAACTTTTTTTCTCTATTTTCTAAAAAAACTTGTAAAATACTTGTTAGTTTCAGAAAAATTATATATCTTTGCAGCGTTCTTTCAGTAGAAATACCGGAGGAGCAGACATACGGCATCCTGTTGGCAGGATGCCCAAGCATGATAAATGCTGAGTTTACATCTCAAAATCCCTTGTAAGGTGTGGAGCTAAATCCTTGCATGGGGTACTCAATTGTAAATTCAGGCTAGATTTTTCGTGCGCATTCTCTATGAACAATTCATACGGGGGTGCGACATGGGAAAATTCTGGTCTGATGTGAAAATTGAGTTAAGGACCAGAAAAAAGCTCCAAAATATTTTTGGTCCATTTGAGATTTCGCATCCCCCAGATTTGTTTTCATTGCCACCCCCATTTTATAGACTTTTATAAAACAACAAGCAATGAACAAGATCCTAACTTTCAACGTAGCCGAAGCCACAGAGCTTGGCACTCATTGCGCCCTGCATCACAGCTACAGCCCGCAAGAACAGAAGTACATCTTCAGACTTGACGTGTACAATCAGAAACAGATCAAAATGGCTATCAGCCAGAACGCACACCACGGTCAACTGGACCTCAATGGTTTTGAGCACCTCGAAAATATGTTACGTTTCGAAGTACCCTACAGAGCTTTGGAAGCAACCAAATCACATTACAATAACCTGGAGACTGCCCTTATAGACATAGGCAAAAAGCCGGTCTGTATCCCTTACACCGTCGCAGAATCTGGTAATCCTGGAACATACCACTTGTGCTACAAGCAGTTCGACTACCTCTACCACTTCGTTGACTACACCAAGAAGGGTCAGGAGAAGAGAGCCATCCTGGAGATGCCGATTCCCGTGGCTCAGTACTACTTCGCCCTGGACCTGGGCTATTTCAAGGTTTCGCCGCAGCTTTACGAGTCATTCCATCACCAGTCTTCCCGCTGCCTTTATCTCCTGACAGAGAGCCGACTGAAGAAGGGCTACACCAAGTTTACGCCTCCCGAGATCCTTGCGCTCCTCACCAGCCATACCCAATATCGCGGCACGGGGAATCTGGAATATACCCAGCTTTCTACTGCCGAAGAAGAGATCAGAAATGCCTACAAGCTGAACCGTCTCGACTATATCGTGATACACACGCTAGAGACTACCCGCAACCAGGTAGTAGGCAAATACGGCTGCTTGGTAATCTTCGGCCTCAAGTACCGCAACGATGACCCAGATATGCTGAGCGATGAAGACAGAACAAAGCTGACAATGAAGAAACTAAACTTTAGAAAGCTCCTCACCTCTTCCTACTGGAACGTGAGCCACAAGGTGGCAGAGGAGTTGAGCGATCGCCTCACCCTGTCAGACCTGGATGCCGTGAACCAGTGCTTTCTGGCAGCCTATGCGACGAAGAGAAAGCACGAGATCAAGAATCCCGCAGGGTATATCGTGTCCAGCCTGGATAAGGTTCTGAAGAAGAATCAGCCAGGCAGCTCTTCAAAGCCATAACCACTAACGGCATATAAACAGCAATCCCCCATCCTGCCTTCTCAAGCCGGATGGGGGTATGCTTCAAAATAAAAGTTCAAGAGCATAAATAAAGCAGTAAATACCTTAATTTATTCTAAAATACAAAATTATATAGCCAAAATATATCGTTTTTCAAAATTTATATATATCTTTGCACTTATAATTAATAAAGAGAATTATGAGAATTATTTCGCATAGAAAACTAAAAGAGTTTTATGAATCACCAGGACGAGAAGACTCTAAAGTTGCCCTTGAAAGGTGGTACCAGATAGCAGAAGAAGCAGAATGGCATAACTTTTCCGATATTAGAGCAGACTTCCCTGATGCCGATTACGTAGGTAATCAACATTACGTATTCAACATCCGAGGAAATAACTATAGATTAGTAGTTGTCATAAAATTCACTATAGGCCGACTTTTTATAAGATTTGTCGGAACACATAGTGAATACGACAAAATTGACTGTACCAACATTTAACATCAAGAATTATGGAAAAAATAACAAAAGAACAGTATGAGTTTGCACTCAACAGAATAGAAGAGCTTTTACCATTGGTAACGGATGAAACTCCTGCTAATGATAAAAATGCCATTGAACTGACATTAATGTCAGATATTGTGGAGTCATACGAAAAGAGACATTTTCCTATAGGAAAGCCTTCAGTATCCGAACTCATTGAACTTTCACTGAGTGAAAAAGAAATGACACAAAAACAATTAGCAACAGAAATCGGAATAAGCCCTTCCCGCATTAACGATTATATTACTGGACGTTCGGAACCTACATTAAAAATTGCCAGATTGCTTTGCAAGGTACTGAATATTACTCCTGCTGCTATGTTACAATACTAAGCAATAGTTTTCAGCTTACAAGAAATCCCCCATCCTGCTTTCTCAAGCCGAATGGGGGTTTTGCTTATGTGATAGAGAGATTTATGAATGTCTATCAGCCAGTTTTCCTACTTTTTATTTGGTCGTTTCAGGAAAAAAGCGTAATTTTGCAGTGAAACTAAATGTTGAACTAAATGAATGGCATATGAAACAGGTAGAAGAAAGATACATCAGCTTGCTGACCGATTTCGGCTTCAAGCGAATATTCGGAACGGCAATGAACAAGGATTTGCTCATTTGCTTCCTCAACAGCTTGTTTAATGGCAGACAGGTTGTGAAGGATGTGTCGTATCTGAATCCGGAGCATGTGGGAGATGTATATACCGACCGCAAGGCCATCTTCGACGTGTATTGTGAAGGAGAAAACGGCGAGAAGTTCATCGTGGAAATGCAGAATGCCTACCAGACTTATTTCAAGGACCGCTCCCTCTTCTACTCCACTTTTCCAATCCGTGAACAGGCTCCCAAGGGTAGTGACTGGGATTTCAAGCTCAATCATGTCTATACTGTTGCGCTGCTCAACTTCAACATGAATGAGGATGCCTTCGACAAGGAGAAGATCCACCATCATGTACAGTTGTGCGATACCGCTACCCACAAGATTTTCTACGACAAGCTGGAGTTTATCTATGTAGAGATTGCCAAATTCAATAAGACACTAGGAGAACTGGATACACTCTACGAGAAGTGGCTTTATGCGCTGAAGAATCTCTATAAGCTTACCCAGCGCCCAAAGGAGCTGTACGACAAGGTTTTCGACCGTCTCTTTGAAGAAGCCGAGATTGCCAAGTTCACCCCACAGGAAATGAGGGAGTATGAAGCAAGCAAGATGGCATACCGGGATATCAAGAACTCCATTGATACGGCGAAGCAAGAAGGTCTTGCGGAGGGTATGGAATTAGGTATGAACCAGAAAGCCCTGGATATTGCCAGGAATATGCTTACTGATGGTGTTGACATCAATCTGATCATGAAGTATTCCGGACTTACCCAGGAACAGATAGAAAATTTGAAATAAGATATTATTTTAGAAGTATCAGATAAACAGAAATCCCCCATCCGGCTTGAGAAAGCAGGATGGGGGAATACTATAGGGAAATCCCTATTGCTTTTTAGGGATATTTCCTTTAAAGTATCACAAAAAACGTTTAATTTTGCAGCAGAAATGATAATAATGTGAAATTATGGAAAAAAGTCCGTTTCATTACAAAATACGGCATAAAAGACTATGATTCTACTGTTTCAAAGATCCAATTGTCCTTCTTTATTAGGAAGTAGTGTAACTTTAAAAAAATATTCATATGAAGAAAAAATTACTTATTATTGCATTGTGTAGTATAGCTACTCATCTTTTTGCTTATGATTTTGAGACTAATGGTATTTTTTACAATATCAAGTCAAGTAAAGATCTTACTGCTGAGGTAACAAACAACAGTGAAGTTTCTTATGAAGGCGATGTTGTAATTCCCGATGAGGTTAGCTTCAACGGAAAAACTTTAAAGGTTGTTGCTATTGGTATAAAGTCATTCCTTAATTCAGAGAAATTGACTTCTGTTACATTTGGTAAAAATGTAGAATCTATAGAGGATCAGGCATTTTGTAATTGTATAAACCTAAAAGATATAAATATACCTCATAATGTCAAAACGTTAGGTTCAAATTCTTTTTATGGTTGTAATGCTCTAACAAGAATTACCATACCAAAATCTCTTACCCAAATAGACTATTCTGCATTTGCTGATTGTGCAAACCTTTCAGAAATTCAATTTGAAGATGGATTGAAAATCATTGGAGAAAATATGTTTGAAGGTTGCAATTCACTTACTCAAATTGTAATTCCTAACAGTGTAGAAAGTATAGAAAACAATGCGTTTAGATTTTGTGAGAAATTAGAAAAACTTATCATAGAAGATGGAGATACTGAACTTTGCATAGGAGGCTTCCAGCCATGGTCTGGGACAAACGTAACAGATCTTTATCTAGGTAGAAATATCGGACATCTTCCTGGTTTTTATATGCAAACCTTTTGGGTAATGACCACTCCTATTCAATATACTATCGGTGAAAAAGTGACAGAAATGTCATGGCTTGCTTGTAAAAATGTGGAAACAATAGTTTTAAAGAGTATAGTACCTCCTGCATGTAATTCTTTTAGTGATAGTCAGTATGCTAAAATAAAACTATATATTCCTGTAGGTACAAAGGAAGCATATATGAAAGTGGAACCTTGGAAGAATTTCTGGAATTTAACCGAGGGGACACCAACTGGCATTACTCATACCATTGTTGATGAAGATAAAATTGAGTCTATTTATTCATCTAATGGATGTAAGGTTGAGAAGTATGTTCGAGGTGTCAATATAGTTAAGATGAAGTCTGGAAAAGTTTATAAAATAAGGAAGTAGCAAGATCTAAAATAAAAAAGCTTAAGAAATGAAAAAAATATTATTTGTTTTTTTAGTATTGGTATTGGGTATCCCTTCATGCCATGCGCAATTTGGAGCGCTTAATAAGTTATATAAGAGCGCAAAGTCAATTACATCGAAGAGTAAAAAGCAGACTAAAGACGACTTCGGAAACAAAAAAATAATCGATCTCTTGAAGGATGCTGCAATTGACACAACAAGCGTAGAATATAAGGAATCATTAGAGAGAAGCAAGCAGGAGTATTTAACCCACATTGCAGCAGCCTTTGGTGAAAAACTTAAAGATTCCTAACGAAATCCTAGATTTTGGCAGTTTTCTGCCAATTTCCTAGCTGATTTTGTATAAAGAATCCTAATTTGCAGCGTATGTTCGGGAAAAACCCCGAAATGCTACACCCGCCCGTTTTGTCAGTTGAAAAATTGTGTGTACCTTTGCCCCCGAAATGTATATATC
>ENA-ORRX01000744-ORRX01000744.1-human-gut-metagenome-genome-assembly--contig:-NODE-744-length-9930-cov-2.27463_pt1 | contig 9930 bp, 8 predicted proteins | sample MGYA00242186_ERZ509153 | MGnify/ENA primary metagenome ERZ509153 (study PRJEB26280, sample SAMEA2338643) | human gut metagenome | biome: human gut; feature: human-associated habitat; material: faeces... | reverse complement strand
CGGCGTGTGTTGTTTTCTCATCGTGGCATCTGTCCTTTCTGGTGGGCTAATTCCTGGTGCATTTCATTGTAGCATAGACTGACAGGGAGGGCTATGCCCTACCAGTCTGCAGCAGGAACGTGGACATTCCTGCTGGATTGTCCGACCTTTGCTTCATGTTTTTATTGAAAATCCGTTTAGAATGGACATAAATACTTATCGAACAATATAAAACCAGAAATATGTCTGCTGTAAGGGGATTATAATATAAAAAAATCTCAGTGAAATGAAAAAAAGTTACAGGAACGTGTTGACAAATCGTGTGCATCGAGTAATAATGTATACATGTTTACAGCATTACAGTTTGAATCTGTTGGAGTGCCGTGGTATAATATGCATGGTATCAGCAATTCTAAGAGGAGATGGGTCCATGAAACACGTCTTGTCGGTATTCGTCGAGAATCAGACTGGTGTCCTCGTGCGTGTTGTGAGCATGTTTTCCAGACGCGAGTTCAACATCGACAGCCTGTCGGTGGGCGTCACGGAAACACCGGATTTCTCGCGCATCACAGTCGTCGTGCACGGTGATGAGAACCTTATCGAGCAGATGATCAAGCAGCTCGAGAAGATGCCGGTAGTCCGTGCGGTACAGCGCCTGGACGAGAAGAATGCTGTGTGCCGCGGGATGACGCTGATAAAGGTCAAGGCGGATGACGACAACCGGCTCGATGTCTTGAAGATGGCAGAGCTCTTCCGGGCTCATGTGGTGGATGTCGAATCCAACACGCTGGTCTTCGAGATCACGGGCAGTGACGACAAAGTCACGGCTTTCCTGAGACTCGTGAAGCCTTATGGGATCGCGGAAGTCATACGCACCGGCCTCATCGCGCTAGAGCGCGGAGAGCATACAATCTATGAACATTGTGAGGAGAGAGAGTATTATGGCAAAAACTTACTATGATCAGGATGCAAATTGGGAACTCATGAACGGCAAGACGATTGCCATCATCGGCTATGGCAGCCAGGGCCATGCTCATGCCCTGAACCTCAAGGACAGCGGTGCAAACGTCATCGTCGGCCTCTATGAGGGTTCCAAGTCCAAGAAGGTCGCTGAAGAGCACGGCCTGAAGGTCTACACGGTCGCTGAAGCAGTCAAGCAGGCTGACATCACGACGGTCCTGATTCCGGATGAGAAGCAGGCCGACGTCTACAAGACGGAAATCGCTCCGAACCTCAAGCCGGGCAGTGCTCTCGTCTTCGCACATGGCTTCAACATCCATTACCAGCAGATCGTTCCGCCGGCAGATGTTGATGTATTCATGGTCGCTCCGAAAGGCCCGGGCCATCTCGTTCGCCGCACGTACACGGAAGGTTCCGGCGTACCGGTTGTCTTCGCTGTTCATCAGGATGCAACGGGCAAGTGCTTCGACCTCGCTCTTGCTTATGCAAAGGGCCTCGGCGCTCTGCGTGCCGGCGCACTGCAGACGACGTTCCGCGATGAGACTGAGGAAGACCTCTTCGGCGAGCAGGCTGTCCTCATGGGCGGCGTTTGCCAGCTGATGCAGACGGGCTTCGAAGTACTCGTTGAGGCAGGTTATCCGCCGGAGATGGCATACTTCGAGTGCTTCCATGAGATGAAGCTCATCGTTGACCTCTGCTACGAGGGCGGCTTCACGAAGATGCGTCAGTCCTGCTCCGATACGGCTGAGTACGGCGACTACATGGTAGGCCCGCGCATCATCACGGAAGACACGAAGAAGGAAATGAAGAAAGTCCTCAAAGAGATCCAGGACGGCACGTTCGCTCGCAACTGGCTGCTTGAGAACAAGGCTGCTGGCCGCGTCAACTTCCTCATGGAGCGCCGCCTGCATGCTGAGCATCCGATCGAGAAGGTCGGCAAGGCGTGCTATGATGCCGTGGCTCAAAGACGGTGCAGATCTCTCTAAGGACTGATAACTCCGTTAACTGAACAGGAATTTAACGCTTCCCCGGCGAATCATGCGTCGGGGAAGTTTTTTCCAAATAACAGGACTATACTCGTTATGCATAGTAAGAGATTAGGAGGGCATACTATGGGTATGACTATGAGCGAGAAGATCCTCGCGAAACACGCCGGCCTCGATTCTGTAAAAGCCGGTCAGCTCGTGACCTGCGAGCTCGATATGGTACTGGCCAACGACATCACGGCACCGCCGTCCATCGCCAAGTTTGAGGAGATTGGCCGCCCTGTCTTCGACAACACGAAGATCGCGCTCGTGCCGGATCACTTCCAGCCGGCCAAGGACATTAAGTCGGCAGAGCTCGCGAAGATCGTCCGTGACTTTGCGCGCAAGTACAAGATCGTCAATTACTTCGAGCAGGGCCGCGTGGGCATCGAGCACGTCATCCTGCCGGAGAAGGGCATCGTCGCACCGGGCATGCTGACGATCGGTGCGGATTCGCATACGTGCACGTACGGTGCTGTCAACGGCTTCTCGACGGGCGTCGGCTCCACGGATCTCGGTGCCGCTATGGCGACGGGCAAGGCTTGGTTCAAGGTTCCGGAGGCCATCAAGGTCAACCTGACGGGTGAGAAGCCGGCTGACATCACCGGCAAGGACGTCATCCTGACGCTTATCGGCATGATCGGCGTTGACGGCGCGCTCTACAAGTCCCTGGAATTCGCCGGCCCGGGCGTCAAGGCGCTGACGATGACGGACCGCCTGACTATCTCCAACATGGCCATCGAGGCAGGCGGCAAGGCCGGCATCTTCCCGTTCGACGAGATCACGAAGGCGTATGTCGACGGCCGCGTCACGAAGCCGTACGAGCCGGTCGCTGCCGACGAGGATGCAGAGTACTGCCGCGAAGTCGACATCAACCTCTCCGAGCTCAAGCCGGTCGTTGCCTTCCCGCACCTGCCGGGCAATACGAAGCGCGTCGAGGATATCAAAGAGCCGATTGAGATCGATCAGGTCATCATCGGTTCCTGCACGAATGGCCGCCTCGAGGACATGGAGATCGCAGCGTCCATCCTCAAGGGCCGCAAGGTCGCAGACCGCGTGCGCTGCATCGTCATCCCGGGCAGCCCGGCCATCTACAAGGAGTCGATGAAGCGCGGCTACATCGATGCCTTCATCGATGCAGGCTGTGCCGTCTCGACGCCGACCTGTGGCCTCGGCGGCTACATGGGCATCATGGCTGCCGGCGAGCGCTGCGTTTCGACGACGAACCGCAATTTCCGTGGCCGCATGGGCCATGTCGACAGTGAAGTCTACCTCGCCGGCCCGCAAGTCGCAGCCGCGAGTGCAATCTTAGGACGCATCGCAACACCGGAGGAGGTAAAATAACATGAAATTAGAAGGCAAAGTATGGCGCTACGGCGACAATATCGATACAGATGTCATCATCCCGGCCCGTTACCTCAACACGTTTGACCCGAAAGAGCTCGCCAAGCACTGCATGGTCGACATCGATGAGAGCTTCGCACCGAATGTCAAGGAAGGCGACATCATGGTCGGCGGCCGCAACTTCGGCTGCGGCTCCTCGCGCGAGCATGCGCCGGTTGCCATCAAGGCATCGGGCGTCCCGGTCGTCATCGCCGCGAGCTTCGCGCGCATCTTCTACCGCAATGGCATCAACATCGGCCTGCCGCTCCTGGAGATCGGCGAGGACGTCGAGAAGATCAAGGCCGGCGATCAGCTGCGCGTCGACACGGCGACAGGCACGATCGAGGACCTGACGACGGGCGACGTCTTCCATGCGCACCCGCTTCCGGGTTTCGTGCAGGACATTGCCCAGGCCGGCGGCCTCATCAACTACATCAAGGGCCAGAAGGACTGAGCACAGAGTCAACGACGTTTGGATAGAGCAGAGAGGGAATAGCATATGTCATATAAGATCACAGTGATACCGGGCGATGGTATCGGCAAGGAAATCACGGATTCTGCGGTAGAAGTCCTCAAGAAGGTCGACGAGAAGTTCGGCCTTGGGCTTTCCTACACCTATAAGGATGCCGGCGGCACGGCCTACGACAAGTTCGGCACGCCGCTGCCGGAGGATACGATCGAGGCGTGCAAGGCGTCGGACGGCGTTCTCTTCGGTGCTGTCGGCGGCGACAAGTGGGACAATGTCGACCCGGCCCTGCGCCCCGAGAAGGCCATCCTCGGCCTGCGCAAGAACCTCGGCCTCTATGCCAACCTGCGCCCAGTCAAGGTGGCCGATGCGCTCGTCGAGTACTCTCCGCTGAAGCCGGAACTCGTCAAGGGCGTCGACCTCGTCATCGTGCGCGAGCTCATCGGCGGCATCTACTTTGGCGATAAATGCGAGTCTGAGCAGCACAATGGTGCAGAGCGCGCCTGGGACCTTGAGAACTATTCGGTCCCCGAGGTCGACCGCATCGCGAAGCTCGCCTTCGAGACGGCCAAGCTGCGCCGCGGCAAGGTCACGTCAGTCGACAAGGCCAATGTCCTCGCGACGTCGCGCCTCTGGCGCCGCACGGTGGCCAAGCTCGCCGAGTCGTACCCCGATGTCGAGCTCAACAACCTCTACGTCGACAACTGCGCGATGCAGCTGGCCATCCGTCCGACACAGTTCGATGTCATCGTCACGGGCAACCTCTTCGGCGACATCCTCTCCGACGAGGCGGCCTCCATTGGCACGAGCACGAGTCTCTATGAGCCAATCCACGGCAGCGCACCGGACATCGCAGGCAAGGGCATTGCCAACCCGATGGGCACGATCCTCTCGGCCGCAATGCTGCTGCGCTACTCGCTGCACGAAGAAGAGGCGGCCAAGGCCATCGAAGCAGCTGTCGACAAGGCTCTCGCTGATGGCTACCGCACGCCGGACCTCTGGAAGGAAGGCTTCAAGAAGGCCAATACGGAAGAGATCACGAAGGTCATCTGCGAGCGCATCTGACGCTTGCCGCAAAGGGAGTCTCGCTGGCAGAAGGAGGAAGGCAGATGAAGGGAGCACAGGCAGTCGCTCTCTGTCTCAAGGAGCAGGGAGTCGACACGGTTTTCGGTTATCCGGGCGGCATGATCCTGCCGCTTTACGACGCATTCTATGAGAACCCGGACATCCGGGAAATCCTCGTGACACACGAGCAGAATGCCGCGCATGCGGCCGACGGCTACGCGCGTGCGTCGGGCAAGGTCGGTGTCTGCATCGCGACGTCGGGCCCTGGCGCGACGAATCTCGTCACGGGTCTCGCGACGGCCTTCATGGACTCTGTCCCGGTCGTCGCCATCACAGGGCAGGTCGACACATCTCTCCTGGGGCGCGATGCGTTCCAGGAGACGGACATCCTCGACGTCACGATGCCTGTCACGAAGCACAACTTCAAGGTCAAGAAGGCCGACCAGCTCGTGCCGACGGTGCGCAAGGCATTCGCGCTCGCGCGCCACGGCCGCCCCGGCCCCGTGCTCGTCGACGTGCCGCGCAATCTCTTCCAGATGGACGTCGACTACGTACCGCAGGGCGTGGAGCCCGAGCATCACGGCAAGCCAGATGCCGACTTCCTGATCTGTGCGGCAGAGGCGGCCGACGAGATCGTCCGGGCAGAGAAACCCGTGGCCATCGTCGGCGGCGGCGTCATCTCTGCCGGAGCGACGAAAGAAGTCATCGCCTTTGTCGAGAAGTATCATCTGCCCGTCGTGCACACGCTCATGGGCCTCGGCGCGATACCGCGCTCGCACCCGCAGTCACTCGGTTTTGCCGGCATGCATGGCGAGAAGGCCGCCAATCACGCGATTGCCGCGGCGGACCTTGTCATCGCTATCGGCAGCCGCTTCGGCGACCGCCAGACGGGCAATCTCGACAAGTACACGGAGAACACGAAGTTCATCCACATCGACATCGACCCGGCCGAGATCGACAAGAACGTCGGCAATTCGCTCGGCCTCGCCGGCGATATGAAGACCATACTTGCCCTGCTCATGCGGCATGAGCCGAATTCCGCCCTGACGGACTGGTGGCAGCAGATCGAGAAGTGGGAGGATTCCTATGCCTACGACTATCACCAGAACCGCCTGACTGTCCCTTGGGCGATGCATCAGGTCATGCAGCGCACGAAGGGCAAGCCGTACGCCTTTGTGACGGATGTCGGGCAGCATCAGATGTGGGCTGCGCTCCACCTGCGCATCGAAGAGCCGCGGACGTGGCTGACCTCCGGCGGCCTCGGCACGATGGGATTCGGCCTGCCGGCCGCGATGGGCGCTCAGCTCTACTACGGCAAAGACAGGCGTGTCATCCATGTAGCCGGTGACGGCGGCATCAAGATGACGGGCAATGAGTTCTACACAATCGCTCGCCTGAATCTGCCCGTCGTCTCCCTGATCGTCAACAACAGGAGTCTCGGCATGATCCGCCAGCTCCAGAAGGTCATGTACAAAGAGCGCTACATTGCCTGCGAGCTCGACTACCCGATGGATTACGTCAAGTACGCCGAGTGTTTCGGCATCCAGGCGGAGTCCGTCTCCACACAGGATGAATTTGCCGAAGCCCTCAAGAAAGCCCTCGAAGACCGCGACCATCCGCGCGTCATCGTCCTCAACGTCTGGCGCAGCTTCGTCGAACCCATGATCAAGGGCGGCGCCCGCATCGACGAGTTTGTCGAGTTCAAGTGACAAAATAAACGAAAAATCGATAAAAAGAAACAAAAAACCCCGCGCACTTTTAGGATTTACGGTATAATAAAAGGAGTGCGGGGCTTTTGTTCTGCCATAACATAAATTGAAATACAGGGGGACTATATATGAATATCATCGTGACCGGCGGTGCCGGCTTCATTGGTTCGAACTTTATCTACTACATGCTCAAGAAGCATCCGAGCGACCGCATCATCTGTGTCGACAAGCTGACGTATGCGGGCAATCTCGAGACGCTAGAGGCGGCGATGGAGAAGAAGAACTTCAAGTTCATCCGCGCGGACATCGCGGACCGTCAGGCTGTCTACCGCATCTTTGAGCAGGAGAAGCCGGATATCGTCGTCAACTTCGCAGCGGAGTCGCATGTCGACCGCTCCATCGAGAATCCGGAGATCTTCCTGCAGACGAATGTCATCGGCACGAGCGTGCTGCTCGACGCCTGCCGCAGGTACGGCATCGACCGCTACCATCAGGTCTCGACGGATGAGGTCTACGGCGACCTGCCGCTCGACCGTCCGGACCTGTTCTTCACGGAGGAGACGAACCTCAAGACGTCGAGCCCGTATTCGGCTTCGAAAGCCGGTGCGGACCTCTTGGTCATGGCGTATCACCGCACCTACAAGATCCCGACGACGATCTCGCGCTGCTCGAACAACTACGGCCCGTATCACTTCCCGGAGAAGCTCATCCCGCTGATGATCATCAACGCGCTGTCCGACAAGAAGTTGCCGGTCTACGGCGACGGCAAGAACGTCCGCGACTGGCTCTATGTCGAGGACCACTGCCGTGCCATCGACCTCATCCTGCAGAAGGGACGCGTCGGCGAGGTCTACAACATCGGCGGCCACAATGAGCGCGCCAACATCGACGTCGTCAAGACCATCCTCAAGGAGCTCGGCAAGCCCGAAGACCTCATCGAGCACGTCACCGACCGCAAGGGCCACGACCGCCGCTACGCCATCGACCCGACGAAGATCCACACAGAGCTCGGCTGGGAGCCGGAGACGAAGTTCGAGGACGGCATCAAGAAGACCGTCAAGTGGTACCTCGAGCACCGTGACTGGTGGATGGGCATCATCAGCGGCGACTATCAGACCTATTACGAGCGTATGTACGACAAGCGCGCCATCCTGGAGTATGCCAAGATCTGATGCGGATGAGTGCAACAAGATAGTCATCCGTTTAAAGCAGAAAGAAGGCCGAGCAAATGGACAGAGAGGTTCATTTGCTCGGCCTTCTTCTTGTATATCGATAAACCTGTAGATACAAAAAAGGCCAGCCGAATCATTTAGATTCCTGCTGACCTCTGACTTCTGAATGGTGGAGACAAGGCTCACCCTCGCAAACTCCTAAAATCTCCCCTGCCTTATTTGGCAAGGCTTTTCTTTAATTTCTCAGAGGTGTACTCATTGGAGCCTATGCAGAGGTACAGGTCAACATCGATATTGTCTTTGTAGACCGTCACGGAGCGGACGAAGGTATTTATCATGGCTTTGTAGCCTTCCTCGTTGTTCGTCATTTTCCAGTTATTGATAACCGCCTTGACTTTCTCGACCGATAAAACCTCACGGCTGTACTCTTTGAGTTCTGGCAATCGCTGGCGGGCGGCTGTGGCTTTCTCCGAATTCTTTTTGATTCGGGCGATAAGTAGGTCAGAGATTTCTCCTGTCTCAAGCAGGCCCATCAGCCTGTCATTGGATTGCTCCAGCGTGGTGATTTGACTCTGCAGGGAGTGAATTTCCGCAGCAAATTCCATATTGCTTTCCTCCAGCTTGACATTGATGGAGTCAACGATGGAGCGGATGTTCCGGTTATTCAGTATCGAGTGCCGGATAACATCAATGACCTGCTTTTCCAAGGGGCGGCCTTTTATCTGCCTGCCACAGTTTGGGCACCGATAATAAAGATATTCCTTCACTTTGGTTTTTAGCTGGTGCCGGTAGCTATTGCCCTGCTTTTTTTGGTGGCACTCCCTACAGGTGATTAAGTCACTCAGCAGGTATTCAACTTTTGCCCGGACACTGCCAGGGGCCCGCTTGTGCTTATCCATGCAGGCACAGGCTCTTTTCCATGTGTCCATGTCAATGATGGCAGGGATGCCGCCCTCAATTACACAGGCATCCTCACAGTTTTTATGGCCATTGCGGGGCATATTGCGGGGGCCGCGATTCTTGCCATAGACATAGAACCCGGCATATTTCTGATTGGCAAGGATATCATGCAGGGAAGTATAACGGAACTCCCCGCCTGATTTGGTGGTATATCCCCGGCGATTGCATTCCTCGACAATATCGGGATAGCGGCTGCCATTGGTATACATATCGAAAATGAGGCGTACAGCACGCGCCTCCTGCTCGTTTATCACATAATGCCTATCTGGGCCTACATCATAGCCGAGCGGGGGCGTACCACCGTTATGGACACATTTGAGGGCGTTTTCATTTTGCCCTTTCTTGACCTCTTTGGAAAGGTTGCGGGAGAAATAAGCGGCCATCCCGACAAGCTGATTTTCCATGAGCTGACCTTCGGCGGTGGTGGTGTCAAAAGCCTGCCCTGCATATTCCACAGTAACACCGGCACGAATTAGCTGCATTTTGTTGAAGTAATAGTCATATTCATTGCGGGCGTTTCGATTGACTTTGTGGAACACAGCGACCTGAAACCCGCCCTTTTTGGCATCTTTAATCATCTGCTGATAGTCGGGCCTGCGGTCATTGGTGGCAGTGAAGGCCTCATCGATGTACTCGTGAATGATGCGGTAATTCCTATCCGCACAATGCCTCCGGCAGATACGGAGCTGGGCATCGATGGATTCTTCCCGCTGATTGTCCGATGAATAGCGGGCATAGATTACGGCATTTAGCATGGTGATTCATCTCCTTTTAGGTTGAGGCGCCTTTTGCTTTTATTGCTTCCTGTTTTTTATCTGCGGCATTGCTCGTTCAAGTTCCGCTAAATCATCTTTATCGGCTTGTATAGCTTCATCCTGACGGCGGCGCTTGTCAAATACTTCATAAGCATCGTGGGCTATTTTCACCATTTCGTCATGGGAGTGATTACCGCGATGGTCTAAAACGGCTATGCCGTGCCCTATAAGCAGATTGTCAACAGTATCGCGCCAATATTGCAGGGTAAGGTCTTTGTGCATCTTTGCCCGTAATTCAGCACTTTCAAGGAAGATAGTCACCAGCCGGTTAAGCGAGTCTATTTCATCTCCAGACAGGTAATTCTTAGCGATAATGACATCGACTTTACGGACCCTGCTACGGTACTGTCAATATTCTTTCGCAAAATCATGAACCGCATCCTCGTTGCAATTAGT
>ENA-ORRX01000743-ORRX01000743.1-human-gut-metagenome-genome-assembly--contig:-NODE-743-length-9936-cov-4.72655_pt1 | contig 9936 bp, 9 predicted proteins | sample MGYA00242186_ERZ509153 | MGnify/ENA primary metagenome ERZ509153 (study PRJEB26280, sample SAMEA2338643) | human gut metagenome | biome: human gut; feature: human-associated habitat; material: faeces... | reverse complement strand
GGATCCTGCGGGGAAGGGACGAAAAAAATCATATAGCGCAAAAAGTACTTGACACCGCTTCTAAATGATGATAAAGTACACACAACGAAACGATGAAGGAAAGAGTAAGCAGTCTGATGACAGCAAAGCGAGTCCGGAGAGTGAGAGCGGGCATGGATAAGATGCTGAAGTGCATTTCTGAGTTTGGCAGGCTGAAGTGATGGTAGGTCTTCCCGGGAGCTCCCGATACAGGGTCAGGGTTTGTTAGAACCTTTTAAGGTATACTTGGTGACAGGCATATGAAATTGGGTGGAAACACGAAGCTATGGCTCTCGTCCCTTAAGGGACGAGAGCTTTTTGTTTGGCAAAGAAAGGATGAGGAAGAATGGGCAAGCTGATCGCAAGAGAACTCGATGAATTGAAATGGGGTCTGGCAGGCTGCCTGCTCTTCATCGGCATTTCGTCTCCTGCCTTTCATCAGTTTTATAAGAAGTCATGACAGGCTTTCCGTTGTCTGAAGCCAGACGACCAAGAGCCAATAAGATCGATCAGCCAAAAAATACAGGCAAGGATGGAAAAGAGTACATTTCCCGAGGTCAGCAAAGCGAGTCCGGACAGTGAGAGCGGATATGGATAGGGATATGGAAGTGCATTCCGGAGCCAATGGGCCGAAGGCAGAAGCCGCTAGGCCGTTCGGGAGACGCCCGTTACAGCGCAGGGGTATGGTATGTACCTTATAAGGTCAGGGGAGTGATCCCATGGCGAATCTGGGTGGAAACACGAGTCCTCGTCCCAGGAGACATTTTCTCCTGGGACTTTTTTATTTGAGGTAAAGCGATGAGACGATGTAGAACATGTAAGATGACACAGACAGTGATCGGAAATCATGGTACAAGAAAAGGAGATACCTATGAGACAGAATAAAAGAGAATTGATACAAGCCGTTTTTCACAATGAAAAAGCAGATCGCATTCCGGTGGGATTCTGGCATCATTTTTTGCAGGACGAGGTGGGAGCAGATGCTTTCTCACATCCGCAGCTGACAGAGAAGGCGTTGGAAGGTCAGGCGGATTTCTATCAGGCTTTTGAGCCAGACATGATCAAGATCATGTCGGATGGTTTCTTTGGCTACCCGCATCCATTGCTTCAGAAAGCTGTCAATAGTCCGAAAGAGCTGATGGCGATCACCCCTTTGGGGCGAGAGTCGGAATGGTTTGCCGCGCAGGTCCGATATGCCAGAAAACTAGTGTCGATATATGGGAAAGAAACTCCGCTTTTCTATAATCTATTCGCTGTCCCACGGACCATAGAATTCATGCAGACCGGGATCGGCCATCCGGTCAATCTTTCGGACTGGCTGAAGCAGGAGCCTAATAAACTGGCGCATGTGCTGGATGTGATTTCTGATGACTATGCAGAGCTTTCCAAAGCGCTGGTGGAGGAGGCGAAGGTCGATGGGATTTATCTTTCTGTCAATAACATCAGCTGCGATGAAGTGACAGAAGAAGCATACCGGACAATCATCGCACCTTATGAACAAAAGATTCTGGAAGCAGCCAATAGAGCCGGTGGAGAGAACATTCTGCATATCTGCGGTTATCATGGCTTCCATAATCATCTCAGCTGGTATCGAGAGTATCCTTTCCTGGCGGTGAATTGGGCGGCCAAGGTCGAGGGCGTATCTCTTTCAGAAGGGAAAAGCTGTTTCAGGGCAAGGCAGTGATCGGGGGCTTTGGTCAGACAGAGAAGGATCTGATCTATAGCGGAACAGAAGAGGCGATCAAGGCAGAAACCCGACGGCTTTTGGACGAAGCCGGGCGGATCGGGGTCGTCCTTGGCGCTGACTGCACGATCCCGAGAGATACACCGGTTTCTCATCTGAAATGGGTGCGAGAGGCAGCCAATGAGTGACGGACACAGATGAAGATGGATCAGAAAAAAGGAGACTTCATAATGAAATGGACAAATATAGCAAAAATGATGCTGCTGGCCGGAGCGGCAGGAGTGGTTCTCGCAGCGGCTGGTTGCGGCGGAGATCAAGCGGCATCCTCGGCAGCAGAGAACGGAAAGAAGGTAGTCAAAGTCGCTCATACGGCGTACTACTTCCCTTATGATTTCGTGGATGATAACAACAAATCGGACGGCCTTGAAGTGGCGGTCATGAAGGAAGTAGAAAAGAAGCTGCCGCAGTATGAATTTCAATATGTGCCGACATCTGACGATGATCTTTTGATCGGGGTGGAATCAGGCAAATATGATATCGGGACGAAGGGGATATGGAAGACGCCGGCCCGCGAAAAGAAATACATTTTCCCGAAGAATAACATCGGCGCCAGCGTGATCGGCGTGACGATCCGCAGTGAGGATGCGAATACGATCAAGAATCTGGATGATTTTGCTAAGGCCGGAAAGAAGCTTGTACCGATCGCTCCGCAGAATGCACAGTATCAGGTCGTGACGGATTATAATGCAGCACACCCGGATCATCCCATTGCTTTGGAGGTTTCAGAAAATTTCGAGATCGCAGATGCCTACAGCTGGGTGCTGGAAGGTCGCTATGATGGCTATTTCTCCATTGAGCTGTCCTACCAGAAGAATGTAACTGACAAGGATGCACCGTATGGGCAGTTTAAAGATAAGCTGGCCTACTTCCGATACAAGGCGCTTCCGACGTATGCTCTTGTCAATAAGAAGGAGACGAAATTGGCCGAGGAAGTGGACCAGGCACTGGGCGAGCTCAAGAAGGAAGGAAAGATCGCCGAGCTGGAAAAGAAATATTTTGGTGAAGAACTGGATCTGCTCTTAGACAAGCAGTGATCCTGCCAAGACGGGAAGAAAGGAGCGCAAAATGCAGAATAGACCATTTTTCCCAGAAGTTATTTTCTCATCGATTCCGGCATTGCTGCCGTATCTTCTGGTGACGCTGGAGGTGGGGCTGATCAGTATCCTGACGGGATCTATCCTTGGCATGCTGCTTGCATGGGCAAAGCTTTCTTCCCATAAGGTGCTTCGGTGCGCAGCAGACGGATATACGTATGTGATCCGCTGCACCCCATCCATTGTTCTCTTATTTATAGTTTTCTATGGTCTGCCCAAGTGGATGGAGTTTGCTTTTGCTATTGATATCGATGACTTATCGCGCGCTGTCTTTGTGATCATCACTTTCACGCTGCTCTTTGGCGCCTATGTATCGGAGGTTTTCCGCTCGGCCTATCTGGCAGTTCCGAAAGGACAGTACGAGGCAGCCGTGACGATCGGGCTCTCTCCGCTATCAGCATTCATCCATGTCATGCTGCCGCAGGCGGCCGTGATCGCGCTTCCGAATTTTGGAAATTCTGTGATCAATCTTTTGAAAGAAAGCGCGCTGGCATACACGATCGGACTCATCGATCTTTTGGGAAGGACGAATCTGATCATTGCCAAAAATTATGGCGGATATGGGATCGAGCTTTACACGGCGAGCATGATCCTATACTGGGCGCTGTCGATCGTGATTGAGCGGAGCTTTCTGAAGCTGGAGACATCATTGTCTCACGAGCGAAGAATGAGCTGAAAGGAGGACAAGAATGTTGGACTATGCATTTATGGAAAAGGCGTTGCCTTTTCTTTTGAAAGCGATCCCGGTCACGCTGGGGCTGACATTTCTGGTACTGGTACTGTCCTTCCTGCCGGCGCTTTTTCTGGCTGACCGGCGGATACGGGGGAGAGGCTGGGGAGAGAAGCTGATCACACTCTATATTTCATTCATCCGGGGGACACCGCTTGTGCTGCAGATCCTTCTGCTATATGCACTGCTTCCTAGTCTTTTGCATTCACTCGTTCAAATGGCAGGTTTGTCATTCGACGTATTTCATGGCGTGAATCCTCTCTGGTATGCAGTGATCGTCTTTACGTTGAATACGATCGCGCTCATGTCGGAAATCTTCCGCTCTGCGCTCACCAGTGTGGCGGATGGGCAGATGGAAGCAGGACTGACCATCGGATTGTCGCGCTGGCAGACTTACCGAGAAGTCATTATTCCACAGGCCCTCTCTTCTGCGGTGCCGAATCTTTGCAACCTGACAGTGAACCTGATCAAAGGAACGTCGCTTGCCTTTTTTATCGGAGTGAAGGACATCATGGCCATGGCTAAGATCCAGGCGGCGTATGGCTATAACTATATTGAAGCGTATCTGGAAGTCTTTATCCTGTATCTTGTCATCTGCAGCGTGGTGCAGGTGATTTACAAACTGTTCGAAATAAAAATAAACTGGTACCGCACTGCCGGCGAGGAGGGGTAATTATGCTGGAAATCTCACATGTGAAGAAAAGCTTTGGTAAGAATCATGTCCTTAGAGACGTTTCTATGAAGGTCAATAAGGGGGATGTCATCGTCATTCTGGGGCCATCCGGCTCGGGGAAGACCACGCTCCTTCGCAGTCTGGTCTTTTTGGAAAAAGCGGACGGCGGCGAGATGGACTTTGACGGGAAATCACTGGACCTGAAGAAAGCCAGACCGGCGGATATTTCCTGGGTGAGAAAGAATACAGCTTTCGTTTTCCAAAGCTATAATCTTTTTGCGAATAAAACGGCACTGGAAAATGTGATGCTCGGGCTGACTGTCGGACGAGGAATGAAGAAAGAAATGGCGCGGCAAATTGCGCTGGAAGCACTCGAAGAAGTCGGTCTTGCGGATCGGAAGGACTACTACCCTTCTCAGCTTTCCGGCGGGCAGCAGCAGCGTGTCGGCATCGCCAGAGCGCTTGCGGTGAAGCCGGAAGTGATATTCTTTGATGAACCGACCTCAGCATTGGATCCGGAGCTGGTGGGCGGCGTCTTGAAGGTCATGAAGAAACTGGCATCAGAAGGCGTCACCATGGTGGTCGTGACGCATGAAATGAAATTTGCCAAAGAGGCGGCTTCGAAAGTCATTTTCATGAAAGACGGACTCATTGTAGAAGAAGGCGCACCGGAGATGGTATTCACTCGTCCGCAGAAGGAGGAAACCAGAAAATTCCTGCGTCGTGTCCTTGAGAGGGAAGGTGAAGCGGATAAGCCTGCTCCCGTCTTCTCCGAGGGCTCGTCGCCTCTTCCGCTTGCAGGACTTGCATGAGACATCAGCTGCTCTAGGGAAACACTGATTAAATCGTTGTCAGATTTCATTCTTGGATTTTTATACAGAGCAAGGAATCATCTGACGCGAATAGCGAGCTATTTAAGGAAGATGATGACGAAGCTATGTATAAAAATCCATATGAAATCCGACTCTGCGATTGAATCAGCGTTTCCCTAGATTCCGTGTCCTTTCCAAAAAGCCATTTGACATTTCTTTTTCCTTATGCTACCCTATGTTCATCGATAAATGCTATGAAGAAAAGAGTAGTCAATCGGAAGACGGTCAAGCGAGTCCGGAGAGTGAGAGCGGACACGGATAGGATGATGAAGTGCATTTCTGAGCATGTAAGGCTGAAAGGACAGTAGGCCTTCCGGGAGCTCCCGATACAGAGCCAGGGGTTTGTTAGAACCTTGTAAGGTATACTTGGTGACAGGTATATGAAATTGGGTGGAAACACGAAGCTATGGCTCTCGTCCCTTATGGGACGAGAGCTTTTTGTTTGGCAAAGAAAGGATGAGGAAGAATGGGCAAGCTGATCGCAAGAGAACTCGATGAATTGAAATGGGGTCTGGCAGGCTGCCTGCTCTTCATCGGCATTTCGTCTCCTGCCTTTCATCAGTTTTATAAGAAGTCATGATGGCTGTCAGGAGTCAGAGGGCCAGCCGTAATCAAGTCTTTCGTATATCATGTGAAAAAATAGTGATCGCTGGGGGTGACTTTTCCGGGACCTATTTTTCTACTATCATTCTCTATAATAATGTAATAAAATAAGGAGGGGCAGGAATGCCCCTCTTGTTTTTTTCGGAGGTACATATGGAACATACAGAATACATCGCCCACTTGCAGGGCATCGTCCAGATCCCGACCGTTTCCTCGGTCAATGATGCGAGCACGGACTGGAGCGAGTTTGACAGGCTGCACCGGTTTCTGCAGGAAGCCTATCCTTTGATTTTTGAAAAGCTCGAAGTCACGACGATCGGGAAGGCAAGCCTGCTTTTCCACTGGAAGTCATCACATGCGGAAAAGCAGCCGGTCATTTTCATGGCGCATCAGGATGTAGTGCCTGCGCCGCATGAAGAGCAGTGGAGCCATCCGCCCTTTGCCGGCGAGATCGCTGATGGATGCCTTTATGGACGCGGCGCAGAGGACTGCAAGTCGGTCCTGACTTCGGAAATGGATGCGATCACAGAGCTTCTGGAAGAAGGCTTTGATCCTGATTTCGATATCTATCTGTCTTTTGGCCATGATGAAGAGGTGCAGTGCACGGATGACAAGAAGGGCTCTGTACTGGCGGCGAAGTATCTTGAAGATCACGGTGTCAAGGCGTACTGTATTTTCGATGAAGGCGGGCATGTGGAAGCTGTCGGATATCATGGAAATGAACGTCCCGTAGCGCTGGTGGGGCTGGCAGAAAAAGCACCGAATGAATATGTCCTCTATAAGGAGGGGGCAGGCGGTCATGCCAGCAAACCGGGGAAAGGGACTGTGCTGGGGGATGTCGCTCGCGCGATAGCCGCCGTGGAAGCCCACCCGATGCCCTATCGCCTGACCCCGCTGGTGAAAGCGCACCTGAAAGCGTTGGCGGAATCTGTCGCAGATAAGAAAGTCGCAAAGCTCTACGCGCATCCCAAGAAGCACTGGGATGATATCGTGAAGCTGGCGAAGCACGACCGGGAGCTGGATGCGAAGCTCCACACGACCTTCGCTGTGACCATGGCAGAAGCGAGCGCACAGGCGAATGTTCTGCCCTCTCATGCGGAAGCCACGATGAGCGTGCGCATCCTGCAGGGGGATACGGTGGAATCGGTCAAGCACTATCTGGAGTCCATCATGCCCTGTGATGTACAGGTGAAAGCGACTTTCGCAGAGGATCCGAAGCCGGCTGGCAGTGTCGAAAGTGAAGCATACCGTCTGATGAGCGAGACCATCTATGATATCTTCGGCAAGGAAACCCTCATCGTGCCAAATCTCATGCTGGGGGCGTCTGACTCTCGAAATTACGCGAAGGTATCGGATAATGTCTTCCGCTTCAGCGGCCGCCTAAAGACGGAGCAGTGGGGCGAAGCGCATCAGGTCGACGAACGCATGCCGACCGAGCATCTCGGAGTGCCGGTTCAGTTCTTCAAGGCATTTTTGAAAAAGTATAGTGAGAAGTGACTGGTAGCTAGGGATTAGGGAATCTGGAAAGTTGTGCGAATGGTATCCTCGTATCGTCATTTCGAGCGAAGTCGAGAAATCTTCTTTGCAGACCGATAAACGATGGATGTGTGAAAGCAGGGATGAGTAGCTAGTAGCTAGGGATTAGGGATTAGGGATTAGGAGTGACTAGTGACAGGGAGATGTCAGCCTCCCGTATCGTCATTTCGAGCGCAAGCGAGAAATCTTTGTCATTCGCGGTCACACAGTCGATGTCTGGAAACCGCAAACGGGAAGTCTGCGATCGGGAATTCTACGGGCATCGCCCTATTTATACTCTGCGGCGCTTCTGTATTTTTATGCGCCGCACCACCATTTCTCATTTCTCATTCAAGCGAGGCTTTCAAACGCAGTCAAGGGATGGCACGCCCCATGGGCTAATCCTATCCATAGTTCCAAACAACTATCAACCAACAATTATTCGGAGAATCAACATGTACAAGAAACCAAGTATCGGAGGCGTCCGGCTGGACGGCTGGGCGCTGCTCGCCCCGATGGCGGGCGTGAGCGATCTGGCGTATCGCGTCATTGCCCATCGTATGGGAGCTGCACTGACGACGGCGGAAATGGTCAGTGCCAAGGGCCTGTATTATAAAAATGAAAAGACCGAGGATATGCTGAAGATCGATCCCGGCGAGCACCCGGTCGCGCTGCAGCTCTTCGGAAGCGACCCAGAGATCATGGCGCTCGGTGCGAAGGAAATGGAAAAGGCAGGGCCGGACATCATCGATATCAATATGGGCTGTCCCATGCAGAAGGTGGTCAAGAATGGCGATGGTTCTGCACTGATGAAGAATATCCCTCTGGCCCAGTCTATCGTGAAGGCGATGACAGAGGCCGTCCATGTGCCGGTCACCGTGAAAATGCGTCTCGGGTGGTCGCGGGACACGGAGAACTGCATAGAGCTTGCACGCGCGGTCGAAGAGGCCGGCGCTCAAGCGATCACCGTGCATGGCAGGACGCGGGAGGACTTCTATCAGGGAGAGGCTGACTGGGCGATGATCGCGAAGGTGGTGTCTGCTGTACACATTCCCGTCATCGGCAACGGCGACGTGGTAGATGGGCCGTCAGCGAAGCGCCTTATGGATGAGACAGGCTGCGCCGCGGTCGCGATCGGCCGCGCGGCGTGGGGAAATCCGTGGATCTTCAAAGCCGTCGATACGTATCTGGAGACGGGAGAGATCATGGATCCGCCCTCCTGGGAAATGCGCCTTGCTATGTCCCGGGAGCATCTCCACGGTCTTGTCCTTGAGAAAGGAGAGTATGCGGCGGTTCGCGAGATGCGCGCGCATGCGAGCCGCTATTTCAACGGCCTGCCACAGGCGACGGCGCTTCGCCGTGAGATCATGAAGGCATTGACGGAAAAGGAATACAATGACACGCTCGATCGGTATGAAGAGGAGAAGGGGCTCCGAGTGACTAGTGACTAGTGACTGGTGACTAGGGATTAGGAGCCGCTAGTGACTTGTGACTTGAATACTGCATTCGGGCATCGCCTCATATATTCGCGGCGAAGCCGCCACCTTCAGTCCTGATTTCCATTCCTCATTTCTCATTAGAGCAGAGCTTTCATTCACCATCGAAGGAGAGTATGCCCTACGAGTCAACCATGTGAGTAAGAATAATGCTGGATGAGAGTTTCTGAAATTCACTTTACTCTCCCATTATATTTTGCGATTTCTGTACGCAAGAGGTCGCAGAAGCGCTCGATATCATTGACAAGAGAAAATAGAAATATTAGAATGATTAAGGATATTTCATGGTTGAGAGGGGCATGGATAGCTGGCTTGTGCAGTAGAAGGGCGCAGGCTTTTTCTATCATGCAGGAGGGAGCAAAGATGTCGTACAGCAGCTGGCTTTGCGGAAACAAGTGCCACATGGCAGGCATGCGTGCGCCCTTGTGTCTTTGCCATGCCATCCTTATAAGAGTATCTCATAGAAAACTCCTTTGTAGAGGGGCTGTGCGTCTGATGCGCAGCTGATTTGCAGAGGAGTATTTTTGTTTTATGGCGCATGCCATAAGAGGGAGGAAATCATCATGCATGTAGGGATTGTTATGGGAAGTGATTCCGATCTGCCGGTCATGAAGAAGGCATTTTCCATTCTTGACGACTTCGGGGTCACTTATGACGTGACGATCGCATCGGCTCACCGCACGCCGAAAAAGCTCGCAGACTTTGTAGCCGCAGAAGAAGAAAAGGGCGTCGGCGCTTTCATCGCAGGCGCTGGTATGGCAGCGGCTCTGCCGGGGGGCGTAGCCAGCCTGACACTGAAGCCGGTCATCGGCGTACCGCTTTCCGGCGCAAAGCTCGACGGTATGGATGCGCTTTTCTCTATCGTGCAGATGCCTTCCGGGATCCCGGTCGCTACAGTGGCGATTGATGGCACCAAGAATGCAGCCTTCCTCGCTGTAGAGATCGGTGCGGTATCGGATCCGGATCTTTTCCAGAAATACAAAGCCTATCGTGAAAAGGCAGCCAAAGAAATTTTTGAAAAAGACGCAAAACTGCAGAAGGAATTAGGAAGATAAGATTCCGCTTGATGGGGGCAGGGTGCAGAGAGACCGGCCTCTCAAAGGTAATGCTATTAAGTTAAGCGGAAGAACGTTCTTGGCTCCCCATCGGGGGAGCTGCCCGAAGGGCTGAGGGGGCTACGTAGCGGTATTG
>ENA-ORRX01000741-ORRX01000741.1-human-gut-metagenome-genome-assembly--contig:-NODE-741-length-9954-cov-9.00677_pt1 | contig 9954 bp, 5 predicted proteins | sample MGYA00242186_ERZ509153 | MGnify/ENA primary metagenome ERZ509153 (study PRJEB26280, sample SAMEA2338643) | human gut metagenome | biome: human gut; feature: human-associated habitat; material: faeces... | reverse complement strand
ACTTCCAATACAAGATACAAGGTTCACCAACTTTAATCCATTCAAAAGTAGATGTCAAGATTATCGGCTATGGCTACAATAATAAATCAGTTTTAATGAAGTAACTCGATTTATCATAATTCACTACTGTCCAATAAAAAAAGGCAATTCAAAATTGCATTTACGAGCCTGTTTTTGGCTTATTTTTGCTGTTTAACTTTCAAATTGATAGTGCTCTGACTTTTCAAGTGGGCTCAGTCAATCTTTTAAAATTAAGATAATTAGAAACCCTATAAATATGCCATTATGAACAACATTCCAACCGTATTTTGGCTCATCCCGATAGCCAGTATCGTAGCATTGGGCATGGCCTGGTTCTTCTTCTGCAGCATGATGAAAGAGGATGAGGGAACCGAGAGAATGAAAGAGATTGCGATGCATGTGAGAAAAGGTGCTATGGCTTATCTCAAGCAGCAATACAAGGTGGTAACCATCGTCTTTGCGGTGCTCGCCATCATCTTCGCTTTCATGGCCTATGTGCTCAAGGTGCAGAACCCATGGGTGCCTTTCGCATTCCTTACAGGCGGTCTCTTCTCCGGACTGGCTGGCTTCTTCGGTATGAAAACGGCTACCTATGCCTCTGCACGTACTGCCAATGGAGCGCGTACGGGACTGGACAAGGGACTGAGGATAGCCTTCCGCAGCGGTGCCGTCATGGGACTCGTCGTGGTGGGACTCGGACTGCTCGATATCGCCATCTGGTTTATTGTTCTTAATGCCGTATATCAGGGCGAATCCACTGCCCTCGTCACCATCACCACTACCATGCTTACCTTTGGTATGGGTGCTTCCACGCAGGCGCTCTTTGCCCGTGTGGGCGGCGGTATCTATACCAAGGCTGCCGATGTGGGTGCCGACCTTGTGGGCAAGGTGGAGGCGAATATTCCGGAGGACGATCCGCGCAACCCTGCTACCATCGCCGACAATGTGGGCGATAATGTGGGCGATGTGGCTGGTATGGGAGCCGACCTCTACGAGAGTTATTGCGGCTCTATTCTCTCTACGGCAGCCTTGGGTGCTACGGCATTTGCCATGAACGGCGATATGCAGTTGCGTGCCGTCATCGCTCCTATGATCATCGCTGCCATCGGTATCTTCCTTTCCCTCATCGGTATCTATCTGGTACGTACGAATGAGGGTGCTTCTATGAAGGATTTGCTCCATTCGCTTGGATTGGGAACCAATGTGAGTGCCCTGCTCATTGCCGTGGCCACCTTTGTGATTCTCTATCTCTTGGGCATCGAAAACTGGCTCGGACTTTCCTTCTCCGTCATCAGTGGACTGGTAGCTGGCGTCATCATCGGTCAGGCTACTGAGTATTATACCTCTCAGAGTTACAAGCCTACGCAGAAGATAGCCGAGGCTTCGCAGACGGGTCCTGCCACCGTGATCATCAAGGGTATCGGTACGGGAATGATTTCCACGATGATACCTGTGGTCACCATTTCTGTGGCCATCATGCTGAGTTATCTCTGCGCCAACGGATTTGATATGTCGCTCTCAGCCAAGTCTATCAGCACCGGTCTCTATGGTATCGGTATAGCAGCTGTGGGCATGCTATCTACGTTGGGCATCACCCTTGCCACCGATGCTTACGGTCCTATCGCCGACAATGCGGGCGGTAATGCCGAGATGAGCGGGTTAGGCAAGGAGGTGAGAGAGCGTACGGATGCACTGGATGCCTTGGGCAACACCACTGCTGCTACCGGAAAGGGATTTGCCATCGGTTCTGCAGCTCTCACGGCCTTGGCGCTGTTGGCTTCTTATATAGAGGAAATCAAGATAGCCATGATCAGGGCGGTGGAGAATGGAAAGCAGTATGTGGATGCGGCTGGAAATATCTTCGACCCTGCGAATGCCTCTACCATCGACTTTATCAATTTCTTCCAGGTAAACCTCATCAATCCGAAGGTGCTCGTGGGAGCCTTCCTGGGTGCGATGGCAGCCTTCCTGTTCTGTGGACTCACGATGGGTGCCGTGGGCAGGGCTGCGGAATCGATGGTGCAGGAGGTGCGCCGCCAGTTCCGTGAAATCAAGGGAATTCTGGAGGGCAAGGCTACTCCCGACTATGGCAGGTGTGTGGAAATCAGTACGCGTAGTGCCCAGCGGGAGATGATTATTCCTTCGCTGCTGGCCATCGTGATACCCATCGTGGTGGGGCTGGTATTAGGTGTAGCGGGCGTATTAGGTCTGCTCACTGGCGGATTGGCAGCCGGATTTACGCTGGCTGTGTTCATGTCTAATTCGGGTGGTGCCTGGGATAATGCGAAGAAGATGATCGAGGAGGGCAGTTTCGGCGGCAAGGGTAGCGAGCATCACAAGGCTACCATCGTGGGCGATACTGTGGGTGATCCGTTCAAGGATACTTCCGGTCCTTCGCTGAATATCCTCATCAAGCTCATGTCGATGGTGAGCATCGTAATGGCGGGACTTACTATCGCCTTCCTGTAGGATGAAAAAGCTTGAATGAAATCTTATTCGTAGGATGAAAGCTTGAATGAAAGATTTCCTAATATTGATATCCCCCCTGCAGTTTCCGATTTGCCTCGATACTGTGAAGGGGGATTTTTATTGGATTGAATCTTTTCAAAAAAAATCCTTGATATGTTTGTTGATTTCAAAAATAATTATTACCTTTGCCACAGAAAATTAGCCTAAGATATTGTGTGCGGTATAAATAACCGCTTTCAGATATACAACAACTGTTTTCAATAAAATAACTACGTTAACGAACCGACAATTAGACATCAGGTTTATCTTCACTTCGGCACAGGAAGTATTGGCTCACACCAATAGTATGGTGGAGGAGCTGTTGCGCAGAATTGTGAAGAAGTACGCAGCGCTCAAGAGGCGTTGCGAGCAGAAGAAATGTCTGTTGGCGTTGAGTGTGGCTTGGGCCTTGGCGGGCGAGGCTGCAGGCGGTAATGAGGCTGTGTTTGAGCATATTGACGAGTCGATTCATGCCCGTCAGAGTATGGATGGACAGTATCTGCTGCCTTCCGCTTCGCTGATGGGTTGCTATCCTATTATGGTGCAGGGCGATCCTTTCGTGTTTGATTCCGAGGGTACTACGATGGAGATGATCATGTGGGATTTCTATGCGGTGCTGATAGAGCATGCGTGGGCGCCAGGTACCATCGGGCAGTTCTTCTATGATGTGGCTGATGAGCATCAGTGGAAGGCTTATGAAGTGGAGTCTCAAATGCTGCGCGAAAAATCTGCCTCTCCAGCCTTCAGTTCTGATTCTCCAGCCTTCAGTTCAGATTCTCCAGCCTTTTGTTCAGAGTCTCCTGCCTTCAGTTCAGACCCTCCTGCCTTTAGTTCAGACCCTCCTGCGGTTCCAAATATTTCAGAAGGAATAACTTTGGAATCCTGGAGCGAAACTCAGGAATATCTGATGGAGATGAGAGTGGAACTTGTAAAAAGTATTCGAAATATCAATCAGGTTATAGAAAATATGAATCATTATATCAAAAATAATACAATTATGACGAATGACAACGCACAAGTAAACAATCAGGTTTCAAGCGATGCCCTGGGCGGCATCCACATTCATTTCGGCGGTTCCTTTACCAATTATGGTACCTTGACCGGCAATGTAGTGAATCACAACTATCCTTCTGGTCAGCAGAATCCGTCTCAGAACGAGCAGCAGTCTCAGAATGCTCCTCAGTCTCAGAATGAGCCGCAGAATCCGTCTCAGAACAATCAGAAAACGGATTATGCCGGTTCTTCTGTATCTGCAACATCTTCAGCTTCTGGAGCATCCTCGGCCCCAGTTCCATCTTCAGCTTCTGGTGCATCCTCGACTCCAGTTCCATCTTCAGCTTTTGATTCATCCTCTATCAATTCAGTGCTTATGAGCGCGAAAGGCAGGCGCATACTGGATGCATTGCGGGATATCCATATTCTCGACGAGCATTATGCGCCCGTAAATCTGTCGTGGGCGGAGATGGGGTATCTGGCTTATCAGATAGCATTCACGCTGGCGATAGATAATCTCTGGCAGGTGATGGGAGGCTTCTGGGGAAAGAATTCCAATTCGCTCAGAAGCGGATACAATCGGGCCAGACAGATGCCCAGCATTTCTGCCTTTGACGACCGGATCAAGGAGATTTTCAGATAAGCTATCCTGATTTTTCAGCCTGATTATAGCTTTATCCAGTCTGTTTTTCGATTTTTCAGCCTGATTTTCATAGTTCGGACAACTTTTTTTTAGTACTATGTAGTACGACCGTATCAAGTACGTACTAAATAGCTTTGATTTTTTCGCAGTACCTTTGCCCACGGATTTCAGAACAAGCCGAGTTCTGAGGTTCGTGGGCTTTTCGTGTTATGCCTTGTTGGCAGAATTTCGGAGAGTATCCACCCGCTCTTTTACAAGGTTGATACAAAATAAAAAAAATAAAATGTGATGACATATCTTTTATGTTTTCATATTTGTAATAACATGAATTATTAATACATTAAATTTCAATAAAGCTTATGACAAAATATCATTTTATTGCTCGCGGCAGTCTGGCCGTGGAGCTCAACAATGCCATTCATGTGATGGTATTCGATAATCCTGAGTTTGGTCAGGTACGTACGATACTTAATGAAAAGGGAGAACCGCTTTTCTGTAGTAAGGATGTTTGCGATGCGCTTGGGTATTGCAGATCCAATCAGGCTGTATATCAGCACGTTAACGAACATGATGCAGTGAAACACTGTATCGCCTCCAAGATCCGGGTGAGCTATAGCCACCGCAGAGAAGTGATTCAGAACCGACTGATGATCTTCGTGAATGAGAATGGACTCTACTCCCTCATCTTCGGTTCCAAAAAGAAGAGTGCCCAGCGATTCAAACTCTGGGTTACCTCCGTGGTGCTGCCCCAGATACGCAAGACGGGCGGTTATATCCCGGTGAATCAGGGCGACACGGAGGAGGAGCTGCGCCAAAAGGCAGAAAGCATCTTCAGGAAAACCGAAAACATGCTGAGGAGTACCATCGAGGAGAAGACGAAACTCATCGCCGAACAGGATGAGCGCATCAGGCAGCTCAACGAGAAGGTGGGGCAGCAGGTGGTGAAAATCCAGAAGAGTGCCGAGGAGATTCTCTCGCTCGAAGGGGATATCGACCGACTGATGCCGAAGGCTTTCTATGCCGACAATGTGCTCGACTCCATCTCCTGTTTCACCACCACTCAGATAGCCAAAGAACTCGGGATGACTGCCCAGGAACTGAACCGTGCGCTCTGTTCCCTCCATGTGCAGTACTACCAGAGCGGTCAGTATCTGCTCTATGCCCACTATGCCCATCAGGGTCTTGCCAAGAGCCGTACGAGATATGGTACGGAGGATGTTTATGGGGGCTGTGGCCAGTATGCTGCTGATGCGGGATCTCGCGTGAAAACCCAGATGTATCTCGTCTGGACAGAGAAGGGTCGCCGCTTTATCCACGACCTGGACCGAAGTCGCCTCCGCCTCTTGGGTTCCTATTCCGATAAGGGTTAAATCTTGTTAGTTTCATTCATTGGATTTTTTATTCATCGGATGACACGGAATTAATTCGGAGGTTTCCTGCTGTGGTGATTACTCACGGATTTTCGCGGATGCGACCTATTCGGTCGTTGCAGATACCCCCTGAGATCAGACAAAGCGATTCATCAGAGATTCTATAAAAAAATCTGTGAAAATCTGTGAAATCTGTGGGACAAAAAACTCTCACGAAGAAAAATCTGCGCCATCTGCGAAATCTGCGTGACAAAACAATAGCAGCATATTTCGGGCGCCAGCCATTGGCCAGCGGCCAAATATCCGCGAAAATCCGTGAGTAATCCGATAAGCAAGATTGCCTCCGATTCATCCGTGAAATCCGATGAAGAAAATCTATGAAGAAACGAGACTTATACCCCTCGCTTTCGTTAAATCTTGCAAAAAGGGTGGTGGGTTCTATATGACCCCCCACTGTCGTTAAAACTTGCAAAAAGGGTGGTGGGTTCTATATGCCCCCCCACTTGCGTTAAAACTTGTGAAAAGGGTGGTGGGTTCTATATGACCCCCCACTTGTGTTAAAACTTATAAAAAGGGTGGTGGGTTCTATATAACCCCCCAAATATTACTAAAACTTCTAAATAAATGATGAAAAAAGAAAATGAAAATCAGCGATTCCGTATCGCTTTCAATGGATTCCGGGGCGGCAATAAGGGGAGCATCACTTCCCAGCCTCTCTCGGAGTACGACAAAACCATCCGTTACCCCTGGGTACACGATGCGATATTGCAGATACGAGGCGAAAAGCCCATCCGCAGTATCAACAACCATGATGCTACAGCACTTGCCAAGGCTCAGCAGCGCATCAAAAGCCAGTTGCCCTTCCGCAGTGCCCATTATTACCAATTCAAGGATAATAAACGCCGCCAGGCAAACATCATCCCCGAAAGCTTCCTCTTTCAGACCACCATCGATGTGGATGAAAAGGAACTCGTAGAAAAGGCTTTGGAGCGGGCGAAGCTGCTGGATTCCCTCGATTTTATTCCTGATGATACAGGAGAACGAGGAGCAACGGCTGCTGCCGGAACTTCTGATAATAAGACAGAAAACGGAGCTGCTGCCGGAGGTTCTGATGCAGAGGATGGAAACAGAGCAGCTTCTGGAGGTTCTGATGCAGAGAATGAAAACAGAGCAGCTGCCGGAGGTTCTGATGCAGAGAATGTAAACAGAGCTGCTGCCGGGGGTTCTAATGATGAGAATGAAAACAGAACTGCTGCCGGAGGTTCTAATGATGAGGATGGAAACAGAACTGCTGCAGTGGGAAATCATGACGGGGATGAGGCTGTGACGGCAGACCAAAAAATCGAGAAAGGACAGAGAAATCCCGAGAATGGACAGAAAAATCCCTGGAAGGGAATGCTCCTGCATTTGGAGTATTCCGCCCGCAAGAAGCTCCATATCGACATTCGTATGCCGATAGGCATGACCATCGAAGAAGCGCAGCGAGCCTATTGTCAGGCATTGGGCGTACCGTGTGACGAGAGCTGCTTTTCACCCGAACGCATCATCTTTATGACGGATGCAGACTCGGAAATCTACCGTTCCAGCGATTGGTATGCCCTTCTGCCAGAAGACGAAATCAATCTCCGAAGGGAAGCCTTCCGCAAACGAGGTCTTGACATCGACGGACGGGCTTTGAAACAGGGAACTTTTTCTTCTTCATTCGCCCACTCGTCCGGAAACGCTCCTCTTTCAGGAAGCAGCCAGTCGTCCGGAAAGGCTCCTCTTTCAGGAAGCAGTCAGTCGTCCGGAAAGGCTCCTCTTACAGGAAGCAGCCAGTCGTCCGGTAATCCCTCTCTTTCAGAAGATACTTCACAAAATCAAAAACATTCAAATTCAGAAAATCATGACAATCAACCGTTACTTTCCGGTGATAAGACCGGAGAAAAACAACCAGCTGTGGGAGGCGCTCAAGTTCCTCCTCATCCTGCTCCTCATCCTGCTGATAGCCACACCTCAACTGCTGTTGGCAGTGCTCCTGCTCATCCTGATGGGAGCCATCATGGAAATGATAAGAATCTTATCGCTTTCGACCTATTTAGGGCGCAGGCTGGGTTGGCAGAAGTAGATATCAATGCCGTAGGTTCGCGCCACTCCTCGCTCCTCGCCATCATGAGTGCCGGAGCCAGCAGGATGATGGGCGAAGAGGAACTCAGAAGGGTGGTGGAGCAGCGCATGCCCGCCTTTGCACAGGAGCGTGACTGTCAGCAGCTCATCAGCGATTTTTATGCCCGCTATCACGACAGTTGCAAGCCCATGTCGCGCGAGGTGATCCGCATCAATGCGCAGGCTGAAAGGCTCGGCAGTAAGGAGATGGCGCAGCAGAACCAGGAGGAGGACTATCCCGCACCGCCTCCGATGCCCGAGAAACTGCCCGCTCTCATTGCCCTGCTCGTGAGTCGTACGCCCGAAGTCTATAAGCCTGCCGTGGCACATGCCGTGTTCCCGTCGCTCGCCACGCATCTCTGGAAAACCCGCTTCAAGTATATCGACAATGTGGAACATGAGGCCACGCTGATGACCTGTCTGCTTGCCGGAACAGGAGCCGGAAAATCGTGCGTGCAGATGCCTATCAGTTATGTGATGGAAGACATCCGCAAGCGAGACCGGGAAAACCTGGCAAGGGAGAAAGCATGGAAGGACGAGGTGACCCGGAAGGGTGCCAACAAGGACAAGAGAAAGCGACCGGAGAATCTCGTGATTCAGGAGATAGATGCCGATATGACCAATCCTGCTTTCGTGATGCGAACGGCAGAGGCACAAGAGCATTTTCTCTATACTTCGCTCAATGAAATAGACCAGTTTGATGCACTCCGTGGTCAGGGCAACCAGCAGTTCCGCATCATGTGTCTTGCCTTTGATCCAGCCAACCAGTATGGTCAGACCCGTGTGGGCACATCCAGCGTTACGGAGCGTGTCACCATCCGTTTCAACTGGAATGCATCTACCACCATCCAGAAGGGTTTGCGCTACTTCTCCCGTGTGCTCACCGATGGTCCTATCTCGCGTATCAATTTCTGTACGATACCCGAAAGAGAGATCGGAGCCGAGATGCCCGTCTATGGCTATTATGGCGATGATTTCCGTGAGGCTCTGCGTCCTTACATCGAAAATCTCTGTAAGACGAGCGGACTGGTGGAATGTGATCAGGCCTTCCAACTCGCCCTGAAACTGAAGGAGGAGAATGCCGATTTTGCCCGCATGACGCAGAACCGCATCTACGAGAATCTCAGTTTCCGAGCCAATGTCATTGCCTATCTGAAGGCCTGTGTGCTCTACGTGGCCAATGGTTGCAAGTGGGAGCCGGAGATGGATGAATTCATCCGCTGGAGCCTGCGCTACGACCTCTACTGCAAGATGCGTTTCTTCGGAGATGCCATTGCCAAGGCCGAGGATGGGGGCGTGAAATCGAGCCGCCGTGGACCAGCCAATCTCCTGCAGTTGCTGCCTGATGAGTTCTCCTATCAGGAGGCAATGGCCATCCGATTGGAGTATGGATTGGGACAGAAGGGAACACGAGTGATGATCAACAACTGGGTTCATCGGGGATATATTGAGCGGAAATCGTTCCTGTCTGCCAGTCAGGCTAAGACCGATGTCAATTTCAGTAATGTCAGTTTTGAAAATACCTATTTTATCAAACTAAAATATAGAAAAGATGGAATTAATATTGAAAAGAATTGCTAAGAAAAAAGAATATACCATCGGACGACTGTATATTCTGGGCGATGAGGATATGGAAGTGGGTGTCAACAACCGCGGAAAGTCGGTGAGGACCCTGAAGAATCCCGACCAACTCAATCGCCAGACCTATTTTTGTGATACATTGGAGCCTACCTGGCGCAATCTCTTGGGCGTGAAGTTGCCGCCGCAGCTGGTGAACGAATCGTTGGGACGCCAGTCGAGCAAGAAGGCTCGCAAGGTAGTGGGTCTGACGGCCATTCCCGAGGGCAGTTATCCAGTGGTCATAACGAAATCGCCCCGCTTCCGTCGCTGGCTTCCGCTGCTGGTAGGCGTGCCGGGATTTAGTGGCATACGCATACATAGCGGCAACATGGCGGCAGATACGCGGGGCTGCATTCTTGTGGGTGAGAACACGATAGTGGGCAGGTTGACCTCCTCTCGTGCCACGCTGACGAAGCTCATCACCACCATCATGGCGGCGAGCGATCAGGGTGAGGCGGTCTGGATCACCATCGTCTGAATCTTATTGTTTACTTCACCAAAATCTTCTTGACAGTACCATTGCTCATCTTAACGATGTTGATGCCCTTGGTCAGCTTGGCTTTGCGGGTACCGTTGGCGCTATAGATAGAAGTAATTTCTGAGTCCACTTTGAAAAGTGGTTTCGTTTAAAAGTTTAACATACATTCGTTCTTT
>ENA-ORRX01000740-ORRX01000740.1-human-gut-metagenome-genome-assembly--contig:-NODE-740-length-9966-cov-43.1788_pt1 | contig 9966 bp, 8 predicted proteins | sample MGYA00242186_ERZ509153 | MGnify/ENA primary metagenome ERZ509153 (study PRJEB26280, sample SAMEA2338643) | human gut metagenome | biome: human gut; feature: human-associated habitat; material: faeces... | reverse complement strand
CTTTCCAAGGCATATGTTTAATTCAAATTTAATCCACTTTTTAAAGTGGAGTCATTCATTGATTTTTGTGACTCCTTCCGGCATCGGAATCATGGAGATATGGTTTCTGGTTTCATCAAAGACGGCAACTCTGCCATCTGCTGTAGCCAGGTAAATGGTGTTGCCTACCTGTCGGAACCATTTAAATGGAATTGGAGTGGTGAATTTGGTACCATAGATGTGAGTTCCCTTGTCTGTAAGAATCCATTCACGCCCCTTTTTGTCGGCGGTAATATACCAGATATTTCCACTTGGCAGGCTTTGGGTTCCTCCCATGATGAGTTTTGGATTGTCGTCTGTAAATTCTTTTTCTGAAATTCTGATTGCGTATTTGTGGTCAGTTGTAGTTATCCAACTTGCTTTTGGACTTAGGGTGTAAACTTTATCGGCATAGAGATGGATGTTGAACTTCTCGTTGATTTGAGCTTCTATGTTAACAAAGTCGCACAAACGGGTATCATATATGTAGAGGCGATGGTCGTATGTAATACACCAAAGGTCATAGTTGGTGCAAGGGAAAATATTGAGAATACGGTTCGTACTGAGGAGATCTTGGTTATCAGGTAAGTCACGGAAGGTGTGGAAAGTATAGCCGTCATAATATGACAGACCATTATAGGTAGCAAACCACATCATGTTGTCTGCTCCCTGACATAAGTCTGATATGTTGTTGGCAGCAAGTCCATCCAGAATAGAGAACTTTCTGATGTCACAATAGGGTGTTCCGCAATATCCGGATATTGATAATAGCCCTAATATAATAATGTGTATGATTCTTCTGGTCATATTCTTAAGTTAATATTTTCGACAAAGGTAATGCAAACGAGCGCAATGAAAACTTGTTTTCAAATTGCCGAGTGCAGCTTTTCTTGGACAAAGGTAAACAAAAAACTTGTAATTTCCAAATTGTTTAGGGATATTCCATTACATCATAGGGATTTCTCCCTGTTTTTTTCCTAAAAACCCTTTGTTGGCAAGATTATTTGGCGTATCTTTGCAGCAAATAAACAAAGAAATGTAATTTAAAGACTTATATGGATATGAAAAATTTAAAGACTCTCTTGACGATGGCTATCGTGGCTTTGATGAGCCTCAGTTTCACATCTTGCGATGAGGACGCTGACATTGGCGATACTTTATATGGCACTTGGAAAGGCTATATGGATATTGGATTGACGTATGATAATCGTTATTATGCTTCTACCACTTCTGAGATAACGTTTGTTCCAAGCAACTCTTATTCCGACCACGGAACGGGGTATTGGATAGACCGATACAGCAATGCTCCTTGGGATTATGTTGCTAATCACATAGAGTGGGCTGTGAGTAATGGTGTCATCAATATTCACTTCATAGAGGAAAACTCGTATGCTACTATTTATAACTATTCTTTGGATGATGATTATTTCTATGGAACGGTTGAATGTGGAAATAGCAGCGCGGATTTCAGATTGGTGAAGACAGTTTCTCCTAACAGTTGGAATTATGACTGGTATGATAGTGATGATTGGTATGATTCCTGGGGATATGGTTGGGCAAAGCCTCATCAGGGAACTTTCGATGATACCCGTGCTTCTTCCTCAGATTCTGATTCGCTGAAATATCTGAGAAGAGTGGTAAATTATAAGAATAAGTAAAGAGACTTGCTGTTTCCTCAGGGAACAGATTAAAAAGAAAGGGACGAGATATGAAAAATATAAAATCTTTGTTGATGTTGGCTGCGATAACAGTAGCATCCATGACATTTGTCAGTTGTGACGATGATCCTTGGTATGATCCATACGGCTGGAGCAATAACTATGGCGACTGGCACTGGAATAATGATTATTGGAATCAGGGTGGTAATGGGAACAACCAAGATGGTGATGAACGTACGGCAATGGCCCAGACTCTCTGTGGAGAATGGGGCGGTGAGATGGATTATTCTTATATCAATCCGGATGGTGAATCGCGTAGCACAGATGTTTATTATACGGCCATGAAGTTCTTCCAATATAATCAGAATTCAAAATCTTATAGTGGAGAGGGTGTGGAGACTGATTATCTCTTGGATTCTCAAGGAAATGTCATTGAAGATAAGAGCCAGACCTTGGATTTCTCCTGGTACATAGAGGATAATGGAGATATTTATATCAAGTACAAGAATAGTGGGGCAACCTTTGTGTTAGACTATGGTTCTTCTCAGGCTGGTTTCCATTTGGGATATGAAGACAAGAAGGGATATGATACTTTCTTCGGTTATATGATAGGCACGGGAAGCGTTAAGGGCGATGTTATCTATTTTGATTTTAAGCGCTTGAACGATACCAATAATGCCAAGGCTCAGACTCGTGGAGCAGACGTAACAGAGCATAAATCATTTGGTAAGGCTGCTTATCAGAGTCCGGTTAAGGGAACATCTTCTCGTTTTAATAGCAGAAGATAGACCTTGTGTTGGAGGAAAAGTGAAGAGGATGCATCAAACGAATCGTTTCGATGCATCCTCTTATTCTGTATAGTGAAATGTTGTAAAGTATCAGAGAACTTAGTTTGTTATTTTCCAAACGGTTTGCAAATAGGATGGTGTGATATTCACGTTCTCGATCAGTCTTTCTTCATCATCAGGAAGATTGCAGAAGAAGTCGATACCAGTAAGTTCCTCAAGTTTGGCAATATTGACAATATGTGCGCTCAGTTTCTCTGTGGAAGGATAAACTTTGTGTTCAAACCAGAATCCGATGGCTTTATGACCGGATTTATTTTTGATCATGACTGCTGCAAAGAAGTATTTTGGGACTATAAATTTATGTTTTGTGTAGCCCAAGATCTGCTCAGACTTGTCAATGGTTCCACCTTTGCAGACATACATGGTATCATTGGCATGCGCAGCTTGCTTGCTCATATTGTATGTCAGAAAGCTTCTGATTTTTTCTTCCATTTTTTCCCAAATGCCGGTATTGAATTCTCCTCTCTGAGGCTGCATATTGGTCATATAGAAAGTCTGTCCATTTACATCCATGCTGCAGATTCTGTCTTCAGAAGCAACGATATGTCCTCTCTGGAAGTAGGTGATTCCTTCGCTTGGCATGCTGGAAGAGCTAAATTCATGTACACCTGGTTGTACGTTAGCAGGTAATTGGGGGTCTAATTGGAAAGGATTTCCGTTCCATGTCTTACCATCCCAATATGGATGATTATTTTTCCAATTATCCCTCTTCCAGCCTTTCAGGTTGTTACTCTTATAGACAGCATAGCAACTCCATCGCTGTGATTTCTTACTGGTATCAAATTCTGTGCAGAAGTTGACACCGTATTGGTCAGTTTCGTGAACGATGATTGTACTTGTTCCGCCTTTCACCTTTGGAAATTCCAAACGTGTGATTTCGTCAGGCATTCCTGGGGTTACAACATTGATGTTTTTATTCGTATTGACAATTCCACTGCCACCGCCAGTTTCGCCATTGTCACCACCACCAGGACCGTCATTATCGCTCCCACAGCTACCTACTGTGAGTGCAGCGAGAAGCATCAAAAGGTAAATTTTGATTCGTTTCATAAAAGTCGTGTTAGAATATAATTTGTAATATAAAAATAGTCATTCTCGTAGAAATGTATAAAACCGAAAAAAGTGCGTACCAGCGTATATGCAACTACGCTCGAACGCACTTTTGTATCTTGCGATAATATATCCTTTAAATGAAAAGGTATATTACTTCTTCAACTTACCGTAACGGTTCATGAAGCGGTCAACGCGACCTGCAGTATCAACAAGCTTGCTCTTACCTGTATAGAATGGGTGAGAAGTGCTAGAGATTTCAATCTTTACTACTGGATAAGTCTCGCCTTCGAACTCAACAGTGTCGTTAGTCTTGCATGTTGACTGAGAGAGGAACATGTCGCCATTAGACATATCTTTGAATACTACAGGACGATAGTTCTCTGGATGAATACCTTTTTTCATTTTTCTTTTTTATTTTTATTGGGTTATTAAAAATAGACGTTATGGGGATGTTCTTCGCATCATCTCATGTCCTTTCGGTGCATGCCCATTATAGCCTTTACACTTAACAGGGTGCAAAGTTACGACTTTTTCTTCTTTCTGCCAAATATTTCCTGATGTTTTTCTTTCTTTTACTCTTTTTTTTATTATCACAGATATATTGCCCAAATTGCGGTTCTCTGTTTGGGCACTCGTTGCCCGCCTCGTGATCCCTCGTTGCTCGTCTCTTGTTCACTAGTTCCCCATCACGTGTTCATCGAGGGACCGCTTGAAGAGCATAGCAGGAACTTTTGGAGGAATTTGACAGAACACAAGAAACATAGCTGAAAACAAAATCCCCATTGCCTGATGAGAGGCAATGGGGATAGTTAAAGTTATTTGTAATTGAGTGGATTACTTGGCATAAACAATTTCGATTGACTTGATGCGAAGTTGTACACCACCACCTGTTGTACCTGTAAACACATTGGTGTAGGTTGCAGTCTTGCCAGAGAAGTTTATGGTTGCAGTTTTGTTACCAACACAGTCTGTGTTCTTGTTGTGGTCATGAGTGCAAGTCAAGATGATTTTAGCAATGTTCTTGGAGCCTGTTATGGTCATTATGTTGTTGGCATAAATGCGAAGTTCTTTTGCTTTTTCGTTGTAAGCAGGCTTTGTCTTGTTGCCATTTGAATCCAATTTGAAAATAGTGCCGTCAGAGAGTGTGAACTCTGTTGGGTTTGCATCTAACTTCAATGTACTAAGATCTTCTACTTTTAAGCTTTCTCCAGCTGTGGCTCCACTATTCGTCAATGTAACAGTAAGTCCATTTACTGAGATACCTTCGGTTGTAGAAGGTGTATCTGGAGTTCCAGGCTCTACAGTAGGAGTACCTTCCTTAACAGTCAATTCCTTTATCTGCCATGTACCTGATTTAGCCTCGCATGCATAGTGTAAAGCGATAACGATATCCTTCTTACCCTTGTAAGGAGTAAGGTCGTAGGTATATGTAGACCAAGTATTCCAGTCAGTTCCTTCGGTTAGAGTACCAGTGATATTGGTCCATTTTGTTGTAGCAGGATCGCCAGTGTAGTTCTCTGTGATAAGTACCTGGTTCTTTACACCTTTTGTAGGCTCGCCATTATAGGTAGCATAGCGCAAGATATAAGAGAATTTCAAGGTAGCTCCCTTTGATGAAGAGAGATCAATAGCCTTAGATACGAGGTAGCTCTCTGAAGGTGTTGTTACCTTACTTGTATTATCATAACCTGTTGCCTTGGCATAGCCATAAGAATCAATGACCCATGGAGTACCCTTAATGTTCTTCAGAGTAAATGTACCAAAACTCTTATTGAATGTCTCGTTGATGTAACCGTCTGTTGGAGTATCTGGAGTAGTGGTTCCACCTTGACCATTAAGAGATACTATATAGTTGCCAACGAGGAATTCTTTTGTACCTTGGTAGTTATCAACCTTTCCACAGATGACAACTTCATCGCCTGGTTTCAAAGCATCTTCTCCAGAGAACTTTGTACGGTTAGGACCTGCATAGCCATTATATACATAGAACTGATTTGTAGCTGTACCATCTTCTGAAATATAATATTTCAAGCTACCATATTGAGGATCGAAGCTTCCCTGTTTTACAGATACAACCTTACCCTTAACGTATATTTCTGTTTCGGCGCTTCCGCCTTCGTCAATATACTTTTCTACTGCAGCAATATTGAATGGGTCTGCAGCTGTACCAGAACCTGTAGGCTGAATTTCTTCTGGAGTCTCTGGCTTAGTAGGCATGTCGTAAGGAGCAGGAACGTCCTCGCAACTGCTGAAAGTAAAGGCTGCCATAGCCAACACAAACAATGAATATATAATCTTTTTCATATTGTTATTCTATTTAAAAATTTCTAATGGATGAATTACTTGATAGAGATGAGGTAGTTTCCGCTGTCAATTTCTGGAGTGCCATTGTACATCGTCAATGTTCCATAGATGACAACCTTCTTTCCTACGGCAAGGGTGCCCTTTGTCTCTTTTGTCCATTTCTGGTTGTCGAGATTGAAGCCGCGGAATACCTTGATCATCTTGCCGGTAACTGCCTTTCCATCTTCAGAGATAGAATATGTTGCATTACCGTACGAGCCTGTATCAACGCTACCTACCTCGCAGATGATTCCGGTAGTATAAACCTTATCCGTTGTATATTTACCAGCATTGATGAGTTTGAGCGCGTTGGTCACAGTGTAAGGTTCTTCCTTGGTTCCACCAGAAACATTCAGCGCTGTCTCAACATCATTGCTTGTACGGATCAGAATCTGCCAAACATTGTTGAAACGGGTGAAAATACCTGTAATGTTGACAGGATCCTTTGGCAAAGCGACATTGGCAAACTTGGCATAAGCAGAAGTGCGAACCAAGAGGTTGGAAGCACTGATAGGTGTTTTGGTTTCTGCATCAGTCAAGTTGCGGTTCACGCAGTTGGTCTTGTCCTTTTCTGTCTCTGGGGCATAAACGGCCTTACCGTCAGCCTGAGAGAACTGCACATTTTCAATGCGCATCAACTTGCCAGAGCAAGACTTCAGATAGTCAGCATCCTTGATCTTGGTCTTGTCGAACACCTCTACCAAACTTTCAGCCTTGGCTGCGTCTGGAGAACCCAAAATCTTGAAATGCTTGTTCCACTCGTAGCGGTCAACCTTACCGATAGACTGTGCACCCGTAGTGCTGTTGGTATAGACACCGCCCAACTCAGCCTGAGAACCGTAACCACCAATGTAGAGGCCCTTCAGATTGATGAGGATTTGCTGACCAACAGGAAGTTCTCCATAGAGAGCACCCTTGTTGATGCAAACCAAGATACCACCCGTCTCGTCCTGCAGACAAACCTCGTTGTAAAGGTTGCCACCGAGATCATTACCGGTAATATAACCCTTGATCTGGATGTCCTTGTCTATCTGCTCATATCTCTTATTAGCAATGAGGCTGTTGTAGTCTTCCTTCAGCTGTGCAATTGTGATGACATTCTTCTCCTTGATATTATTGTCACCGACAGGAGCCGCAGGCACCTTAATCGTATTATCAGGATCAGCATAACCATCGCCCATGCAAGATGCAAAAAACATACTGGCAAAAGCCATTGCTATGAATAATATTTTTTTCATATCTTTCCTTTTTATTAGAATCTATAAGAAACCTGGAACATACCATTTGTTCCGAATACGTAATACTTCTTAGGGTTCTTGGAGAACTTGTAAACGCGCTCCTTGCTGCTATCACCATTACCTGAGAAATCGCTTCGGCTCTGCTCATAACCGCCAGATACGATCTTCTGGTTGTTCAGAATGTTGGTAATCATTAAGTTGAAGTTCAAGCTGCCGTGCTTCAAGCGTACGCTCTTACCGATGCTGCCGTCAACCATCCAGCCACCATGACCCTTAGCCTGGTCTGTATAACCTGGCATCAGGTTGCCGAAGTTGTCGAATGCGTTGAGACGAGACAACTCAGACTGGGTGCGGTAGATAGGTGCGTATGACAGGTAGATGCGGTCGTAGTAGTTGGCGTTGAGGTCGATGAACCAGCCACCTGCATGATAGCTCAAGCCAAGGCTTCCTACGTTGAGAGGAGTTCCGCTCTCGCGCATACCTTTAATATATGTCATTTCAGTATTCAAGTCGCCTGTGACAGACTCAGAACGTGTAGTCTCAATATCCTTGAGGATTCTGTTGTCGCTCAAAGTACCGATAGCCTTGAAGTTGAGGAAAGATGTGAGTTTGAAGTCGAGACCCAATTCTACACCATAGTATTCCTTCTGCAAGCCAGGAAGACTGAAATATACGAACGAGTTGTCCATATCACTATAGAAGTTCTGCCACTCAGTAACGTGGTCAAGACGGCTATAGTATGCATTCAGGTTGGCGTGCATCCATGAGTTCTGGTATTGGTAAGCGAACTCGCTGCTGAAGATATGCTCATCATGCAAATCTCTCACGAAGTCATTCTGGATCTCAGGAGATACGAATGCAGTATTAGCCTTAGGTGGCTGCCACTCGTAGCCAACACCTAATTTGAACGCATGACCGCGACCGGCATCGAAGCTGATGCTACCCTTGGCACCACCTTCGCCCATTCTGGCGATTCCGCTGTTGCCATAAGAGTTTTCTGCAGCCATACCATTGCGCATATAGCCATGACGGCGCATATTGGTCTGCCCCAACTTAGCGCTGAACATAGTCTGGAATCTGCCTAATTCAGCAGTGTAAGATGTCCAGAGCAAGCCCTTCATCACCTCAATCTTGTAATCGTAACCGAACTTGTCGCCTTCGTTGACTGGGGCGTTAGGACGGTTTAAGTCATACTGAACTCTTGGATCAGTAGCTGGATACTTTCCGAGAGCGTAATTATTGATGTTGTGGAAGAGAGAGCCGCCAAGCATATCCTCCAAAGTCTGGTAGTGACGGTTGCTGTTGCTGGCAAAGATGAAGCCGCTCACCAGTTTGGTGTTCTTGGTTACCTTTGCAGTAAGCGTAGATGACAAGGTGAGGTTCAAGTTGTCATTATGCTTAGCCTGGATGTAGTACATTGTTTCATTGCCAGCCTTTGCAGCATTTTCGTTAGCATAGTAGAGGCGATCCCAGTCAATCTGGCGGTTAGCCTTGCTTGCTGTCCAGAAATCGTATGAGTTCTTCCAGCTCTGCCATGTATTAGGGTTGTTGTTGACAGAAGAAGGATTCCAGATGTCATAGTAGCTGCTTGGCATGTTCTTCCAGTAATCTGGCTGTGGGTTCTCTGCATTGTTGTAGTTGAGCTTGGTGCTCTTGTACATAGAGTACTTGGCAAATGCAGAAGTTGTGAGTTTCAATTTATCATTGATGTCCCAGTCCCATGTTGCGATAGCAGAAGGGGAGAAGTCGTTGACAACGCGCGAATTGCGCTTGTGCCCGTTCTGATAACCCCAGTAAGGGTTGTAATAACGGTCGTTGGCGAGCCAGTAAGCCTCGTCGGTAGAAGCACCCTGGGTAGAGCGCTCGGTAGGGTTGCCCCAGGTAGAGATACTCAGGGAGTGACCATTGTTCCACTTCTTCTGAACACCGATGTAGTAAGATAAAGCATTGTAGAATGTACCCTCCACATAACCACGGTTGGCCCATCGGTAGGTGAGACCGGCACTGAATGCCCAGCCACGGTTGTTGAAACCGCTGCTGTAAGTGTAGAGACCACGAAGTGTGTAATTTCTGTTGGCAGCAGCAACTGAGGCATACTGACCCACTTGCATGCTTCCGGCACGGAAGTCGTAGTTGTTGCTACCAGCCATGCCTGTCATAGAATAGTTGTTTCCTTCGAAAGGCAAAGCAAAATCTACATTTCTGGAGAAACGGTTCAAGCCACCGATGTTGGAGAAACGGAACTGGCCGCTTTCCATGTCGTTGACAGGTGCTCCATTGATGTAAACCTCGTTATACTTTTGATTGAAGCTACGATAACGGTAACGCATAGGAGAGAAGAGGAATCCTGCCTCCGATGCATAAACGTTAGAGGTAGAGTTGAGAATGGTTACATTCTGAGACATGTCATCATCCTCACCCAACTGTGCTTCGGTGAATGTGAATGCGTTCTCGTCCAGGTTGGATGCAGCCTTTTGCTCAACATTCTGTGCAAAAGCCAGCGGACCATAACAGAGCGCAAGCATTGCTAATTTTACCTTTTGTTGCATAGTTTATAGTTTAATTACTAATAATGTCTGCAAAGTAACAAAATATTTTTTAACCCACATTGCAGCAGCCTTTGGTGAAAAACTTAAAGATTCCTAACGAAATCCTAGATTTTGGCAGTTTTCTGCCAATTTCCTAGCTGATTTTGTATAAAGAATCCTAATTTGCAGCGTATGTTCGGGAAAAACCCCGAAATGCTACACCCGCCCGTTTTGTCAGTTGAAAAATTGTGTGTACCTTTGCCCCCGAAATGTATATATC
>ENA-ORRX01000738-ORRX01000738.1-human-gut-metagenome-genome-assembly--contig:-NODE-738-length-9969-cov-3.69397_pt1 | contig 9969 bp, 10 predicted proteins | sample MGYA00242186_ERZ509153 | MGnify/ENA primary metagenome ERZ509153 (study PRJEB26280, sample SAMEA2338643) | human gut metagenome | biome: human gut; feature: human-associated habitat; material: faeces... | reverse complement strand
TGTTCACTTGAAGAATCCGTACTGGCTAATGGAACAAATGGAAAAATGACAGAACTGTCCAATTTAGGGGGGCAAAATCCCCACCGAGGGGGTGCAAATGCACCCCTTTTCTTTTTCTTAAAGCCTTGTCCCGTGCGGCTTCCGAGGAATACTTGCTTAACGATAGGCAGGGGGCAAGGGGGTTCATTCGGTAGGTATGACCTGTCTTTTCAATGAAGATTAGCTTGTTTTCATAATGTATCACGCTTTCTGAAAACGCATTTGTGATCCTTTGATGAGTAGCAGGCATTACAGGAAACGCATTGGGATACAATGGTCGAATCGGCTTTCATCTTATTCGGCAGATCCGGTTCTCTGAGAAGCGGTCTGGAAAGGGAGATGAATGCGATATCTGTTTGATTCAGGACAGATTCCATCCCATCCAGGCTCCGGAAACCGCCGACTACGATGACAGGACAGCTGACCCTTTTGGCAACCTTTGCTGCGACAGGAACAAAGTATCCTTCCTTCACATGGGCTTTGATACTGCCGACAGACGGCCTGTTTCCGCTGACCTCGATAGAGTCGATGCCGGCCTGATCGAGAAGCTGGCAGATAGCCAGACATTCTGGCTCTTCTATTCCACCGTGGGTAAAATCGCTGCTGTTGATCTTGATGGTAATATGAAGCTTTGGAGCCGCCTTGCGGATGCCGTTCATAATATCCAGAAGGATATGGGAGCGGTTTTCCGTTGATCCGCCATATTCATCGGTACGATGGTTGACTGCGGGACTGATAAAACGGCTCAGGAAGAAGAAGTGGGCAGCATGGATCTGTACGCCATCAAAGCCCGCTTTTTCGGCCCGGATGGCGGCATCGATGAACTGCCGGATTACATACTGTATCTCATCGGAAGTCATATCATCTGGTTCGACTTGCATAAAGCGTCCTTTGACTTCCCGATAGTATGCTCCAAGGGCAAGCTCTGTGATAACAGGGATTCCTTCTGCGTGGATGATATCCGTCAGTTTTTTATACTGTGGAATGAGGGAGTCATCACACAGCCGCATCATGCCGCCATAGTAGTAGTCATGCAGCGCGACGCTGGTACAGCCTGTAATGATGGCACCGACTCCGCCTTTTGCCAGTTCTTTGTATATTTCGTATGCTGTTTCTGGCACGTTGCCATCGGGGTTGGCAATGCCTACCCAGGTAGCGGAGCGGATGAGGCGATTTTTTAGGGGGATATTCTTCAGGGCAGCAGATTCAAATATTTTCTTCATGATGAAACCTCTCCTTCAAAGTTGATTTTTGTGTATATGTTTATTATAATTAGATACGCAGATAAAACAAGAAGGAAGAATATTCTTTGCTACTATAAAATATATAGTAATGGATAGTTAGGGAGGTTTGCAATGGCTAAGAAACCGTTACCGAAAGAAAAAAACATTTATGAAACAGATTGTCCCATTCTCTATGCGATGAAACTGGTTGGGCAGAAGTGGAAACTTCCGATTCTGTGGTATATCGCTGATGCAGAAAATCAGACACTCCGGTACCGCGAACTGGAGAGAAAAGTCGTAGGCATTACAGCCACCATGTTGACGAAATGCCTCAGGGAACTGGAACAGGACAAGTTCATCACAAGGAAGCAGTACAGTACGGTACCGCCAACGGTTGAGTATTCACTGGCAGAACGGGGAAAGACATTGATTCCTGCACTAGAGCCATTGTATCAATGGGCTGACGTTCAAATGAAGAGAGAAAACAAAATTCAAACATCTGACAGTCCCTCATAAACAACACAGCCCATGCTTGTCTAATAGCAGATCTTTACGAATCATGAACTATGGTTTTTGATGGACAGGCCTGGAAGACGAACCGGAAGGCGGCGCCTGCTGCCGCGTCTGCTTCGTCCAGCGCATGAAGGCGACGGCTGAAAAGATGGAGGAATTAGGTTATGATTATTTCACGACGACTCTGACCGTCAGCCCCCATAAGAACTCACAGGTCATCAATGAAGTCGGTCGGGACATCGAAGACCAATACGGCTACGCTTATTTGCCGACGGATTTCAAGAAAAACAACGGCTTCCTTACATTGACGAAAATGACCGAAGCCTACCACCTCTACCGCCGGCCCTATTGCGGTTGCATTTTCGGTGCCCGCGACCAGGGCCTGGATTTGGAAAAAATTCGCCAAGATGCAGAAGCCTTTTTGGCCAAACAGGAATCGACCGTAGGGAGATAATAGCTGGAGGAAGGTAAAAAAGAACCTCTCATGACACAATGCAGATGGTCTGGCAACCACTAGATTTGCAATCTTTTGTTTTACATATTGACAAATCGAAATCTATCTCCAGCATTACCGGATCATCAACATCCTGCTGGCCCTGACTTTGCTGGAATGCATCTGGAGTATGCTGTGCGTGTGACGTTCGTATGGAGTTGGACTGAGGAGCGGACCTGTGGTACGCTATAGTCAGATGGCGGGAAACCCATCCTGTCATGAGGTCAAGATGGTGTGAATGATGAGAGGGGTAATCGTATGTTTCGCAAGATGAGACGATTTAAGCAGCAGCTTCCGGCGGAGGAATGCGTGGCGATCCTGAAGCGGGAGAAGCGCGGGGTGCTGTCGGTGCTCGGGGATGACGGGTATCCCTACGGGGTGCCGCTCGACCATTACTACGATGAGGCGAGCGGCAAGCTCTACTTCCACTGCGCGAAGGCGGGGCACAAGCTCGATGCGATCCGCGCCTGCGACAAGGTGTCGTACTGCATCACGGGCGAGGGGCGCCATGAGGACGGCGTGGAGTGGTCGCTGACATTCCGCAGCATCATCGTCTTTGGCCGCATGCGCGTGCTGGAGGACGAGGAAGCTTCGCTGCGCCTGGCGCGGCTGCTCGGCGAGAAGTTCACGGATGATGCGGCGTACCTCGACAACGAGGTAAAGCACGCCGGGCCGCGCATGCTCATGCTCGAATTGACGCCGGAGCACATCACGGGCAAGCGCGTCAATGAGTCGTGAGCCGTGATGATGTGACGCATGCCGTCGGACTGACGGACGATACGCGGCGGTTTGTGCCGTGATGGCATAACAGAGCGGATATCATGAAGGACGGGCGGCCTGCCAGATGGCGGGCCGCTTTTTGTATATAGAAAACCCCTGGTTAGACCAGGGGCTCGATAAAGCTTTAGCGATGAGTCTTTAAAGGATTTAATAAACCTCCCTTGAAGTATGAAGTTGCGGTCCGTCAACTGCAACCAATACGACAAAGGAGGTATATCGTAATGAAAGATCACGATGTACATAGTTTATCACATACAAAATGGGAGTGTAAATATCATATTGTATTTGCCCCTAAATACAGAAGAAAGGTCTTTTATGGTCAGAAGCGGTACGAGATTGGTCAAATCTTAAGGGAACTGTGTCGGTGGAAACAGGTGAACTTGTTAGAAGCCGAGGCCTGTCCTGACCACATCCATATTTTAGTTGAGGTACCGCCAAAGATTAGCGTGTCTAATTTTATGGGCTTTTTGAAGGGGAAGAGCAGTTTGATGATTTACGAGAAATGGGGGAATATGAAGTACAAATATAGAAATCGAAGCTTTTGGTGTCGAGGGTACTATGTAAGTACGGTAGGCAAGAACGAAAAGAAAATAACGGAATACATTCAGAACCAGCTGAAGGAAGATTACATGTCGGAACAGTTGGTACTGGATATGACAGACCCGTTTACGGGTAGCCGGAAATAGTAAGCGTATGACGGACCGACAAGCGCTTTTAAGCGCAGCTGGTAAGCAGAGGCCTTATAAGGCCGTAAATATAAAACCCCCGGCTATGCCGGGGGATATTTATTTGTACTGTTTTTTAGGCGCTGTTTACCGCGTGTTTATCTTTGGTGCGTACACTCAGAGGAAGATGCGGACTGCTGTTTCCGTCGGAATGGCGTGCACATTACATAGAGAAAGAGGATTTTTGCAGCGAGACAAGTGCGAAATGAATACGACAAAAGGGCCCCGGCAGATGCCGGGGCCTTTATGATGGCGTGATTCTCGTGCGGTGATGATTGCGGATGATAGGGATCGATCAATGGAGCTTGTGGCTCGGACGCAGCGAGAAAGCAACTTCTTTGACATGCATGGTGCTCTCTTGCTCGAGCGGTGTGTCGATGATCTCGACTTGTTCCAGCATGTTGCGGACCTGCTCGCGGATGCCGGCGAGGTATTCACGGCGCAGTGCCTGCTGCTCGATGCGCTCATCTTCACTGAGGCCGCTGCTGCGTTTCTTGCGGGAAAGCTCATTGATGCGGGCGATGAGTTCTTTCGTGATCATATCGTGTTGTCCTTCCTTTTCGATATATGAATCCTCTTATCTTTATTATAGTGGAAAGTAATGGAAAAGCAAGTTTTTTTGAATGGGACGTGATTCGTTGACAGCCCTTCTTTCCATTTGCTATACTGGTTCAGTAATCAATATGTAGTGGTTAGAGATAACTTTTCTTGAAATAATCTACTGTATCTAGGAGTAAAAAGATGGATCGTACTGTCAAATCGCCGGTCCTGCAGCATTTGCTGCAGGCTTGTCCTGTGCCGGGCCTCGCTGCCTGCCTGGCCGGTGTGGAACGTGACTTTGGCGAGCATGCGGGGGACTTCCCAGCGCTTGCCGAGAAATATGAGGTGTTCGGCAAGCCCTCGCTTGACCTGGATGAGAAGCTGCAGGCGCTCGTCCGCGCGGCGGTGGAACTCGCCTCGGCGGAGGCACCGCACTGGGACAAGATCGCGGCGCGCCTGCGCTATCTTGACTTTGCGCGCCATCTGGCGGAGTCGGAGGCGAAGCGCGGCATCACGAACTTCGTGGCCAAGCTACGCTACCTGACGGCCAAGGAGCTCTACGGCAGTTACATCCTCGAGAACTACACGGAGCAGGAGCTCCGCGCGGCTTCACGCTTCATCGTGGCGGAGCGCAATCACCTCTACTCGTACGCGGGCCTCGACCTCCTGCTCTCGCGCTATGTCATCCACACGCACCACGGCGTGGCGCTCGAGTCCCCGCAGGAGATGTACCTCGGCATCGCACTGCACCTCGCGATGCTCGAGGAGCCTTCGGTGCGCCTCGAGTGGGTGCGCCGCTTCTACGACATGCTGAGCCTGCAGCAGGTCACGATGGCGACGCCGACGCTCGCCAACGCGAGGAAGCCCTACCATCAGCTCTCGAGCTGCTTCATCGACACGGTGCCGGACTCGCTCGAGGGCATCTACCGCAGCCTCGACTCGTTCGCGAAGGTCAGCAAGTGGGGCGGCGGCATGGGCCTCTACTTCGGCAAGGTGCGCGCGACGGGCGCGGCCATCCGCGGCTTCGAGGGCGCGGCGGGCGGCGTCATCCGCTGGATCCGCCTCGTCAACGACACGGCCGTGGCCGTCGACCAGCTCGGCGTACGCCAGGGGGCCTGCGCCGTCTACCTCGACGCCTGGCACAAGGACCTGCCGGAGTTCCTGCAGCTGCGCACCAACAACGGTGACGACCGCATGAAGGCGCACGACATCTTCCCGGCCGTCTGCTACCCGGACCTCTTCTGGAAACTCGCGAAGGAGGATCTCGACGCGCCGTGGTTCCTCATGGACCCGCACGAGATCGAGATGGTCATGGGCTACGCGCTCGAGGACTTCTGGGGTGAGGAGTGGGAGAAGCGCTACCGCGCCTGTGTCGCCGAGCCGCGCATCGACAAGCGCGTGATCCCGGTCAAGGAGATCGTCCGCCTGATCCTGAAGTCCGTCGTCGAGACGGGCACGCCGTTTGCCTTCTACCGCGACACGGTCAACCGCCTCAACCCCAATCCGCAGGCCGGCATGATCTACTGCTCGAATCTCTGCACGGAGATCGCGCAGAATATGTCGGCTGTCGAGTCGGTCCGCACGGAGATCAAGACGGAGGCGGGCGATACGGTCGTACAGGTCACGACGCGGCCGGGCGACTTCGTCGTCTGCAATCTCGCGAGCCTCAATCTCGGCCGCATCGACGTGACGTCGCACGAGGAGCTGCGCTCTGTCGTGCGCACGGCGGTGCGCGCTCGACAATGTCATCGATCTCAATGAGGCGCCGCTCGCCTACGCGCGCCTGACGAACGGGAAGTACAGGAGCATCGGCCTCGGCGTCTCGGGCTACCACCACATGCTCGCCAAGAACGCCATCCGCTGGGAGAGCGAGGAACACCTCGCCTTCGTCGACGACGTATTCTCCCGCATCAACTACGCGGCCATCGAGGCGAGCAGCGACCTTGCGGCGGAGAAGGGCTCGTACGGCTGCTTTGCGGGCAGCGACTGGCAGACGGGCGCCTACTTCAAGAAGCGCGGCTACGAGTCGGAAGCGTGGCGGGAGCTTGCCGCGAAGGTCCGCGCGCAGGGCATGCGCAATGCGTATCTCCTCGCCGTGGCGCCGACGAGCTCGACGTCCATCCTCGTCGGCACGACGGCCGGCGTTGACCCCATCATGAAGCGCTTCTTCCTCGAGGAGAAGAAGGGCGCCATCCTGCCGCGCATCGCGCCGGACCTTTCCATGAAGACGTTCTGGTACTACAAGAGCGCGCATACGGTCGACCAGAGCTGGTCGGTGCGCGCGGCCGGCGTGCGCCAGCGCCATATCGACCAGGCGCAGAGCGTCAACCTCTACATCACGAACGACTTCACCTTCCGCCAGGTGCTGGCCCTCTACATCAAGGCCTACGAGGAGGGCGTCAAGACCATCTACTACGTGCGCAGCAAGTCGCTCGAGGTCGAGGAGTGCGAGAGCTGCTCCTCGTGATGGCATCTGCCACAGACCTCTGTCAGACCGCTAGAGCTAGAAAGGATATGCAATATGGCATCACTCAAAAAGCGCCCTCTCTTCAACCCCGAGGGCGACATCGACGTCACGCAGCGCCGCCTCATCGGCGGCAACACGACGAACATGAATGACTTCAACAACCTCAAGTACACGTGGACTTCGGACTGGTACCGCCAGGCGATGAACAACTTCTGGATCCCTGAGGAGATCAATCTCGGACAGGACGTCAAGGACTACCGGCAGCTGCCGGAGGCGGAGCGGCGCGCCTACGACAAGATCCTCTCGTTCCTCGTCTTCCTCGACTCCGTGCAGAGCGCGAACCTGCCGAACGTCTCGGCCTACATCACGGCCAACGAGGTCGACCTCTGCCTGACGATCCAGTCGTTCCAGGAGTGCGTGCATTCGCAGAGCTACAGCTACATGCTCGACACGATCGCGAGCCCCGACGAGCGCCAGGAGATCATCTTCCAGTGGAAGGATGACGAGCACCTGCTCGCGCGCAACACCTTCATCGGCGACCTCTACAACGAGTTCCAGCAGGAGCAGTCGCGCGAGAACTTCCTGCGCGTGCTCGTCGCCAACTACATCCTCGAGGGCATCTACTTCTACTCGGGATTCATGTTCTTCTACAACCTCGGCCGCATCGGCCGCATGCCTGGCTCTGTGCAGGAGATCCGCTACATCAACCGCGACGAGAACACGCACCTCTGGCTGTTCCGCAACATCCTGCGCGACCTGCGCGCGGAGGAGCCGGACCTCTTCACGGCGGAGAACGAGGAGATGATGCGCGAGATGATCCGCGAGGGTGTGCGTCAGGAGATCGCCTGGGGCAAGTACGCCATCGGCAACGAGGTCGAGGGCCTCAACGAGAAGATGATCGAGGACTACGTGCGCTACCTCGGCAATGCGCGCGCGGAGAGCATCGGCCTTGGCGCGCTCTACGAGGGCTATGAGGAAGAGCCGTCCTCGATGCGCTGGGTCAGCCAGTACGCCAACCCGAACTTCATCAAGACGGATTTCATCGAGGGCCGCAGCACGGCCTACGCCAAGAGTACGGCACTTGTTGATGACCTTTGAGCCCTGTTGGCGAATCCGTTCCATCGGACTCTGTTCTGTTTGCGGCGCGATTGCTCGCGTAGTATACTAGGATGTGGAAGGTTTTAAGGATTTCATCTAGTTTGAACAGGAAGGTGTTTCTATGAGCATTCGCATTGGTATCCTTGGTTACGGCAATCTGGGCCGCGGCGTTGAGTGTGCAGTCGAAGAGAATCCGGATATGGAGCTCGTCGCAGTCTTCACGCGCCGCGATCCCTCTTCCGTCAAGATCTGGTCGCAGGGCGTGCCGGTCGTCAATGTCAAGGATGTGGCAGCGTGGCAGGACAAGATCGATGTCATGATCCTCTGCGGCGGCAGCGCGACGGACCTGCCGAAGCAGACGCCGGAGTACGCGAAGTACTTCAACGTCATCGACAGCTTTGACACGCATGCGCGCATCCCGGAGCACTTCGCCGACGTCGACAAGGCGGCGAAGGAGAGCGGCCACCTCGGCATCATCTCGGTCGGCTGGGACCCGGGCCTGTTCTCGCTCGCGCGCGTCTACAGCAATGCGATCCTGCCGGACGGCAAGGACTACACGTTCTGGGGCAAGGGCGTCAGCCAGGGCCACAGCGACGCCATCCGCCGCATCAAGGGCGTCAAGGACGCAAAGCAGTACACTGTGCCGGTTGAGAGTGCTCTCGAGGCCGTCCGTTCGGGCGCAAACCCGGAGCTCACGACGCGGGAGAAGCACACGCGTGAGTGCTTCGTCGTGCTCGAGGACGGCGCTGATGCCGCCTATGTCGAGAACGCCATCAAGACGATGCCGAACTACTTCGATGAGTACGACACGACGGTACACTTCATCAGCGAAGAGGAGCTCCAGCGCGATCACAGCGGCCTCGCACACGGCGGGTTCGTCATCCGTTCGGGACGCACGGGCCATGAGAAGGAGCATAACCATATCATCGAGTTCTCGCTGAAGCTCGATTCCAATCCGGAATTCACGACGAGTGTCCTCGTTGCTTACGCACGGGCTGCCTATCGTCTGGCAAAGGAAGGCCAGACGGGCTGCCGTACGGTTCTTGATATCGCTCCGGCTTATCTTTGTGAGCAGAGTGGAGAAGAGCTGCGCGCTCATCTGCTCTGAGCCCGATTCACATCGCATCCATCATATAGCAAGAACGCTGCTGCGCCAGATTTTTGTCTGGTACGGCAGCGTTCTTGCTTTGAGCTGGCGGCAGCTTGTCAGGCGGGTGCATCCTGGTAGAGATTGAGGCTGCTCTTGATGAAGCCCTGCATGGCATTGGTGCGGTAGCCCCTGCGTTGCAGGGCGAGAAAGATCTGGCGCTGGGCGTTCGGGTCGTCGAGCTTGTAGTAGACGAGCGCCTCGTTGGGCGCAGACAGGCGCACGAGCGTATCCGTCAGGAAGGTCGCGCCGAGGCCCTGGCGTGCCATGTGGTAGGCCGTCATGAGCTGATTGAGGTAGAGGCGGACGTGCGGCGTCATGCCGTTGTTCTGGAAGAGCTTGCGCGAACGCCGGAACATGTCGTTCCCCTTGCCGAGGATCAGAAAGTCCGTGTCCTGGAAGGCTGAGAGGGGAACGGCCGGCACGTCGGGGCGCAGGTGGCGGCCGAGCATGATGTCCTGCTGCGTCAGCAGATACGAGGAGAATTCCCTGTTGATGGGCAGGAAGGCCGGCACGGACAGCAGCAGGTGATCCTGGTAGAAGGGGATGGCCTCGTAGAGCGCCGCGTCGTAGATGCCGCTGTCGACGATGATGTCGAGTTCTTCGGTTGCGAGTTTGTTGAAGAGGTCGGCAGAATCGGATTCGGTGACGGAGAGTGCGATGTGCGGATGGCGGCTGCTGAAGGCCTCGATCATCGGCGGCAGGAAGCAGGACGCGAAGAAGTTCGTCCCGCCGAGCCGCAGGGTGCCGCTCTCGAGTCCGGCGAGGTCATCGCAGTAGCTCTTGAGGTCCCGCTTGATGCGGAAGATGCGCTCGGCCGCGTCGATGTAGGCGCGGCCGGCATCTGTCAGCTGCAGCGGCGTGGTGCTGCGGTTGAAGATCGGCAGGCCGAGCTCGCGCTCGACCTTGCGCACGGAGGCCGAGAGGGCGGGCTGCGACACGAA
>ENA-ORRX01000734-ORRX01000734.1-human-gut-metagenome-genome-assembly--contig:-NODE-734-length-10037-cov-5.02945_pt1 | contig 10037 bp, 8 predicted proteins | sample MGYA00242186_ERZ509153 | MGnify/ENA primary metagenome ERZ509153 (study PRJEB26280, sample SAMEA2338643) | human gut metagenome | biome: human gut; feature: human-associated habitat; material: faeces... | reverse complement strand
TCGTTGATTTTCAATACGCGCTATCTAATGGCGCAAAAAAGTGATGAAGTCAGGAGGAAAAGCTATCGCCTATGAATACTTCGTATTGCAACCATTTTGCGCATATCTCCTATGATTACAAAAGGTATGGGTTCATCTGCTTTTCTTCTGCTATGGTGGTCATTTCGCCATGTCCGGGCAATACTTTTACTTGAGGCGGAAGCGTAAGTACGTTTTGACGTAAGGAAGCTACGAGCGAAGCTTGATTACCACCAGGGAAGTCGCAGCGACCAATGGCATGGCGAAACAAACTATCGCCACTAAATAAGACGCCCTCTTCTGCGCAATAATAGCATACGCCACCAGGAGTATGACCTGGAGTTGCTATTACTTGCAACGTGATATGCCCAATGTGCACTTCGTCACCTGCACTCAGATATTGCACGACAGGGGGCAACTGTAGTGGATAATCTACACGCAAGAATGCTTTGGTCTGCTCCGCTGCATGCTGATAAGTATCTTTGTCATCCATACCGAGTTCCACGCCGATACCATAAGTGTCATATATGTATTGGGCACCAAACAAGTGGTCAAAGTGGGCGTGCGTATTAAGCAAATGGGTTAACTTTAAGTTATGCTCGGCTATAAAGTCTGTTATATCCCGTTGCTCCTCGGGATAGAATGCACCGCAATCAATTATAGCAGCGTCAAGCGTAGCTTCGTCCCATAACAGATAGCAATTCTCTGCTATCATATTTACCTCAAACCGTGTTATCTGCATAGCAATTAAAGTTGTATATAAGTTACCTTCTTAGTAGTGAAGAACTCATCTTCGAAGTAATCGCTTAGGTTCCACACCTCAGATGTATGCTTAAAGGGAGCCAACTCTTCAGCCAATTCTCCACCCTTCAAACAAATTAAGCCATTGGGCAAAGCATTTCGCTGTTCGCGACTGATGTTCTTACGCACCAATTTTACAAGGTCGGCAGCATTCATCACGGCGCGACTCACTACGAAGTCATACTTACCCTTTTCTTCCATCACATTGCGATGCTCTACCTCTACGTTTTTCAAACCGATTGCTTGAGCCACAGCCGCAGCCACTTTTGTCTTTTTGCCGATACTGTCGATTAGCTTAAAGTGGCATTCAGGGAAGAGTATGGCCAAAGGTATGCCTGGGAAGCCTCCCCCCGTACCGATGTCCATAATATTACTTCCCGCACGGAACTGTATCACCTTGGCTATGCCCAAAGAGTGTAATACGTGGTGAGCGTAAAGATTGTCAATATCCTTACGCGATATAACATTAATCTTAGCGTTCCATTCACGATAGAGTGCATCTAATTGTTCAAACTGTAGTTGCTGAGTTTCGGTCAACTCTTTAAAATATCGAAAGATTACCTTTGCGTCCATTTTTTTAACTTTTTGCTGCAAAGGTAGTAGAAAAATATATAACTTTGCAAACTGAAACATTTGAAACTTACTAGAAAGAACAAAAATGGTGTCAGAGACTAAGTACATTTTTGTGACTGGAGGCGTTGCCTCGTCACTCGGTAAAGGTATCATTGCCGCTTCAATTGGCAAACTGTTACAAGCTCGTGGATTTAACATCACGATTCAAAAGTTCGACCCTTACATCAACATCGACCCCGGTACACTCAACCCCTACGAACATGGTGAGTGTTACGTGACTGACGATGGGCAAGAGACAGACTTAGACCTCGGACACTACGAACGTTTTACAGGCATTCACACTACACGTTACAACAACTTTACGACAGGACGCATCTATCAAAGCGTTATCGATAAAGAGCGCCGTGGCGACTACCTTGGCAAGACCATTCAGGTCATTCCCCACATCACCGACGAGATAAAGCGCGATATGCTTTACTTAGGCAAAACAAAGAAATACGACTTCGTTATCACCGAAATAGGTGGCACCGTTGGCGACATCGAAGGCCAACCCTTCCTCGAAGCCATTCGACAGCTGAAATGGGATTTAGGTAAGAACGCTGTATGCATTCACCTCACTTACGTACCCTACCTCGCTGCCGCTGGCGAGCTGAAAACGAAGCCAACACAACACTCCGTTAAAGAGTTGCAAAGTCTTGGTATTCAGCCCGATATCTTGGTATTGCGTGCAGAACATGAGTTGGGCGCTGGGCTACGCCGTAAGATAGCCGCTTTCTGTAATGTTTCACCCGAGGCTGTTGTTCAAAGCCTTGATATGCCTACTATCTACGAAGTACCTCTTCGTATGCAAGAACAAGGACTTGACGCAACGATACTCCGCAAGCTTGACATGCCTGTAGGCGACACTCCAGGGTTAGGCCCTTGGCGTTCTTTCCTTGACCGACGCCACAAAGCTACTGAGATTATTAACATCGGCTTGGTAGGAAAGTACGATTTACAAGATGCCTATAAGAGCATACTCGAAGCCCTTTCACAGGCTGGCACTTATAACGACCGTAAAGTAAAATGTCACTTTATCAACTCTGAGAAGATTACGCCAGAGAATGTCAGCCAAATGTTAGAAGGCATGGATGGCTACGTAATATGCCCAGGATTTGGCCAACGCGGCATCGAAGGTAAAATCATTGCCGCACAATATTGCCGCGAACATAACCGTCCGACATTTGGCATTTGCCTTGGTATGCAAATGATGGTAATCGAATTTGCACGCAACGTATTAGGCTTAACCGATGCCAACTCAGCTGAAATGGACGCTAAGACCGAACACAACGTTATTGACCTCATGGAGGATCAGAAGAACATTACCAATATGGGTGGTACAATGCGTCTTGGAGGTTATGAATGTACCTTACGCAAAGGTAGCCGCGTGCGCGAGATTTATGGTAAAGAAATTATACGTGAGCGCCACCGCCATCGTTATGAGTTCAATAACGACTTCCGCTCACAATACGAAGTTGCTGGTATGGAATGCGTAGGTACCAATCCCGACACCGACTTAGTCGAAATCGTAGAGGTTCCTACCCTCTCTTGGTACGTCGGTACGCAATTCCACCCCGAATATTCAAGCACGGTGCTTAAACCGCACCCCTTGTTCCTCGACTTCGTAAAGGCTGCAATTGAAAATAAAAAATAATAATTGGGTGAATGGGTGACGACAGGAGGCTCACCGCCTCCTATCCCATTACCCGCAAACCCGTTAAAGCAAGACATGGACAAAAACACAATCGTTGGATTAGTGCTAATGGCTGCTGTTATTATAGGCTTTGGTTGGTACAATAGCAACCAAGAAGCACAATTACAGCACGCCTCTCAAACAGAGCAAACTTCTCAAGGTAAAAACAAAGCTACTTCTAATAATGCAGAAGCAGCACAAAAGCCGTTGTCTTTCTCTCAAGCCGATAGTACCGACATCTTCTATGCTGCTACTAAAGGACAAGCACAAGAAGTTGTATTGAAAAACGAGAAAGTAAGCGTTAAGATTAACACAAAAGGTGGTGCTATTAGCGAAGTAAAGCTAAACGGATACAAAAGTTATAAGGACTTTGAAGCGAAAAACGAGAATCCACTTACGCTTTATAACGCAAAGGACGCTGGCCTTAACTTTAAGGTTGACACGAAAGAAGGTACACTTAGCTTTGAAGACTACTACTTCACCCCTATCAATGCCACCGATAGCACTGTCACGATGCGCCTTAATGCTAACAATGGTGCAAGCATCGACATTGAATACCAACTTTTGCCCAACAATTACTTAGTTAATTTCTCAGTAAAGGCAAACGGACTGCAAAAGTACTTCCCTGGAGCTACGCAAACAATTCTCTTAGATTGGCACGACCGCGTAGCACAACAAGAGAAGGGCTTCTACTTCGAGAACATGTATTCAACGCTTACCTACAAAAAGCATGATGATGACACCAAAAAGATGTCAGAAAACGAAACGCAAGAAGAAAGCGTTACGGAAAGCGTTGATTGGATTGCTTTCAAAAACCAATACTTCAGTTCTGTACTGCTTGCAGCAGAACCGCTGAAGAACGTTAACGTCAAGAGCGAGCAGTTAGAAGAAGGCTCTGGTTACTTAAAGAACTATAGTGCCAACATGATTGCAAGCTTCGACACAAAGGGAGCGAAAGCAACAAAGTTCCAATTTTACTTTGGCCCTAACAACTATCGTTTGCTGCAATCAATGGACGATTACAAGATCTCAACACACGACAACGACCTTCAAGGACTCGTTTACTTAGGTTGGCCAATTGTAAAGTGGATTAACCGTTTCTTTACGCTTTACATCTTCGATTTCTTCACACGCCTTGGTTTGCCAATGGGTATTGTGCTTTTGCTCATTACGCTATTACTTCGTGCGATTGTCTACGTGCCTACACGCAAGAGCTTCCTGAGCAGTGCTAAAATGCGTGTACTGAAGCCTAAAGTGGATGAAATCGCAGCAAAGTACCCCAAGCAAGAAGACGCCATGAAGCGTCAACAAGAGACCATGACGCTCTACTCACAATACGGTGTCAGTCCTATGGGCGGTTGCTTGCCTATGATTATTCAAATGCCTATTTGGATTGCCATGTTCAACTTTGTGCCCAACGCTATTGAGTTGCGCCAACAAAGTTTCTTATGGGCCGATGACTTGTCTACCTACGACTCGCTCATCTCATGGAACACCAACATTTGGGGCTTAGGCAATCACCTCAGTCTATTCTGTCTCTTATTCTGCGCAACGAACTTGCTCTATAGCTTTATGACTATGCGTCAACAGCGCGAGACGATGTCGGGCGAACAAGCACAGCAGATGAAGATGATGCAATGGATGATGATGCTCATGCCACTCTTCTTCTTCTTCATGTTTAACAAATACTCAGCTGGTCTTAACTACTATTACTTCATCTCATTGCTTTTCAGCGCATTGACCATGTGGTACTTACGCAAGACTACAGACGACAAGAAACTTCTTGCTAAACTTGAAGCCAACTATCAAGCAAACAAAAACAATCCCAACAAAAAGCCAAGCGGATTGGCTGCTCGCTTAGAAGCTTTGCAAAAGCAACAAGAAGAAATGATGAAGCGTCAGCAAGAAATCCAGCAACGCAGACAACAGAAATAATTAAAATCATCTTTTATTATTAAGAAGCTAAAAGCTATTCCTCTTATGGTTTTGGCTTTTAGCTTCTTTTTTTATAGACCTACATTCTTTTACTCCCCTCTTTCCCTATTCCAACATGAATTTAATCCGAACAATGCTTACAGCCTCTATGATTGCTACAAGCACTGCCATTATCACACCCGCTATGGCACAAGATTTTATAGGCAAGCAACAGCCAGTCTTACAATCAGACCGCATGACCCCTGAAGCACTTTGGGCTATGGGTCGCATCGGTGGCTTCAAAGTATCTCCTAACGGCAAGCAAGCCGTATACGCTGTAACTTATTACAGTGTTAAACAAAATAAGAGTCACTCAGTACTTTACACACTCAATCTCAACTCACACAAGTCTACACAACTCACGACAAGCACCCATAGCGAAATGGGAGCCACCTACGTTAATGGTGGAAAAGAGATTGTTTACCTCTCTTCCGAATCGGGCAGCAGTCAACTTTGGAAGATGAACGCTGACGGCACATCACGTCAGCAAATTAGCCACACACAGAGCGACGTGGCTGACTTTCTATTCTCGCCCGACGAAAAGAAGGTTATTCTCATCATGGAGGTAGACCAAAACCATAGCATTCAAAAGAACGATGCCGACTTACCTTTAGCCACGGGTATGGTGATAAATGACCTCATGTATAAACATTGGGATACATACGTCACCTCTGCGCCCCACCCTTTTATTGCTGATTTTGACGGCTCTACCATAACAAACGCACAAGACATACTGAAAGGCGAACCCTACGAATGTCCCATGATGCCCTTCGGAGGCATAGAACAATTAGCATGGAGTCCTGATTCGAAATCCATTGCCTACACTTGTCGCAAGAAGGTGGGCAAAGATTATGCTATTAGCACCGATAGTGACATATTCCTTTACGACACGACAACTGGTAGCACTACCAACCTTTGCAAACCTGCAAACTATAGTGCACCAGCAGTCGAGGCGGATCGTTCGTTAAAAAACCAAGCAGTTAATCACCCCCGTACAGACTGCAACATGGGCTACGACCAAAATCCACAATTCTCACCTGACGGACGCTACATTGCTTGGAGCAGTATGGAACGCGACGGCTACGAAAGCGACCGTACTCGCTTATGCGTACTTGACTTGCGTAGTAAGAAGAAAACCTACGTTACCGAAAAGTTCGAAAGCGGTGTGAATGAGTTCTGTTGGAGCAAAGATAGCAAGACGCTCTACTTCACTGGCGTATGGCACGGCAAGACCAATATTTATCAAACCAATCTGAAGGGTGAACACAAAGCACTCACTGACGACGTAGCCGACTACTCTTTATTAGGTCTTTCACCCGACGGAAAGAGTCTATACTGCAAGCGTCAGAGCATGAGCAGCGCAGACGAAGTGTTTGTACTTTCTATAAAGAAAGAGGCTAAAGTTCAACAGCTTACAGAAGAGAACAAATACTTTTACGACAACCTTACATTTGGCAAGGTTGAAGAACGTTGGGTAAAAACCGTTGACGGCAAAGAAGAACTATGCTGGGTTATCTACCCTCCCCACTTCGATCCCAATAAGAAGTACCCCACCCTGCTCTTCTGCGAAGGTGGTCCACAATCACCCGTTAGCCAATTTTGGAGCTTCCGTTGGAACATGCAAATCATGGCAGCCAACGATTACATCGTCATAGCCCCCAACCGTCGCGGTTTACCAGGCTTTGGCATGGAATGGCTGGAAGAGATTTCGGGCGATTACTCAGGACTCTGCATGCAAGACTACTTAAGTGCAATTGACGACATTGCCAAAGAGCCCTATGTTGATAAAGACCACTTAGGTGCTGTAGGCGCAAGTTTCGGTGGCTATAGCGTCTATTGGTTAGCTGGCAATCACAACAAACGCTTTAAAGCATTCATCGCTCACGACGGCATTTACAACACGCAACAACAGTATGTTGAAACGGAAGAAATGTGGTTCCCCAACTGGGACATGGGTAGCGCACCTTGGAAGAAAGCAGCTGACGGACAAGTGCAAAAGGTGTTTACTACCTCACCCCACCTTTACGTTGATAAATGGGACACTCCCATTCTGTGCATTCATGGTCAAAAAGACTTCCGCATAGAATACACGCACGCAGAGTCTGCCTTCAACACGGCACGTATGCGTGGCATTGATGCTCAACTGCTTTTATTCCCCGATGAAAATCACTGGGTACTAAAGCCACAAAACGGCATATTATGGCAGCGCACCTTCTTCCGCTGGTTAGATAAATATTTAAAATAATACATACACTTTATGAAAGAAATGATTCAACAAAAGCTGAGCGACTCTAAATCTGCTCGCTGGACAGCCCTCGTCATTGTCAGCGTTACAATGATGTTCGGCTACTTCTTTACCGACGTGATGTCACCGCTCGAACCCCTCCTTACAGCCGCCAAAGCTGACGGCGGACTCGGTTTGGGTTGGACGAGTGACGAATATGGCTTCTTCTCTGGAGCATACGGCTATTTCAATGTATTCTTGCTGCTGCTTTTCTTTGGCGGCATCATACTCGACAAGTTTGGTATTCGCTTTACGGGCATTATGTCTACCATTTTGATGTTCGGTGGTGCATTGATTAAATGGTACGCTGTTAGTCACGACTTTGACGGAACTATCGCTGTACCTTTCTTTGGTAGTTATCACACACAAGTCGTTTTTGCCGCTACAGGATTTGCCGTTTACGGTGTAGGCTGCGAGATAGCAGGTATCACCGTAAGTAAGGTAATCGTAAAATGGTTTACAGGTCACGAACTTGCACTGGCTATGGGCTTACAAGTAGCCTTAGCACGTATTGGTACAGCAGGAGCTTTGGCCTTAGCATTGCCTTTTGCCAAGGCTATGGGAGGCGTATCCGCCTCAGTAGGTCTCGGTGCTGCCATGCTTTGTGCTGGCATGATTGCCTTCATCGTATATTGCATTATGGATAAGAAAGAGGACGCTTCAGCTGCTGCTGTACAATCAGAACCTGAAGAAGGATTTAAGTTCTCCGACCTCGGCACACTCTTCTGCAACCGCGGCTTCTGGTATGTTGCTGTCCTCTGCCTCATGTTTTACGCTGGTGTATTCCCCTTCCTTAAGTTTGCCACCAAACTAATGGTAATGAAATACAACGTGCCTGAAGCTACTGCAGGACTCATCCCAGCCATGCTTCCCTTTGGTACAATTTTCCTTACTCCCCTCTTTGGTAGCATTTACGACAAATATGGCAAGGGCGCGACGCTTATGTTAATCGGTAGTACTCTGCTCACGTTGGTACATATCACCTTTGCTCTACCGCTCAACTCATGGGTATTGGCCATTGTCGTAATGATCGTATTGGGCATCGCTTTCGGTCTTGTGCCTTCAGCTATGTGGCCTTCTGTACCTAAAATCATTCCTATGAAGCTCTTAGGTACAGCCTACGCACTTATCTTCTACATTCAGAATATCGGTTTGGCCCTTGTCCCCGTATGGATAGGTAAAGTCAACCAAGCTAATACAATGGCCGATGGTAAGACCATTGACTACACACAATCAATGACAATCTTTGCTTGCTTCGGTGCAATCGCTATCGTTATTTCATTGCTCCTCATCATGGAGGACAAACGTAAGGGATACGGCCTTCAAAAGCCTAACATAAAGAAGTAATAGAAAAGTCACCATAAATCCGTGAACGCTGCTATTAATAAAAAGATAGCAGCGTTCTTTTTTATCATTATATCTCGCCTCGAAAGGCATTTTTTAGGCTAACAAAACTAATATTTTTACAATAAGAAGACATAAAAGCATTGTAAATCAAAAGAAAGTTGTACTTTTGCACCGCCGTTACGAGATAGCGGCATAATTCAAACCTATTAAAACAAACAAAACAAATGGCAACAAGAATCCGTTTGCAACGTCATGGCCGTAAGAGCTATGCATTCTACAGCATCGTAATTGCTGACGTAAGAGCACCACGTGATGGTAAGTTTACTGAAAAGATTGGTACTTACAACCCTAACACCAATCCTGCTACAGTAGATTTGAATTTTGAACGCGCCCTTTATTGGGTAGAGAATGGTGCTCAGCCTACTGACACTGTTCGCAACATCCTTTCTAACGAAGGCGTTATGCTTATGAAGCACCTCAATGGTGGTGTTCGTAAGGGTGCTTTCGACAAGGCTGCTGCACAAGCTAAGTTCGAAGCTTGGAAGCAAGCTAAGGACGCTAAGGCTACTGCTGCTGCTGACAAGAAGGCTGCTGACAAGAAGGCCGCTGCTGAAGCTCGTCTTGAAGCTGAAAAGAAGGTAAACGAAAAGATTGCTGAAAAGGTAGCTGAGAAGAAGGCCGCTGCTGCTGCCGCTGCAGCAGAAGCTGAAGCCGCTGCTAACGCTGAAGCTACTGAAGAGGCTGCTGAAGCTCCCGCCGAAGCATAATCTTGAAGCTTACACTTCACACTTAAAATGATTTAAGACCAAACATCGTACAAGATGTTTGGTCTTTTTTTGGCTCTGTAAAGAACTATATAGGTCTGATTATTTCTTATGACAAGTATAAACTGCAATTTGTCGAACAGTTACGTTACAGAACCATAAATAAGGACAAAACAAAGGCTACCTATCTTACTATTAAAGAGGAAAGCGGTCAATTTAAATCGTTAACAACGAATTGTCAATCGTTTAACCACAAATAGTTAGCGTCCACTGGGCAGTGCACATGTTTCCACTGGCCTGTGGAAACACGTATACTGCCCAGTAGAAACACGTACACTGGCCAGTGGACGCTAACTAATGCACGTTAAGCAAATAGGGGAATGGCGTCAAAAGAACGAAGAAACGTAACGATGCGATGGACTATCCTTGACCTTTTGCCTGTTCATAAGCCTCAACCTCCTTACGACTTCTGCTTGCAGTAACAAGGTATACACCACCGAAAATCAATAAAATAGCAATGCCCTTCACCCAGTTAAAGGAATCC
>ENA-ORRX01000732-ORRX01000732.1-human-gut-metagenome-genome-assembly--contig:-NODE-732-length-10043-cov-10.8869_pt1 | contig 10043 bp, 8 predicted proteins | sample MGYA00242186_ERZ509153 | MGnify/ENA primary metagenome ERZ509153 (study PRJEB26280, sample SAMEA2338643) | human gut metagenome | biome: human gut; feature: human-associated habitat; material: faeces... | reverse complement strand
TATCCCACAGCTGCGCTCCTTCGGAGCTTGCAGTGGGTTTCTGATGGATACGTGTCCCCTCGGGACACGGCGCTGACCAAAGCAACATATACTATATACCACCAACCTTACAGTACTCGAGTATAATATAGCATTATGCTATGGAAGGCTGCGTGGCTACGGCGAGACGCCATAGCCTCCTACGGTTTGCATTGGCTGCTGTGGGGACGTAAGCTAATCCGCATTTTATTGTTACATTTGTTTCACACACCACCAGAAAGCTTGTTTATTATTCATATCTACCACAAGTGTTATCCGCTTTATTATCAACACTTTATCCACTTGTAAAATAAATCTTTCGTCCTTGAAACAACATGAAACAGCAAAAGTTTTGCGGCGTCTTGCAGATGAACTAATTTTGCGGCAGAGAAAACAAATAACTAACAATTAAATACCGATCATTATGAGAAAGAACAGAGTATTAAATGTATTGTCATTCTGCATTTTCGCAGCTATAGCACTCGTGACAACCTCTTGCTCAAAGGACGACTACGAAGACGTATGGGAGGAGCAGCAGCATACAAGACATACGGAGCAGGTCGGCGACATGACAAGATTCAGCAAGACAGTGGAGCCGCATATTTAATCGGCAATGCGTGAGAGATAATCAACAGTATTGGCTAACGTAGGAGGTACGGTTTGAAGCCGTACCACTCAGCCTAAAATCAACAAAAAAGGAAATAAAATGAACATGGAATTAAGTCTTAAAGATAGAATCATCATAAAGGGATTCTTGGTATTTGTAGCATTAGACACGGCTCTTGATCCCATTATTTACGATTGGCCAGAAGAGCTTACGTTAGAACTCTTCATAGTATGCCTTATCGATCTCATAATCACGATAGTTTGGGCGATTAAAGCATTTAAGCGATCCAGAAGGTTATATAAGGAGAATGGCATCAGAATCCTTGCCAATGCGATATGCAACAGCAATAACGAATACATGATTGACGTAGCAATAGCTGTTCTGGGCCTCGCTACATGTTGGTACTATTATCAAGGTATAAGCTACATACTGTTACTGTACCTTGCAATATGCACAATAGCAAGATTCATCGAGCCATTGAAGAGGATGCTGAGAAGATAGCGGCAGCGGAGTAAAACATATAAAATCCAACAACATTCCATGAAACATCTTTCCGTGTTTTGCCATTCCGTATGTCAGTTAATGTACTTGTTATTAGCCTTAGAACCAATCTTGGGAATATACGATGGATATCTGTATTGTGCATACTTATTGTGCCCGATTGGTGCTGGAATATTAGTCTGTCTTATATTAGGAGTGGACGAAATACAGAAAGCAGTTATCAACGAAAGAAACGCATGCCGTATCATCTATATCCTGATTATTGCAACTGGTATCATAATAAGTTATATATATCACTCCAACCTGCTAAAGGTTTGGTTGTTTATGACTGCTATGGAAATTGCGGATTGGATAATACAACGACGAAGATAATCTGTGGATAACACGTGGGCTTCTTGAAAGAGAAAATGAGAATAATATAATGTTGCCGCATAACTTCGGACTGTCAGTCAATCCGAGTTATGCGGCTTTTGTTGGCACAGTGATGCTTCGGCAAGGAAAAAGTTTTAGGTTAAATCAACCTAAAACACATCCAAGCCAACAAGTTTTAGGTTGATTTAACCTAAAACTTTCTAAATCCGACTACTTTTAGGTTGAATCATCCTAAAAAAACGCTATCTTTGCAATGTTAACCTATACGATATTACATAAAAAGGAGCTAATATGAAAAGAATAGAGCGTACGGCATACCTCAACAAACTGATAGCATTTAGGGACAAGAGCCTTATAAAAGTGATAACCGGCATACGGCGTTGCGGCAAGTCAACAATAATGGAGATTTATCGCGACTGGCTTTTGGCGCATGGAGTGACAGACAATCAGATTGTGTATCTGAACTTTGAAGATTACGACTTTTATGAGCTTCGCAATCCAAGAAAACTCTATGAATATATAAAGCCTCTCATTCTGAAGGACAGGATCACCTATATGTTCTTTGACGAGATACAGCACGTTGAGAATTTCCCTGACATAATAAACAGCCTGAATCTCAAACCCACAGTGGATATATACGTGACAGGATCTAACGCCTATATGCTCTCCAGCGAGATAGCCACACTTCTGTCTGGCAGATACGTAGAGATAGCCATGCTCCCGCTCTCGTTCAAGGAATACGTGGACGCCACGGATGCTGGGGACAACATCCCGAAAGCATACATGGACTATATCAGCCGTAGCAGTTTTCCCTACTCTTTGGAACTGGACACACCATCCGAAGTTAGCGACTATCTTAGCGGGGTGTACAGCACCATCGTCGTAAAAGACATCATGAGCCGTAAGCGGCTGCCCGATGTGATGATGCTTGAGAGTGTCATCCGATTCACGGCTGACAATATCGGCAACATCCTCTCCACCAAACGAATAGCCGACATAATGACGGCAGACGGCAGGAAAATTGACCAGAAGATGGTGGAGCGTTATCTTTCAGCCCTCTGCGAGACCTTCTTCGTGTACGAAGCCAAGCGATATAACATCAAGGGCAAACAGTTGCTCAAGACATTAGGCAAATATTATCTTGTAGACTTAGGTTTGAGACGAATGCTTTTAGGTTCTCGTTCGTTCGACGCAGGACGCATACTTGAAAACATCGTGTACCTTGAACTTCTGCATCGGCAAAAGAAGGTGTACATAGGAAAGGTGGACGATCTGGAGGTGGACTTCGTGGCTATCGACGCTGACGGCATCACGTACTATCAGGTGGCGGCAACGGTTAGGGACGAGAAAACGTTGAAGCGCGAACTGGCATCGCTGCAACAGATAAAGGACCAGTACCCCAAATTCATCCTGACACTCGACGACGATCCTACAGCCGACTACGACGGCATAAAGAGAGTGAATGCGCTGGAATGGATGATGGGAAAAGCGTAAATGACACATTATTCATAGAAAATACAGGCAAACGCTTGCCTACGTTGCGAAAAATTCGTAACTTTGCATCGTTCAGTGGAATGAGGGGCTCCGAGAGAGCTCCTCATTTTTTATTCTAATAAATAATGTATGATAAGTAAAGACACCGTAAGAAGTATTGTTGAAGAGTGGCTTGACGGCAAGGAGTACTTCCTTGTTGACATCGAGATAAGCCCCGACGACCGCATCGTAGTAGAGATAGACCACGCTGACGGAGTGTGGATTGAAGACTGCGTTGCCCTGAGCCGTTACATCGAAGACCACCTCAGCCGCGACGAGGAAGACTACGAACTGGAAGTAGGATCCGCCGGACTGGGACAGCCCTTTAAGGTGCCGCAGCAATACCACTGCTTCGTAGGTAAGGACGTCGAGGTGCTCGACGCCGACGGAAAGAAATACAAGGGCGTTCTCAAGAGCGTCGACGGTGGCGACTTCACGGTGACCGTGGAGGAGAAGCAGAAAGTGGAAGGCAAGAAAAGACCGCAGCTCGTCAGCGTGGACCGCACCTTCCAGATGGACACAGTGAAATATACAAAATACTTAATAAATTTCAAATAAGCTATGGCAGCAAAAAAAGACGAGACAGTCAGCATGTTCGACTCCTTCAAGGAGTTCAAGGAAACCAAGAACATCGACCGCACGACACTCGTGAGCGTTCTGGAGGAAAGCTTCCGCAACGTTCTGGCAAAGATATTCGGCAGTGACGAAAACTTCGACGTGATCGTGAATCCCGACAAGGGCGACTTCGAGATCTATCGCAACCGCGTGGTTGTGGCAGACGGAGAGGTGGAGGACGAGAACAAGCAGATTTCACTGAAAGAGGCACGCAAGATTGAGGCGGACTATGAGGTCGGCGAGGACGTGTCGGAGAAGGTGGAATTCGCCAAGTTCGGACGCCGTGCCATCCTTAACCTCCGTCAGACTCTCGCATCCAAGATTCTTGAACTGGAGCACGACTCGCTCTACAACAAGTATAAGGACCGCGTGGGACAGGTTATCGCAGCCGAGGTTTATCAGGTGTGGAAGCGCGAGGTACTCGTTGTGGACGACGAGAACAACGAGCTGATTCTCCCCAAGGCAGAGCAGATTCCGGGCGACGTTTATCGCAAGGGCGAGACCATCCGCGCCGTCATTGAGCGCGTCACCAACGACAACAACCCGAAGATCATCCTCTCACGTACCAGCTCTACCTTCCTGCAACGTCTGCTTGAGGCTGAGGTGCCCGAGATCAACGACGGCGTCATCGCCATCCGCCGCATAGCACGTATGCCGGGAGAGCGCGCCAAGATAGCAGTGGAGAGCTATGACGACCGCATCGACCCCGTCGGAGCATGCGTCGGCGTGAAGGGTAGCCGCGTTCACGGCATCGTCCGTGAGCTCTGCAACGAGAACATCGACGTTATCAACTACACCGGCAACACCAAGCTGTTCATCCAGCGTGCACTCGCACCCGCCAAGGTTTCCACCATCAAGGTGGACGAGGAGAACCACAAGGCAGAGGTATACCTCAAGCCGGAGGAAGTGAGCCTCGCCATCGGACGCGGCGGTATGAACATCAAGCTCGCGTCAATGCTCACCGAGTATACCATCGACGTATTCCGCGAAGTAAGCGAAGAGGAGGCTGACGAGGACATCTACCTCGACGAGTTCTCTGACGAGATAGACCAGTGGGTTATCGATGCCATCAAGGGCATCGGACTGGACACCGCCAAGGCAGTGCTCGGAGCTCCCCGCGACATGCTCGTTGAGAAAGCCGACCTCGAGGAAGAGACCGTCGACAACGTGCTCAAGGTGCTGCGCGCCGAGTTCGAATAAGAATCGGCACAGCAAGATAAGGGAGTCTCAAAAACCAAGCAGTTTTTTGAAGCTCCCTTAGCGGGTATCATAAGGAGACGTGCGGAAGCCGCCTCCCTACACTAACAGATAATTATTATTAAAGCAAAAGAAAAGACGTTTAGAAGTAACGCCAGCCTCGGAATGCGGCAGGCAAGAATAGACAGACGTTTTACTCTTTTACTTCTTTACTCTTTTACTTTTAAAACGACAAAACATGAGCATCAGGTTAAACAAAGCATTACGAGAGTTGAACATCGGACTCCAGACGGCAGTGGAGTTCCTCGAAAAGAGAAGCGAACTGGGAGAAGTGAAGGCTGAGCCGAGCTTCAAGCTGACCGACGCACAGTACGACGCACTGGTCGGAGCGTTCCAGCAGGACAAGGAGGTGCGCAATCAGGCCGAGAAGCTCTTGCAGAAGAAGCCGAAGGAGAAGAAAGGCAAGGACGAAAGCCGTGCCGAGAAGAGTCACTCTTCGTCCACCCCGCAGCAATACAAGCCGCTGGGCAAGATCGACCTTGACAGCATAGGACGCAAACCAGCCGCACAGAAATCATCCCCCAAGACCGACAAACCTGAGACTCACGCCAAGCCTCAGGCAAAGACTGCTGCCGTCAGTCAGAAGCCGTCGGAAGGCGACAGAAAGAAAGAAGCACCGGTGCAGGGTGCCTCAGCTCCTGCTGCCACAACAACAGCTAAAGAGAAAGCTGAAAACATACAAAATCAAAAGCCCGTGGTTCAGAAACAAGAGAACAAACAAGAAAACAAAGAGCCGAAGTCTGTAAACAATGCAGCGGCCGCCGAAGCAGCTACGACGCAGCCGGCAGACAACCAGAAGTCGGAAACCACGCTCTTCACCACCAAGAGCGAAAAGAAGATTATCAACACTCCGAAGGTGAACATCCTCGGAAAGATTGACCTCTCTACGCTCAACCAGAGCACCCGACCCAAGAAGAAATCGAAGGAAGAGAAGCGCAAGGAGCGCGAGAACAAGGCGCAGCAGCAGCGCGGCGGAAACGGAGCCGACAACAAGAAGAAGCGCGAACGCATCAACAAGGTGCGCGTGGACATCAACGCTGCATCCAACCAGCCCGGAGCAAACCAGGGCGGAAAGAACACCAACGCCGGAGGTAACGGCGGCGGAAGCGGAAAGAACAAGAAGAAGAATCGTAACCGCGGCCAGCAGAAGCCGGCTGAGGTAAGCGAAGAGGACGTAGCACGTCAGGTGAAGGAGACGCTCGCACGCCTTACCAACAAGCAGAGCCAGAACAAGAAGGGCGCAAAGTATCGTAAGGAGAAGCGTGAGGCTGCTCAGGAGAAGATGAATGAGGAGCGTCGCGAGGAGAAGAAGGAGAGCAAGACACTGAAGCTCACCGAGTTCGTGACAGTATCCGAGCTCGCTACGATGATGAACGTGTCTGTCAACCAGGTTATCGGCACACTTATGAGTGTCGGCATCATGGTGTCAATCAACCAGCGCCTCGACGCCGAGACCATCAACCTCGTGGCTGAGGAGTTCGGCTTCAAGACAGAATACGTCAGCGCAGAGGTGCAGGAAGCCATCACAGAGGTGGAGGACGACGAAAACGACCTCGTACCGCGTGCACCGATCGTTACCGTAATGGGACACGTCGACCATGGTAAGACATCACTCCTCGACTATATCCGCAAGACCAACGTCATCGCCGGTGAGGCGGGCGGCATCACACAGCACATCGGTGCCTACAACGTACAGTTGGAGGACGGACGCAAGATTACGTTCCTTGATACTCCGGGTCATGAGGCGTTCACCGCCATGCGTGCCCGCGGTGCTCAGGTTACGGATATCGCCATCATCATCATCGCTGCCGACGACGCCGTGATGCCCACCACCAAGGAGGCCATCGCACACGCCCAGGCTGCCAACGTACCGATGGTGTTCGCCATCAACAAGATAGACAAGCCGGGAGCCAACCCCGACCGTGTACGCGAGGAACTCGCCGGCATGAACCTCCTCGTGGAGGAATGGGGCGGCAAGTATCAGTGTCAGGAGATCAGCGCCAAGAAGGGCGTGGGCATCAGCGAGCTGCTTGAGAAGGTATTGCTCGAGGCTGAGATGCTCGACCTCAAGGCCAACCCCAACCGTAAGGCTACGGGATCAATCATCGAGTCGTCACTCGACAAGGGTCGCGGCTACGTATCTACGGTGCTCGTAAGCAACGGTACGCTGCGCGTAGGCGACAACCTTATCGCCGGAACATCATGGGGCCGTATCAAGGCCATGTTCAACGAGCGTAACCAGCGCATCGAGAGCGCAAGACCCGCAGAGCCTGCCATCATCCTCGGCCTCAACGGAGCGCCGACCGCCGGCGACTCGTTCCACGTGCTCGAGACAGAGCAGGAGGCACGCGACATCGCCAACAAGCGTCTGCAGCTCCAGCGCGAGCAGGGTCTGCGTACCCAGAAGCGTCTTACGCTGTCTGACATCTCACACCGTATCGCTCTCGGATCGTTCAAGGAGCTTAACATCATCGTCAAGGGTGACACCGACGGTAGTATCGAGGCTCTCTCCGATTCGTTCATCAAGATGTCTACGGAGAAGATCAAGGTGGACGTCATCTACAAGGCAGTGGGTCAGATTTCGGAGAGCGACGTAACGCTCGCCGACGCTTCCGACGCCATCATCGTGGGCTTCCAGGTTCGTCCTTCGGCTGCCGCACGCAAGCTGGCTGAGCAGGAAGGCGTGGAAATCAACACTTACTCTGTCATCTACGACGCCATCGACGACGTTAAGTCTGCCATGATCGGTATGCTCGACAAGGTGAAGAAGGAAGTGATTACCGGTCAGGTGGAGGTACGCGAGGTCTACAAGATCTCGAAGGTCGGCACTGTTGCCGGTGCGTACGTCACCGAGGGCAAGGTTCACCGTTCGGACAAGGCTCGTGTGGTTCGCGACGGTATCGTCGTTCACACAGCGGAGATTGCAGCCCTGAAGCGTTACAAGGACGACGTCAAGGAGGTGGCCGCCAACTTCGAGTGTGGTATCTCTCTCGTCAACTTCAACGACATCCAGCAGGGTGATATCCTTGAGACCTTCACCGAGATTGAGGTGAAGCAGACTCTCTAAGAGACAAAGAAATCATCAAAAATAAAGAAGGCTTTAATGCCGGTCAAGCGAGAACAGAATCTCAAATGACCAGCATTAAAGCCTTTTTTGTTAGAGCAGCCTACGACAAGATTACCATAAAAACGAGATATCTCCTTTGTCAGCTCAAAAAGTTCTTGTATATTTGTGGGTGCTTTAAATTATCCGACATGAAGAAGAAAGAATCTCCCAATCATCTGCTGCCCCATTACTATACCGACCTCATAGAAGCAGGCTGCGACGAGGCTGGACGAGGCTGTCTTGCCGGCAGCGTGTATGCCGCCGCCGTCATCCTTCCACCCGACTATGACAATCCCGCCCTTAACGACTCGAAGAAGCTCAGCGAGAAGCGCCGTCGTGAGTTGCGCGACCAGATTGTACGCGACGCCGTGGCTTGGGCTGTCGGCATCGTCACGCCCGAGGAGATCGACCGCATCAATATCCTCAAGGCGAGTTTCCTTGCCATGCACCGCGCACTCGACCAGCTAAAGGTGCGTCCGCAAGCCATCATCGTGGACGGCAACCGGTTTACGCCCTACCAAGACCTCCCCTACACCACCATCGTAAAGGGTGACGGCAAGTATCAGTCTATCGCTGCTGCAAGTATCCTCGCCAAGACGTTCCGCGACGAATATATGGACAGCATAGCGGAGGAATGGCCCTTCTATGACTGGAAACGAAACAAGGGATATCCCACACGTGCCCACCGTGAAGGCATACAGAAGCACGGCACGTCGCCGTACCACCGCATGAGCTATAACCTCCTCGGCAGCACCCAACTGGAAATGAAGTTCGAGGACTGACCCACACTAAACTTACCCACCACTAACCTTACATTATTATATTATGCGCATGGACAAATATGGCCGTGAGCTGGACCTAATACTCCTGCTCACGGACAATGCCAATTATACTACCCAACAGCTGGCTGACCGTCTTGGCATCACACGACGCAACGTGTATTATTACCTCGATTATCTTCGCGACTGCGGATTCCACCTCATCAAGAGCGGCACGTGCTACCGCCTCGACCGCTCCTCATCGTTCTTCCGCCGACTGCACGAAAACATCGCGCTCTCTGAAGCGGAGGCTGACTATATATGCCGTAAACTGGACTTCACGGACAGCAAGGACTATACGGCGCAGTCGGTGAGGCAGAAGCTGACGCGCACATTCAATCTACCCAACCGCGCCAACCCAGACCTTGAGCGTCGCGTGAACGCCAGCATAACAAAGCTGAAAGAGGCGATGGCAACACGTCAGATGGTGATGCTCCACGACTATTCGTCGCCGCACAGCCACACCGTCTCAGACCGCATCGTCGAGCCGTACCTCTTCATGAACGACTGTCGCGACATCCGCTGCCACGAAATCCGCTCACACCTCAACAAGACGTTCAAGCTATCGAGGACGGGATGGGTGGAGATACTGGATGTGCCCTGGGCTTTCGAGGACCGCCACAAAGAGATTTACACCGACATCTTCATGTTCTCCGGCGAGACGCGCCACCGCATCGACCTCCGTCTTGGTCAGCTCTCGCACAATCTCCTCATAGAAGAATACCCTCAGTCCGAAGACTGCATCTCAAGCGACGACGAAGACAAGTGGCTCTTCTCCGCTGACGTAGTGTCGTTCCTCGGCATAGGTCGCTTCGTCATCGGACTCTACGACGACATCGAGATATTGGGCTGCGAGGAATTTAAGGAGTATGTGAGAAAGAAGATAGAAGGAATGTTGGGAAGAAAGGAGATTTGCTGAGACCTCAGATACAGATAAATTCCTGTTTATCGGTGAGATTATAAATGAGCAAACAGTGCAAACATAGGAGGCTATGGCGTCTCGCCATAGTCACGCACCCACGAACACGAACAACAGATGAAGTAATAGCCGATTGAGCCTTTGCTATGGGAGGCTGCGGGGCTACGGCGAAACGCGGCTCATATAATATTGTTGGGTAGTGTAAACAGAACTGTGTCACGGCTCTGATTTTTTATTCTTTCCCTCTTATTTGTGTGCAGATTTCATATCTGCATACAAATAAGAGGAGCCTTTCAC
>ENA-ORRX01000731-ORRX01000731.1-human-gut-metagenome-genome-assembly--contig:-NODE-731-length-10045-cov-5.91461_pt1 | contig 10045 bp, 5 predicted proteins | sample MGYA00242186_ERZ509153 | MGnify/ENA primary metagenome ERZ509153 (study PRJEB26280, sample SAMEA2338643) | human gut metagenome | biome: human gut; feature: human-associated habitat; material: faeces... | reverse complement strand
GTATATATGGGGCGATGCGCGAAAGTGGTATGTAAGTCACTAGTCACTAGTGTCACGATACTCCTAATCCCTAGTCACTAATCCCTAGCTACCAGTCACTAGCTGCTCATCCCTGTTTTCAAACTTGTGATGGCGGCTTCTCCGCCATTTTATATTCGGTGCCAAGCGCGACGCCGCTCACTTGAACCCATCAACCTGAACCAGACAACCTTTATTTGAAATACATCAAAAATGCGATATTCAGAAAGCCTGCCATGAGGCCGACGAGCCAGGTGGAGGCGAGCATGCGCTCCCACTTGATGCGGGCGCAGCAGTTGTCGATGAGGATCTCTGCGAAGAAAACGATCTCGCAGATGGCAAGGCCGAGAAGCCATGTCCACCAGGTATCCGATGCGAAGAAGAGGAGCACGAGGCCGAAGAGGAACACATTCTCATACCAGTGCGCGATCTCGACGACGGCCAGGGTACGGCCGGAAATCTCTGTCTTCAGACCGCCGATGAGCTCCTGATGCGCTTCATGCGACATGGAGATATCGAAGGGCGATTTCCTGAATTTAATGAGAAGGATGAAGCAGAGACCGAAGAAAATGCCCGGCATACGCAGGATATTCATATGGGCGCCCGTCAGGATGTCTCCGACGGAGAAGCTGCCGCTGGCGAGGTAAAAGCCGAGTGCCACCATGAGGAGCATCGGTTCATACGCCATGGTCTGCACGAGCTCACGCTCCGCGCCGATCTGGCTGTAGGGGGAGTCGACGGCATACGCCGCGATGATGAGGCAGACACTCGCCATGGTCAGTGTGAATACGACGAGCAGGATATCGCCCTGCGCGAAGAAGAGGGTGCCTGTCAGAAGGACGAACAGAAGGAAGCCGAAAATGTAGAAACCTTCCGCCTTATTGACGGCGATCGGCTGCTTTCCCCACAGCTTCAGGAAATCATAGAAGGGCTGCAGGAGGGGCGGCCCCTTTCTTCGCTGCATACGGGCGGAGATGATGCGGTCGCACCCGGAAAGCAGTCCGCCAAGGATCGGCGCTAAGAGGAGGTACAGGAGACCCCCCGCGATAGGCATCAGGAAGTCAGACATGGAATGCACCTCCTACAGTCAAAGACAGCTCCATCAGGACGCAGGCAAGGGCTGCGGTGTAGCCAAGGAGCTTCATGCGGTCTTCACCGAACCAGCTCTCCAGATACCAGTTCCGCAATGTGACGGGGACGACACGTCCGCCGGCGCCGCGATAAGCATTGTCACTTCCGAGGTTCTCCCCGGAAAGATTTGTGACGACCTGTTTCTTCTCGCGGCTTTTGCCGAAGCGCAGCGGCAGGACGACCAGAAGGAAAACCATGAGCGACATGATCCAGAGATTGCTCTGCGCGATGACCTCTGCCGTCGCATGATAGGTGAGTGCAAGGTAAGGGATGACGCCGTATTCCGAAACGAGCGGGAAGAGCACGCAGACGATGAGCGTCAGTGCTGCCAGCGTTTTGAGCGCCGTCCATTCGACGCCAAGGATCCCTCGCTCGCGGTTTTCATTCGTCGGGACAAAGGTCGTGATCTTGCCGAGCCACTTCGTCCAGTAGAAGAGCGTGGTCGCCGAGCCGTAGACGAGGACGAGGAGAAGCAGCGGCTGTCCTGCATCGACGAAGGCTTTCATCGCGGCCCACTTGGAGATCAGCATGCCGAACGGTGCGAGAAACATCCCGCAGATGCCGATCACCATGCAAAGCGAAAGGCGCGGCATGGAATTGAAGATCCCATCGAAATTCTCCAGATCGCGGCTGCCGAGCTGCTGCTCTGCGGTGCCGACCGTGAGGAAGAGGAGAGACTTCGCGACTGCGTGGAAGATGACGATCATGATCGCCGTCCATGCGGCTTCATAGGAGCCTGTGCCTGCACAGCAGACGATCAGACCGAGATTTGAGATCGTGGAATAGGCGAGCACCTTTTTCCCATCGGACTGGGAAATGGCCGCGCAGGAAGCGAAGAAGAAGGTGATCCCGCCCACCAGCATTGCCATGATGCCGACATGATTGTCCCCCAGGATCGGCGCGAGCTTGATGATGAGGAAGACGCCCGCCTTGACCATGGTCGAAGAGTGCAGGAGTGCCGAGGTCGGCGTCGGTGCCACCATCGCCCCCAGAAGCCATCCGGAGAAGGGCATCATCGCCGATTTCGTGAATCCGCAGAAGACGAGGAGCGCTGCGATAAGCTCGACCGGTTCACGGCTGCGGCCCAGATTCACCAAGAGGGACAGCTCGACCGTGTAGTATTTCTCCCCCAGAAGGACGATCGCCAATGCAAAGGCAAGCCCGCCCAAAAGGTTCATCCAGAGCGCCTTGCAGGAATTGTGGATCGCTTCATTCGTCTGCGAATAGCCGATCAGGAGGAAGGAGCAGAGAGATGTGATCTCCCAGAAGGTGTACATGAAGAGCAGATTGTTCGACATGACGAGGCCAAACATCGCTGCCAGAAAGAGGAAGACCACGAAGAAGAAAAAGCCGCGACGGTCAGGGATCCCCGCATGCTTTCGATGGTACTGCGCCATGTAGCCCAAAGAGTACACTGCGATGAGTCCGCCGATGATGCCGGCGATCAGGATCATGATGATGGTAAAGTGATCGATGAGGAAATCCCATGATACATAGATGCGATCGCCCATATGCCATTCAAAGGCCGCCATGATCGCAAACTGCACAAGCCCCAGAAGTGCGATGCTGTAGCGTTTGAATTTCTTCGCATAGTAGCAGACCGCCAGGATGACAAGGAAATCTGCCGCCAGCATCACCGCTTTCAGCAGCTTACTATCCACGCCGATCTTCACCGGCTCATCAAAGCAGGTGACGGCAACGGCAAGTGCGAGCCCCATCATCACCGCTGCCGAGCCTTTCACGAGCAGGTTGCGGAAGGAGGCATCGCGTGTCAGGAGCAGGATCACGGCCGTTGCAAGCGGCAAAAGAAACAGCAAGAGGGGTAGAAGCATAAGATCGACCTCCGAAGTGACCATGAGAAATGAGAGAGTCTCTCAATAAGTGCATGTGATTTATATAGCGTGTATACATATTTTTGCATATTCTTCGTATTGATATATACTTTATACTAAATGAATCAACAATGCAAGCGCAAAATGATTTCGATCGACGTTGGGCAGAACGAAAAAAGGCAGCTGCGACAAAATGCAAAAGCAGCTTGTCGTATCTGCCCTCTTTGGGAAGTGACTGGGGACTAGTGACTGGGAATTAGTAGCTAGGGATTAGGGATTAGGAATTAGGGAATCTCGAGTGACTAGTGACTTGAATACCGCCTTCGGGCATCGCCACGATTGACACTCCGCGGCGCATTTCGTCATCCTGAGCGGAGTGAAATGTCGGATGTTCGATAATGTAAAGGCGGAGCAGTGAGAACTGAGTCGAAGGATCTAGCGCCGCACCACCATTTCGCATTTCTCATTTCTAATTTCTAATTCAAAGAGCAGCACGCCCCAAAAACCATTAACTCACTGTTTCCCCAGCACATCCGCCATCACGCGCTTGAGCACCCTTATATCGAAGGGCTTTGCCACATGGGCATTCATGCCGAGCGCGATGGCCTTCGCCTTGTCTTCGGCGAAAGCATTGGCCGTCATGGCGATGATGGGGATCTTCGAAAGCCTTGGATCCTCCAGATGACGAATGAGGGTGGTCGCCTTGTAGCCATCCATATTCGGCATCTGGATATCCATGAGGATGAGATCATACCAGAGCGGCTCTCGTTTCTCAAGCATCGCCAGACACTCGATGCCATCTCTGGCGCGCTCCACAAGAAGCCCGGCCTCCTTTAGAAGCTCTTCTGCGATCTCTGCGTTGAGATCATTGTCTTCCGCCAGAAGGATGCGGCGGCCTTGGAGTGCGGTATCCGGCAGGGCGGAGTCTTCGGCAGGGAATGCCTCTTCCGGCCCTTTGGCGATGCGGTGCGGGACCCTGACCGTAAAGGTGGTGCCCTTGCCCGGCTCACTCTCGACCGCAATGGTGCCGCCCATGAGCTCTGTCAGCTTCTTGGCGATGCCCATACCGAGGCCGAAGCCCGGCCGTCGGCTCTCCGTGCTGCTCCTCGCGCGCGTGAAGGCTTCGAAAATGTGCGCGAGGAATTCCTTCGTCATACCGATGCCATTGTCCCGGATGGTCGTCGTGAAGAGCTCGATGCCCTCTTGGGCCGGAGCGGAGCAGATATCGAAAGACACCCTCCCTCCGGGCGGTGTGTACTTGCATGCATTCGAGAGAAGATTCAGCAGGATCTCCTGCAGCTTCACCTTATCGGCATAGATGAAGCGCTGCGGCGTCCGAAGCGTCCTTGTGAAGGAGATCTGCCTGTCCCTCATCTGATTTTCAAAAAGGCAGCCGACAGACTCATAGAGCTCTTTCATGTCGATGATCGACTCCTCGATACTGCTCTTGCCGCTTTCGATGCGCGCAAGCTCAAGGACATTGTTGATAAGAGAAAGCAGGAATTCACCGGACTTCTCGATCTTTTCTGTATAGTCCAGGATCCTCTCCGGCTTGTCCTTGTACATGCGAAGCAGGTGGGAGAAACCAAGGATCGCATTCATCGGCGTGCGGATATCATGCGACATATTGAAGAGGAAGGTGGACTTCGCCTTATTGGCGAGTTCGACCTGGCGGAGCGCTTCTTCCAGCAGCTGCTGTTTCTTTCTCTCCTCATGGATGATCTGATCCAGCGCGCGGTGGCCTATGATGACCTCGAAATGATCTTCATCCTGCTGGGAAAGCACCGCCCGCACTTCGAAATACTCATTCCCCGCAGGATTCGGACGCACATGGCAGCGGACGCTGTACATCTTATGCCGGAGAAGCTCCTCCTCGAGGCGCGCGGGTGAAAGGAGGACGGCCATCTCTTCGCGATCCGCCGCATGCACCAGATGCTCGCAGGCATAGCGGATCCATTCACTATAGCGATAATGCAGATCCTCGAGCTTTCGCCCTATGTGCGTATCCTCCATGCCCCGGATCAGCTCGATGGTATCCTGCCGGAGATCCGTCAGGAAGATCACAGAGAAATCCTGCCCCAGTGCATTCATCACGGCCTGGTTCTGCATCTCCTTCTGCTTGGCGCGGTCGATGGGATTCACCGTGTACAGGAGATCTTTCGCGCGCCCCTTCTCATCTCTCGTCTTCACGATGAATCGCGCCTGCCGCCACTCTCCCGTGCGCGCACGATACGTGGTCGTGATGGTGTCTTCCTGCGAAAGGCGCGTGACAAGCGTCCTCGTATCCACAAAATCGCGCATGTGGTCCCAATATTCCTCGGAAACGATATACCGCAGTATATCCTCAAATGCCTGCGACGCCGCACACACCTTCCTGCTCGCCTGATACCCTTCACCGACACTAGCGATCCTCTCGCAGGTGTCTTTTTCCAGATCGATGAGGTAGATCACGCAGTAGATCTTGCTGATCGCAGAAATGACTTCATTCGACCGGCGTTCAGATGCGAGCGCCTCCTCGAGACGCCGCTGGTGTCTGCCCTCTTCCCTGATCAGATCATCGATCGGCCGGATCCCGATGACGACCTTAAAGCTCATCTCATCCTGATGCACGCGGATGGCCTTCAGCTCGAAGTATTCATTCCCCTCGCGGTTCCCCTTCGTACGCGCCCGATACGTGAACGTTTCCTTCTCCATCAGATGCCGCATCAGTCCCTCAGGGCCCAGCTCCCCATAGAAATCCCCACAGGACTCTTTCACCAGCAGATGATCGCGGATGTATGCCATGCGCGAGCGATAAGAGAGCTTCTCCTTGGCAGGCAGAGCCTCATCGATATCCATGCCATGGCTGAACATCCCCTGCTTCACGATCTCTATCGTATCTGTCTTGAGGTCTGCGAAACAGATCACCGTGTAGTCTAAGCAGAGCGACTGCAGGATCGCATTCTCCCTAACAAGATGACGGAACGCCTGCTCCATAGGAGTTCCCGGCTCCGACTCCGCACAGAGCGTCTTGTCGAAGTTTTTGATCGATGCGAGGCAGTAGCCCGGTGTCCCTGCCGGCATGATATGGAGATGGATGAAGCGCTTCGTCCTCTGGGCAAAGGTATCGAAATCCAGCGTCTTCCCGTGATAGGCCGCTTCGTAGTAGGGGAAAAGCCACTTGCCGCCGATCTTCGGCAAAAGCTCGATGCCCGATCTGCCGAGCAGCTTCTCAAGAGGGATAGAGAGATGCTTTGCTTCCGCCTCATTGGCATAGGCAAAACGCCAGTCCACCGGTTTTCCCGCCTCATCCACCTCGACATGGATGACATAGATGGGCACCGGACTCTCCCAGACCGCCGCCCCCAGCATCTTCAAGTAGACCTCGTCCTTCATCGCTTTCCCCCTTACGGCACACAAAAAAAGCATGTATAAATTCTTCTTATTATACATGCCTGCACCGGAAAAAGAAAACGAAAAAGATCCCTCGACTGCGCTCGGGATGACGATACGGAGAGGGCCGCCCCATTCCTTTTCATCCCGCTTAGGGAGCCAGCCTCCGCCCCTTCGGGGCACCTCCTTCCGGGGGAAGGAGGGAGTATGCCGACTTCTCGCATCGTCATTTCGAGCGAAAGCGAGAAATCTTTTTCGTTTGCGGTCAGGCAAAAGAGGCGAGGATGACGGATCACGGGAAGCACCGCACTCTCTGCGGCGTGGAATCACGGTGCTTCATGCAAACAGCTTTACGAAGGAAAACGGAAACGGCAAACGAAAAAGATCCCTCGACTGCGCTCGGGATGACAATACGGGAGAGGGCTGTCTCACATTCCCTTTCATCCCGCGGCGGGAGTGAGCCTCCGACCCTTCGGACCGCCTCCTTCCAGGGGGAAGGAGGGAGTATGCCGACTTCTCGCATCGTCATTTCGAGCGAAAGCGAGAAATCTTTTTCGTTTGCGGTCAGGCAAAAGAGGCGAGGATGACGGATCACGGGAAGCACCGCACTCTCTGCGGCGTGGAATCACGGTGCTTCATGCAAACAGCTTTACGAAGGAAAACGGAAACGGCAAACGAAAAAGATCCCTCGACTGCGCTCGGGATGACAATACGGGAGAGGGCTGTCTCGCATTCCTTTTCATCCCGCGGCGGGAGTGAGCCTCCGCCCCTTCGGGGCACCTCCTTCCGGGGGAAGGAGGGAGTATGCCGCCTTCCCCCCACGCCCTTTTTCCTCATTTAAATACCCGCACCGGATGGCGGCCGGTGCGGGCTGTATTTTTGGAGTCTTCGGAATGGTCTAGTCATAAGACCATAGGACTATGATCCTATGAGAATGCGGAACGGAACAAACCTATGTTCCTCAGAGATCCACCGTTGACAGCCGGTTTCATTCTGCCGGACCGCAGCCGGCAAGGAGAGATGGGAGCGCAGGATGGAAAATCATACAGGAACACATAAGGAAAGCACTGACCTCATGCGGAAAAGAAGAGCAAGCCTTGGTAAAAGGCGCACGGAAACGCAGATGCGCTATGACTTCTACAGCCCCCGACTCTGGTGCCTTGGGAGTCATGTCACGCTGCGAGGCCGCCCTCGTTCTTTCTTTCCTTTGCGTTCTTCCGCACCGGCTAGACAGATTTACCGGAGAGGACAGACAGAGCATCCCAAAGGCCTTCCCTGTGAAGCACGGGAAAACGCTCCCGGAGCCTCCGTCTCACAGTCGAAAAATTTCGGAGACGAAGCTCATGAAAGAGAGTCTGCTCATTTCTCAGGCGATCGCTGCACCCATCCTGCCGATCTACTTTATCGGCGGCAAATGCCCCGGGCTCCTGATCCACACGCAGAGTTCTTTCGGACAGATTTTCTCATCAAACGATCTGACATGTCTACTTGGCTCTATTATACACCATTTTTCACTTGAAAAAGTGAACAATTTGACCTGCATGACAAAAGCCCCGCCGCCGCGGGGCTTTTCTGGCTATCGAAAATTTCTTGAGAGGCTTATGAGAAACGAGGTTACGTGCCGTCCCATTGACCGCAGACGAAAGAGGGGGGAGGTTCTATGGATTCAACGGGAGCGGTGCGGCGCATTTCGTCATCCTGAGCGGAGAAAAACGTCGTATGTTAAGGAAACGCTGATTCAATCGCAGAATCAGTGTTTCCTTAAAAATGGCAAAAGATTTCTCGCTTTGCTCGAAATGACGATACGAGAATCCCCCTAGTCCCTCATTCCTAGTCCCTGCTTTCAAACTTTTTGGGCTATCCTTTTCCCGTATCGTCATCCCGAGCGCAGCCGAGGGATCTTTCTTGCACTGCGGTCAGTATCACATAGGCACTGGCAGGGAAACGGCGTCTTGGTGCCACGTATTTCTGCGTTCACACATGCATCGTTTATCGGTCTGCAAGGAAGATTTCTCGCTTCGCTCGAAATGACGATACGAGAGTCCCCTAGTCACTAGTCCCCAGCCACTACTCGTTTTGTTCCGCCAGCGCTTTCACGAGATGATACACCTCCGCAAAGGGCAGGTGTTCTTTTTCTGCGATGGCCTTCACCGATTCATACTCGGGGTAGAAGCGTCTCTCCCCGGGGAGGGCGACTTTCTTCACCTCCGCGATGCCGAAGGGCGTTTCCACCTGCTTCTGGTTGCGGTGAAGGATGGAGCGCATGACGCTCGGAAATTCGCGGATACCGATGGTCGTCGTTTCTTTGAAGATGATATCCTCAAGCGCTTCCATCTTGCTCTTCTTGCAGATCACGGTGAGCTCCCACGCGGGACGGTTCTTCTTCATGTAGACAGGGCTGTAATGGACATCGAGCGCGCCGGCCTGCATGAGGCGGTCGATGGTATAGCCGAGCGCTTCGCCGGTGCTGTCGTCGATGTCGGTCTCGAGCTTCACGATCTCATCCTTGCCCTCTTCCATGGCATTCCCTTCGATGAGGTATGCACGGAGGATATTCGTGCGCTCGGTGTAGGCTCTCTTGCCTGCACCAAGGCCTGTACGCACGATGCGGAAGGCTTTCGGCAGCTGGTGCGTCGTGCAGATGGCAGCCGCGATGGCTGCGCCGGTCGGCGTGACGTATTCCCCCTTCGCCTCCATGATGGTGAGCGGCATATCGTAGGCTTCGATGATATTCATGGTCGCCGGGACGGGAACGGGCAGCACGCCGTGCTGGCAGCGGACGGTGCCTCTGCCCTCGGTGAGGCAGGGGATGATGACATCCGTGATCCCCAGGCTGTCAAAGGTGACCGCCGCGGCAATGATATCTACAATGGAGTCGATGGCGCCGACTTCATGGAAATGCACTTCTTCCAGCGGCATGTGATGAGCGAGAGACTCTGCTTCCGCTACGATGTGGAACATCTTGCCCGCCAGTGCTTTCGCCGAGTCTGTCATGTCTGTCGCGTCGATGATGCCCATGATCTCTGCCAGATGGCGTCCGTGGTGGTGATGCTCATGATCATGGTGATGATGAGACTCCTCACCTTCATGGCAATGGCAGTGATGCTCTTCTTCGTCCTCATGGCAGTGACAATGATGCGCTTCCTCGTTCTCATGTCCATGGCAGTAATGCGCTTCCTCGTCCTCGTGACAGTGGCAATGATGCGCTTCCTCGTCCTCGCATCCATGGCAGTGATGCGCCTCCTCCTGCGGAGCTGCCGAGCTGACCGGCGCCGGGCCATAGAGGTAGGCCATATCATGGTCATGATTTTCATGGGCTGCATCCAGAATGACATTGAAATCACAGCATGCAATGCCGGATTTCTTGACGCTGGAGATCTCCACCATGAAACCGTCCGCGGGGATGGAATTCAGCGCGCGTTCCAGTGCCTCCGGGTCTGCGCCGAGGTCGATCATCGCTGCAACGAACATATCTCCGCTGATGCCGGAGGAAGTTTCAAGGTATAATGTTTTTCCCATATGGTTTCTCCTTGTTGGTTGTTGATTATTGGTTGGAATCAGGAGTGACTGGTGACTGGATTCTAGTAGCTAGGGACTAGTGACTAGGGATTAGGAGCTTCGAGTGACTGGTGACTTACATACCACTTTCGGGCATCGCCCCGTTTCGTCATCCTGAGCGGCGAGAAACGTCG
>ENA-ORRX01000730-ORRX01000730.1-human-gut-metagenome-genome-assembly--contig:-NODE-730-length-10046-cov-11.9056_pt1 | contig 10046 bp, 10 predicted proteins | sample MGYA00242186_ERZ509153 | MGnify/ENA primary metagenome ERZ509153 (study PRJEB26280, sample SAMEA2338643) | human gut metagenome | biome: human gut; feature: human-associated habitat; material: faeces... | reverse complement strand
AGCTCACTTGCGCCGATGGTACTGCAATGCAATGCGGGAGAGTAGGTAGCCGCCTTCTTTTATCAAGAGCCTCAGATTTCGAAAGATTTCTGAGGCTTTTTGTGTATCTAAAGATTTAATTATGCATTATTATTTGAGTACTTGGTGGAGATGGTTCAGACGCTGCGGCTATAGTCGCGGCTTTGGGGTGCAGTCGCCTTCTGCCTATAGCTTCATCCGCTATGTCATCAATGAGCATTATCCTTATTATGCATATCAGGAGCTGCAAGAGCAGTTTCCACAGCTTAATAGACGCGAACATAAGGTGGGACGTCTTCTTCTACGGCTCTCGAATCATTGGCAGCCCGTTATCAGATTGTGCAATCGTCATATCTTTGATGCTTATCTCCATGCGGGTTGTATGAAGACTGAATCTTATGAGATAGCTGATAGCTTATCTTTTTTGAATAAAAATGTCAAAACGATGGTGGTTGTTGATTTGGATAAACAGCCTATGGAGTTTGTCTTGAAGAATCTTCTTCCGCTTTGTCATAGTCAGGTGATGCTGGTTCTTTTAGGTAATCTTCATGCCAGTAAAACCTATTCTTCATGGCTTCGTTTGCAGGAATCAGAGTTCTCCGGTATCACCTATGACCTCTATTATGTGGGTGTTGTTTTCTTTGATCATAAGATCTATAAGCAGCATTATCGGGTAAATTTCTAGAAAAAGAGCCCTTTCATGCAAGAAAGTAGTATGTTAGGTGAAAAAAAATGCCGAAAAACTTGTAGATAAAATTAATTTTATTACTTTTGCAGCCAAATTAGTAAGAACGTTAAATATTATAGCTATGTATTGGACACTTGAATTAGCTTCAAAGCTAGAAGATGCACCATGGCCTGCAACTAAAGAAGAGCTGCTCGACTATGCAACTCGCTCAGGTGCGCCTCTGGAAGTTCTGGAGAATCTGCAGGAAATAGAAGATGAAGGTGATGTCTATGAGAGCATCGAAGACATTTGGCCTGATTATCCTTCAAAGGATGACTTCTTATGGAATGACGACGAATATTAAAAGTCGATGATAGGGCTGTTCTCTATGCGGAGAACAGCCTTTTTCATCTTCTTTCTGTTACTTTTTCATCTCATATCTGCCCGGATGTTTCCTCAATCATCACCTTATATATAATATTCAGCAATAATTTACGTTATTACATTGTGTTAAGACGAATCATCATATTAAGTTTTTTGCTGGCAGGCGTGCTCTGTACGAGAGCACAGTATGATCCATCCTTCAGTCATTATTTCGACATGGAGTCATCCTTCAATCCTGCAGCAGTGGGTAAGCAGGCTAAACTGAATGTTACGGCTGCTTACGCTCTTGATATGGCTGGATTCGAACACAATCCCCGTACGATGTATCTGGCGGCAGATATGCCTTTCCTGCTTTTCAATCATCAGCAGGGTGTGGGTGTTTCGCTGATGAATGATCAGATTGGTCTCTTTACCCACCAGCGTCTTAGCCTGCAGTATGCCTATAAAAAGAAGATATGGGGAGGAAAGATGAGCATCGGATTGCAGGGAGGTATGCTGAGTGAGAGTTTTGATGGCAGCAAGGTAGATGCTGGAGAATCGGGCGACCCTGCTTTTGCTACGACAAATGTAGAGGGAAGCGGAATGGATTTTGCCTTGGGTCTCTATTTCATTCATCGTAATTGGTATGTTGGGCTTTCAGGGCAGCATCTTACTTCTCCGACGATCAATCTGGGTGATTCAAATGAATTTGAGATTGATGCAACGTATTATTTGACTGGTGGATACAATATTCAACTGAGAAATCCGTTTTTATCTATAAGGTCATCTGCTCTAGTCAGGTATGATGGCACGGCGTGGCGAGGCGATGTTACCGGACGGCTGGTTTATCAGCACGAGGGAAAGCATTTGTATGGTGGACTCACCTACAGTCCTGATCATTCTGTGACCTTTCTGTTGGGAGGTACTTTTCATGGGGTGATGCTTGGGTACAGTTATGAGTGCTATACTTCGAAGTTGAATGCGGGCAATGGTAGCCATGAACTCTTCATCGGATACCAGACAGAGATCAGTCTTGCCAAAAAAGGAAAGAACAAACATCAAAGTGTAAGAATACTATAGTATATCATCAAGAATATGAATATTGAAATGAAGAAAATAATAGGGCTCTTCTGCTCACTTGTAGCACTGCTCTCCCTGAGTGGCTGTTTCAGCGCCAAATCTACTTCCATGGCAGGTAGAGGAGGAGAAGTTGTGGGCGTAAGCGGAAGAGGGTTCGTGGAGCCTACACCTTACGGAATGGTAAAGGTGAACCGTGGTTTCCTGAAGATGGGGCTTGAGACTCAGGATTCGCTATGGGGTACTAAAACTCCCCGTAAGGATGTTTCCGTAGATGGTTTCTGGATGGATGATACTGAGATTACGAACTCTGAGTACAAGCAGTTTGTTGCTTATGTACGCGATTCTATCCTTCGTACCCGTCTTGCCGATCCTGCCTATGCCGGTGATGAGACCTATATGATTACCGAAGACAAGAATGGCGACCCGGTTCCTCCGCAGGTTAACTGGAAGAAGCCTTTGCCAAGAAAGCCAAATGAGGATGAACTGCGTGCGATAGAAAGTCTCTACAATGTGAATCCGGTGACCGGTGAGAAGCTGATCGATTGGCGCCAGCTCAACTATAAGTATGAAATCTATGATTACACAGCAGCTGCCCTTCGCCGTAACCGAATCAATCCGCAGGAGCGCAGTCTGAATACAGATATCCAGATAAATCCTGATGAGGTGGTGATGATTTCGAAGGATACCGCTTATTATGATGATGAGGGTAGAGTGGTGAGAGAGACCATCAACCGCCCGTTGAGCGGTCCGTGGGATTTCCTCAATACTTATATCGTGAATATCTATCCGGATACAACTTGCTGGGTGAATGATTTCCGCAACTCAGATAATGAAACTTATCTGAGAAGCTATTTCTGTAATCCAGCCTACAACGACTATCCTGTTGTGGGTGTCACCTGGGAGCAGGCGAATGCCTTCTGTGCCTGGCGTACCGACTACCTTCTGAAAGGTTTGGGACCGGAGGCAAGATTCGTGCAGCGTTACCGTCTGCCAACAGAGGCAGAATGGGAGTTTGCTGCCAGAGGAAAGAATCAGAGTGAGTTCCCTTGGGACAATGCTGACGTAAAGAACGGAGATGGATGTTTCTATGCCAACTTCAAGCCAGATAGGGGTAACTATACCAAGGATGGTAACCTGATAACGAGTAAGGTGGGTATTTATTCACCCAACTCGAACGGGCTCTATGATATGGCTGGTAATGTGGCGGAATGGACCAGTACCGTTTATACGGAGGCAGGAGTGGATGCGATGAATGATCTGAATCCTGACCTGAAATACAATGCAGCCAAGGAAGATCCTTACCGGTTGAAGAAAAAGAGTGTAAGAGGTGGTTCCTGGAAAGACCCGGAATCTTTTATCCGCTCGGCATGGCGCTCTTGGGAATACCAGAACCAGCCACGCTCATATATCGGATTCCGCTGCGTAAGAAGTCTGGCTACCACATCGAGTGCCAAGCAGAAACCATCAAGAAATAAGAATAGGAGATAATCAAAATGGGTGACTATAGTAAATATAATATTGTATATCGTCTGCAGAAGTGGATGGATAGTGTTCCGGGACAGACTTTCCTGAACTATGCATATAGTTGGGGTGCGAGTATCGTTATTGCAGGTACTCTCTTCACGTTGACGCATCTTCCCGGAGCCAAACTGATGATCTTCCTGGGAATGGGCACTGAGATTATCGTGTTCTTCCTGTCTGCTTTCGACCGTCCTTTCGATAAGACTGCTGATGGCAGAGAGATTCCTACTCATGTGACGGAGGAATATCTGGAGACGGGTAAGATAGAATACCAGGACAAGAATGTGGCTGCTTCTTCCATAGGAGCATCTTCTTCTCCAATTGCTGGTGTTGCCAACCAGGCTTCCCCAATAGCTCAGCCGGATGCCTTGGCAGAAATGCAGGTAGCTTCTGAGGAAATGCAGAAAGTGCAGAGCAGCTATGTGGATGAACTGAAGAATCTGGTAGATACCCTTGGCAAGGTTAATGAGCAGAGCTCCCGTCTGACTCGTGACAGTGAGGAGATGGAAAACCTGAACCGCACGCTTACCGGTATTACCAAGGTTTATGAGATGCAGTTGAAAAGTGCCAGTCAGCAGATTGGTACCATCGACCAGATCAATGAACAGACCCGGAAGATGGCTCAGCAGATAGAGCAACTGAACAGCATTTATGCACGTATGATTGCAGCGATGACCGCAAACTTAAAAGAAAAATAAATGGCAATAAAGAAAAGACCGATTTCACCACGCCAGAAGATGATCAATCTGATGTATGTCGTCTTGATGGCTATGTTGGCACTGAATACTCCTACTGAAGAGGAACTCGGTGTCAAGGGAAAGTCGTTGGTGGAGAAGGTGAAGAGAAGCTTGCAGGATGAACCGCGGAAGGGCGATGAGAAGAAGGATGTGAAACTCGTGGAACTGAATGTGAGTGAGATGAATGCCTTCGTGATTCCTGAAAAGACGACCCTTTATGCGGGTGAGCGATTCAACTCACAGGTGGTGATGGCGGCTATAGACAGTACCCAGCGCCCTGAAATCTATGTCAATGGCAGTCGGCTTCAGGCTGCTGATGGTAGATATAGCTTTACGGCTGGTGGGGTCGGAGAACATCAGTTTAATGGCTATATTCTGATGAAAGGCAAGGATGGTGAGGAAATCCGTCGTAACTTCAGCCGGAAATATACCGTATTGCCTGTTCCGAATTCTGCTACCGTGGCAGCCGACCTGATGAATGTGCTTTATGCAGGTTATGCCAATCCTATCAGTATCAGTGTGCCGGGTGTTCCGGCGAATGCCATCTCTGCCTCTATGAGTGGTGGCTCGTTCGTATCAAAAGGCAACGGTCATTTCGTGGCGACTCCATCTACCGTTGGCAGGGATGTTACCATTCATGTAACGGCAAGAGATAAGGGACAGGTTCGCTCGCTGCCGCCTTTTGTTTTCCATGTCAGAAAATTGCCAGATCCTACCGCTTATATCGCAATGGGAACAGACAGATTCAGAGGTGGCGGTTTGGCAAAGGCCAATCTGATGGGTGCCACGGGCATTCATGCAGCCATCGACGATGGACTTCTGGATATTCCTTTCAAGGTAGTAGGTTTCGAAACAGTCTTCTTCGACAATATGGGTAATGCCATTCCGCTGGCTTCTGCTGGAGCCAGTTTCTCGGCCAGACAGCGTGAGGAGTTCAGAAAGCTGTATCGCAACCGTCGTTTCTACATCTCTCATATCAGAGCTGTAGGTCCCGACGGCATCATGCGAACCCTGCCTTCGTCAATGGAAGTTATCGTAAAGTAATAACGGAGTTTTCAAATTTAAAAATCAAAGTCAATGAAAAAGATATTGTTCTTGTTCCTGCTCTTGGGAATGGTGCAGGGCATCTGGGCACAACCTGAGGCCCGCAGGCAGGCGGCAGCACAGAAGAAAGCGGCGCAGCAGAATGGCGATACTCCAACCCTGCGTGCGCAGATCTCCTTTCCTACTGCTCTCCCGATGGATGAGGACGTGGTTTGGAGAAGAGATATCTACCGTGAACTGGATCTCAACAACGAAGCCAATGCTGCGCTCTATTATCCTGTAGAGCCGAAGGGAAATCAGATGAATCTCTTTACCACCATCTTCAGATTGATGATGACGGGAAAGGTTACCGTATTCCAATACCGAATGGATGGTAATGAAAGTTTTGCCGCTGCCGACCGGGTGGATCCGAAGTCTTTCCTGGACAACTATCATATCTACTACGAGAAGCAGGCCAATGGTAGAATCAAGTTAGACAACAGCGATATCCCTTCGCGTGAGGTGAAATCGTATTATATCAAGGAAAGCAGTTTCTTCGACCAGCGTTCTGCTACCTTCCATACCAAGGTGTTGGCGCTTTGCCCTATCATGACCCGTGAGGATGATTTTGGAGATGGTGGAACCAGGTATCCCCTCTTTTGGGTGAAATATGATGATCTGGCTCCTTATCTTACCCGCCAGCAGGTGATGACTAGCAATCTGAACAATGCCGTGGTGATGAGCATTGATGATTATTTTGCAAGAAATCAATATAAGGGTAAGATTTACAAAACCAACAATCTGTTGGGACAAACCCTTTCTCAATACTGTACCACGGATTCTGCCATGGCAAAGGAACAGAAGCGCATCGAGGCAGAACTGGTTGCCTTTGAGAAGAATATCTGGGGTAATCAGGCACGAAAGGATTCATTGGACAGCATTGCCAATGCAGCAAAGGATGCAAAGGGAAGTGTAAGGAAGAATCGCCGAAGCACAGGCTTGCGTGGCGCATCTGCCAACACCGGCAAGGTTTCCCGTGTCAAGTCAAAGCAGGCTAAAAACAGAACCTCTTCTGCCAGCGGTTCGGCTAGAGTCACGGTGAGAAGAGAGCGCCATTAAGATGTTGAGGAGAGAACTCTATTAAGTAAAAGAGATGTTGTATTCAACATATAGTGTGAACATATTGAATTAGTAACAATTAAAAAAGGTAAGAAAATGAAGAAGATTTTATCACTTGTATTCATGGTAGCAGCAATGATGTATGCTACTAGCGCAAACGCACAGGTTAAGTTCGGTTTGAAGGGTGGTTTGAACGTGACAAGCATGTCTTTCAGCGAGGATGTATTTGATGCTTCCAACAAGACTGGTTTCTTTGTTGGTCCTATGGTGAAGGTTACTGTGCCTATCGTAGGCTTGAGCTTCGATGCTGCAGCTTTGTACGACCAGAAAGAGGCTGATGTTAAGTATGTCGGTACCAATGGTGACTTTGGTCAGGCAAACGTGAAGCAGCAGTCTATCAACATTCCTGTCAACGTACGTTATGGTTTTGGCTTGAGTAGCCTGGCTAACATTTTCCTCTTTGCTGGTCCACAGTGGGGTATCAACGTAGGAGACAAGAACTTTACATGGAATGAGACAAGCAGCTATTCTTTGAAGAAATCAAACTTCAGCGTCAACGTAGGTGCTGGTGTAACCTTGCTGAACCATCTTCAGATATCAGCCAACTATAATATCGCTTGTGGCAAGTCGGCTGATGCCAGCTTCTCTAAGGCCCTTGATGCAGTTACAAATGCAGGAAAGGACAAGAGCCGTAACAACTCTTGGCAGATTGGACTCGGCTACTGGTTCTAAGCTACTGTAGCCAGTATCTCTCCGAGTAGATACATTAAAATATATAAAAGCAGGTACCTGATGATGGGTATCTGCTTTTTTTTTGCTATCTTTGCAGAACGAATGTTTGGAAAGAACAGTTGGGTAGCTATTTCATACGATAAACATTCTGAAGAATTAGAAGATAGAAACAATGAGATATGTAGATGTGATATTGCCTCTTCCGCTCGACGGCACCTTTACTTATTCTGTCCCCGAAGGGATGGAAGAGAAAGTCGTGGCTGGTATGCGCGTGCTTGTTCCCTTAGGAAAAAGCAAGAAATATATTGCCATGGTTGCGGATGTTCATTCCGAGAAGCCGGAATTCGACTGTAAACCGATAGAGGCTGTTCTTGATTCCTATCCCTCTCTTCTTCCCCAGCAATATCGCCTTTGGCAATGGATCAGCGATTACTATATGTCACCTCTTGGCGATGTATATAATGCAGCCATGCCTGCCGGTATGAAATCTACAGAGAAATTCAAGCCCAAGATGGAACTCTATGTGGAGTTGGCTAGCAGTTATCGCAATGAACAGGCTCTGCACGTGGCGCTCAATATGGTGCAGCGTGCCCTGAAGCAATCGAAGACTTTGACCACCTTCCTGGCTCTTTCTCATTGGGATAGTCTGGAGGGAGATACGCCTAGAGAAGGTATCAAGAAGGTGACGAAGGAAGAGCTGATGAACGAGGCACGATGCACGGCAGCTGTGGTCAAGGCGCTCATCGACAGAGGCATCCTCTTTACCTACGAGTTGGAAGTGGGTAGATTGAATACGGCTGGAGAATCGCATCTAGACCAGATCAAGCCCTTGTCTATGCCGCAGCAGGATGCTTACAATCAGATACTGATGCAGATGCTGAAGAAAAACGTAGTGCTCCTGCATGGTGTAACTTCCAGCGGAAAGACGGAAATCTATATCCATCTTATCAGAAAAGCCATCGAGGAACACAGGCAGGTGCTCTATCTGCTGCCCGAAATCGCCCTGACGGTTCAGATTATGGAGCGACTGCACAAAGTCTTTGGCGACCGGCTCGGTATCTATCATTCTAAATATAGTGATGCAGAGCGCGTTGAAATCTGGCAGAAACAACTCTCCGGGCATCCCTATGATGTGATCCTGGGAGCAAGAAGCGCAGTCTTTCTGCCTTTCCAGAAACTGGGACTTGTCATCATCGATGAAGAGCACGAGACCTCTTTCAAGCAGCAGGATCCGGCTCCACGCTATCATGCCCGCAGTGCAGCCATCGTGCTTGCCAACATGTATCCGGAGGCAAAGGTGCTTCTGGGAACGGCTACGCCTTCGATGGAAAGCTATTACAATGCCCAGCAGGGTAAGTATGGATTGGTAGAACTGAAGACCCGATACAAGGATATCCAGTTGCCTGAGATACAGGTGGTGGATGTGAAAGACCTCCGCCATCGCAAGATGATGACGGGTGTTTATTCGCCTGTGCTCCTGGCGGCAGTAAAAGAAGCCCTGAAGAATGGAGAACAGGCTATCCTCTTCCAGAACCGGAGAGGATTTGCACCGATGATAGAATGTAAGGTGTGTGGATGGGTGCCGAAATGCAAGAACTGTGATGTTTCGCTTACCCTGCATAAGAGTATCAATCTCCTTACCTGCCATTATTGCGGTTATACCTATCCCGTCCCAACGGAATGCCCGAACTGTGGAAGTACAGAGTTGATGGGCAGGGGTATCGGAACAGAGCGCATCGAAGACCAGATTTCCGAGATCTTTCCTGAAGCCCGCATCGCCCGAATGGACTTAGATACAACCCGTACCCGAAATGCCTACGAGCGACTGATCTCCGATTTCTCTTCGGGAAAGACAAATCTTCTGATTGGTACGCAGATGATATCAAAGGGCTTGGATTTCGATAAAGTGAGTGTAGTAGGTATCTTGAATGCTGATTCAATGCTCAACTATCCTGATTTCCGTGCTTACGAGCATGCTTTCATGATGATGGCGCAGGTGAGTGGAAGAGCCGGAAGAAAGGGCAAACGGGGACTCGTGATTCTGCAGACAAAGAATCCGACACTGCCTATCATCAGTCAGGTAGTACACAATGACTATGATTCTCTTTTCAAGGGAATCCTGGAGGAGAGAAGAATGTTTCATTATCCGCCTTTCTTCCATCTTATCAATGTGTTCCTGAAGCACAAGCACGAAAAGATCTGCCAACAGGCTAGTCTGGAATTGGGCAAGACGCTGAGAGGATGGTTTGGTGAACGCGTACTCGGACCGGATAAGCCGGCTGTAGCACGTGTAAAGACAATGAATATCCGCAAGATTGTCATCAAGCTGGAGAATGGTATCGATCAGAAGAAGGTGCGCGAATATCTGAAGTATGCCCAGCAGATGATGGCAAAAGATCCGAGGTATGGAGCTTTACAGATATATTATGATGTGGACCCGATGTAATGGAAAAGGCTATCCTGCATGATGCGGGATAGCCTTTATAATTGTAGTTATGTATTTTCTTTTGAAAAGAATGTAAATTCTTTTTAGAAATTGATGTCAAGACCAACGGCAAACACATTGTTGTTACGTGTGTAATCAGAGCTGTAGTTGATGCTCTTCTGTTCTGTGAGCTGAACTTTCTCTGAAGTCTTCTTGTGCTGATAGAAGGTGTGGAAGTAAGCCACGTTCAGATCCATCTTCTTGTTGATGTGATAAACACCGCCGATAGCAGCAGAGTTAGAACTAACAACGAATGATTTGTCGTCCATGTATCTTTTTGAAGCTGGTGTGTCAAGGTTCT
>ENA-ORRX01000722-ORRX01000722.1-human-gut-metagenome-genome-assembly--contig:-NODE-722-length-10107-cov-55.2998_pt1 | contig 10107 bp, 7 predicted proteins | sample MGYA00242186_ERZ509153 | MGnify/ENA primary metagenome ERZ509153 (study PRJEB26280, sample SAMEA2338643) | human gut metagenome | biome: human gut; feature: human-associated habitat; material: faeces... | reverse complement strand
CCAACTATGCGATTTGTGCGATTTGCAGGGATTCGGGAAAAAAAGGTTGAAAAAAGTGGTATTTTTATAGAAAGATTCTGCCCAAATATTCAGAATAGCTTAAAATGAGCGATTTATGAGTGTTTTACCTCAATAGAGGTAATAATTTAGCAACGGTTCTAATTTCAGCAATGTGCATATGTTTGCTTGTCAAACAACTCTTTTCGTTTGCAAAAATATAACAATTTATTGGATACACAATAAAATGTATGTTTTTTAACGATTGATATTGATAAGTGAAAATTCTGTAGATGAACATCTCGGTTAATAAATCCTGAGATATTCATCACACAGAATTTGGGTATTGCATTTTAGAGGTTGATTTGAAAACCAATACTTTTCTAAAAACGATTAATCTCATCCTCAGCAGAACCGCTTCCGTTGTATTTATCTTTGAAACTATTGAAGTTGTAACTAATGGAAGCTATGATGCAGCGATTGAAGTTATTCACCTTTCTGTTCTGCACCACAAAATTAACCCTCTTTACATCGTTCAACTTCGAGCTATCAAACAAGTCCTCTGCTTTCAATGTTATCGTCAATTTCTTTTTAAGTAACTGTTTCTGTACCATCATATTGAATGACGAATAACCGTTTTGCTCGTAGATGCCATGATGTCCCTTAATGTTCCAAAAGAAATCACATCGAAAAAGCCAATCGTTCCTTAGTGCCACTACATTTTGGAAAGCGAAGAGACCGTATGGATGATTGTAGTCTAATTGCTCTCCATTATATGATAGCGTGAAATAAGGTTTATAGACACCCACCGTCAAAGTAGGTCGCCAACAACCAAAAACAGGTGAAACAACACATTGCGCTCCTAGTTGCTGGAAATCCTTGGCGTTGGTTGACATCCAAGTTACCGTTCCAGGTTTGCCGGATACAGCAACGACAGTCGGATAGATGTAATCCTTGATATACTGATAATCCAACTTGAAGTCGAATATGCTATAATTCACACTAAGTTCTGAATCATACACGTATTGCGGTTTCAGATAAATGTTGCCTTGCTCATAATGGTATTGATTGTTGTAGCTCACACTGTTGTTCAACTGACGAAACGAAGGACGGTTGACCCTGCTACTGAAATCAAGATTCATCCCCACTCTCCCAAACATAGTGGAAAGAGAAAGGGATGGAAGTAAGTCCGAATAATTGGTCTTGTTCTTTACTTCTCCTTGGTCTGTGTTGATGGCATGAATGTACTCATAGCGAAGCCCGATGCTTCCTTTCCATTTGGAGACAGACAAACGAAAAGTGGCAAATCCTGCATACTTGGTTTCCTTATTCTTGAATTGGTCATCGGCTATCTTCCCTTCTTCGTTTACAGACATACCCCATGAACTGATTTTACTGAAATCCGTTCCGAAATCAAGCCTATTATTCTTATTCATGTTCCAAGCAAACACCCCTTTGAGTGCAGTCGCACGATTTCGCTGGTTGTTTTGCATATGCGTGATTTCTGAGACAGCATCTATTCTACTTGTCTCGCTCACTTGTTGCTTATGTTTCAGTTGAGCATAAACATAGTCGACATCCAAGTTGAGCTGTAGGTTGTCTGTTAGTTTGCCGATATAATACAGATTGACATTGTGAAACCTTTCCTTTTCAGATTCTTCAGTCTTGTTGTCTGTAGATGTCAGCAGTTCATCATTCTTGTACGTCTGCATATAGTCGAAAGGAGAGTCGAGCATCTTGTAGTTGGAGATGCTTCCCAAATATCTTCCGCCGATAGTGTGATTCTTGTTTATGGCATAATTCATACCAACATTATAGTCATGAGAGTGAGAGCGGTCGGAATATTCAGAAGCAGAAATCTCATGAAATGTATCTTGCTCGTAATTGAACTGGTTAACATCATATCTGATGTCACTTCTCGTATTGTCATATTGATATGCGAGGAACATATCCAAAGCTCCCTTGTGGATGTTGAGGTTGACCTCCTCGTTGTTAGACAAATTCTTATGTTTGGAGATTTCCGCACCCACAATACCAGAAAGTCCATCCAAGGAATGGTGTACGGTAGTGATGTTTATGACACTCCTTGTTTCTGCATCGTATTCTGCCCCAGGGTTTGTTATGAGCTGTACAGACTTCACGTTGGTAGAAGAAAGGAGTGACAACCCTGAAGTATTAGTCTGCTTTCTTCCATCTATATAGATGACAGGCTCACCCTTACCAAACACCTCATACTTTCCATTTGTATAGAGCATCCCAGGAATATATTTGATAACATCTGTGGCCTTGCCAATATTTTTCAAATTGGAATTTTGAACGTCAAGCGTAAGTTTACCGTTTTCTCTTGATATGTATTTGCGATGCCCTTTAATCACAATTTTTTGCAGATTAATTGTAGCATCCTCCAAGGTTATGGCACCAACCTCACCGGTACGATATGCATTACAGTAAGTTTTGTAGCCCACACAACTTACTTTCACAATCGCCTTTTTCACCTCGCAAGGAATTACGAACTGACCATTCTCATTTGTTACACCACCCGTGATTAAACTGGAATCACTAACATTGAGCAAAGCGACATTGGCGAAATCGACAGGTTGATGACGAGTGTCTACAATGCGCCCCATCATTCTGTTAGAAGCCTTTTGGATACATTCAACGATAATAATATTATCTACTTGTTTCATTTTGATAGGGTAAAAACCAATCAAGTTCATGATGGCATCTGGAACACTTTCATTCTTGATGTTCTTTGTCACCTTGAAATCCTCCAACTCGTCATACACAAAGTTGATGACATACTTATCCTGTCGAGCATTCAAATCCTTCAATGCCGCAGAGAATGACACATTATTATATTGTCGAGTGATACGTTGGGCAGAAACGCCCATACTTATTACCGAAAGCAAAATCAAACTTATCAGATATTTACTCATAGCCTATTCCCTGTTTTATAGTCCATATACTGTATATACAGTTGAGCCAAGCAAAAAACTAAGCAAAACAATAACTTTTTTCAAAATTTACAGAAAAAACATTCAACGACTCCTTGTCTTCCACAAAGCCATAGGATGAAATTTGATTCTATTGACCATCTCTTTATCTTCGAACAGCAATTCTGGAATATACTTCTTGTCATTGAATTCCCGGACATATTCTTTCTCTGATTCTGTCAGAACCAATAGCTTTGAGAGAAAGTCTTTCACTTCTGTCTTGGCTTTTTCAAAGTCAAAATGCTCACTGCGCCTAAGCACAGGCAAGAGTTGCGAACGAATCTGCGGAAAACGGATTTTGTCTATCTGCGGAAAGGCAGTATATTCCGTAGGCGTAGCGTTGTCTTTTCTGCTTGAGCCAACAGTCAGATAAAAGACGATCGCTTTTCTCAGCAACGTTTTCTCTTCATCGCTCACGAATAGCTGATGCTTCACCATGTTATAGACATCATAAATGTCACGTGCAGCACTTCTACCTATCAAGGCGTTTATCTTGGTGGCAAACAATTCGACAGGTGAAAGAGAACGTACCTTCACATCGCTCAGAAACGGAATGGACACATGAGTCTCTATGGCAGGCAGAATATGGCAACGGTCGGAATAGTTGATTTCAATCTTGATGCCATCGTTGTTGCCTGCGGCATTGGTATAATGAAACACCCATGAGTCAAGCGTATGCGGTGTCTTGGAGCCAGGCGCAAGATGATAACCATCCGACTCCATATAGCGTAGAATCTCGTTATTTACTTCTTGGCGAATGGAGAGCATGGATTCTCGGTTGCAATCCACCGTAAAGTCAAGGTCTATATCTACCGAGAGTCTTGGCAGTTGGAAAACGGTGAGATTGATGGCTGTGCCACCTTTCAGCACAAGAGATTTAGACAGCAAAGGACTGTCATGGAAATAGTTGAGTATCTCCACCAATCGCATCACCTTTTCGAGGTTGTCGCGAATAAAGCCTTGCTCCTTGGCGATGATGTCAAGAGCTTGTTTGTTATATGAGTTCATACTCTTCCTTTGATGTTAGTTCTTGCGGCACATACATGCGCCATTTATTTACAAATGTATCCGACTCTTCGTTGTTAGTCAACCACTTGACGCTTTTGGTTCCCTTGGCTCGACACAACTCCAAGAGGGATTCTGAGATGTTGGCTTGTTCCTTGATTCGCTCCAACAGATAGCCTGTCTTCTGGTACAGGAATGCCTTGTCGTACCTTGCGAGATAATCAATGAGCCTTTCCTCATTGAGCAAGACGATACCCTCCATGCAATGCAGCAATTCCTCAATACCACCAGCTCGGTCGATGCGGTCAAAGCAATCCAACAACGTACTCTCCACATCCGTTACTCGCACATAAGGATTTCCCTTGGGTGTCATCATACCAACGATTTCCTTTGTTTGTCGGCAATAGGTATAATCCACATCGTCGAAAGAAAAGGAATTGAAGCGAGTCATGCTTTTCACAAAAACCTCATTGAAGGGTTGATGAGCCAATCCATGAAATTCCAATGCAGTGTGATAACTGATGCAAGCTGTATGTGACAAGTGGCTTCCTATCTCATACTTGTCGCAAACAGGTAAGCGAGATGCAATATCCTTCATGCAATAGGTATTGCGCCGTATAGCCACAATCCACCCTTGTTGCTTGTACCGAGCAAGCAACGCTTCCACCGATTTCACCTTGCCTTTCAGAGCCTCAGAAAGTTCATCCGAAGTGAATATCCGCAGCTTATATAATATACTCAATAGTTCTGTCATTGTTTCTAATTTTGCGCAAATATATAAAATCTAATTTGCTTATGGGAAAAATCAGAAACTTTTTATGCTTTTTTATATGTTCTTTCCATCTTAATTGTCCGACTACGGAGGAACAAATCACCGACAGGCAAGTTTGGTTATTGCATTTGTTACATCTTATATATTCTGCGGCACAGGAGAAATGATGTAGATTCAATTATAATAGAAGAACTTGCCTATTATTGTTTTTTCAGCCATTTTTTTACACACCTTATAGCTCTGATTTGTTCGCTTTCGCTAAACTTAGAATCGTCATTCGTTTCATTTTCTTCCAGAACAGCTTCATAAAGAACAAGAAAATAAAAATCGGAAGAGTTTATCATTCGTTCCATAATTAGTGGAACTATTTGTTTTCCCATTGATTTGAGAGGAATGAACTCAGGCAATTTTGCATATGAATGTATGCTTGCACTGTATTGTGTCTTAGGATTATGGTCTATAGCAAAATTCCATTTATCCACTAAAACTACAAAACGATTTCTTATGCTATCTGGTACTTGTGAAGCCAATTCTTTTATTTTCTCTTTCTCTGTATTTGTTAGAAAATCCCTTGTTGATAGGCTGTCTTGTTTGTTGTCAGCATTGGAATTCCAAATATTCTCTGGTTTATGTACTGTTTGCAATGGTACTTTAACAATAGAGTCAGAAGCCACTTTCTCATAGTCATTTGGTGAGTGATTGGTTTGCTCTACAAAGGTTTTAAATAGAAAATTTCTTCCCCAACCATTACCAAATATAACATCTAATGGTTCCCCTGTATCTTTCCATATTCTGACTCTTGCTGCAAATCCAAAATCAAATTTAACGGCAGTACTGTCATATGTAAAAGTTACAGTATAGAACTTTCTTCCTATCTGTTTTTTTATTTCAGGAAAACTGTCTCCGTAATCCTCCTTTTTGAAAACTTGAACATCCGATACGTTAGCCTCTTTAAAAAATGGAACATACGCAGGACCAAAGGTCAAAGCCACGTTTCTTGCGCTATTTACAAGAGTACTATTGTCTAAGACCTCTGGTCGCTTGCATGAACTCAAGAATAGTGTACATAATACCGCTATTCCCCAAACTACAATCATTATAGATAGTATTTTTTTCATTTATACTCTGTTTTGATATTATTTACAAAGGTAGTGCTTTTAGCCTTTAAGCCACTATTGCACAAACCCTTTCTTTGAAAAGAACGTAAAATTAATAGTTTTATTGCTGTGATTGTAGTTTTATTAAACTCACCCTGGAAGGGATATGCATAGTGTGTTGTATGCATTCCCTTCCAGGGTGAGTTTTTTTATGGTTCATCCAGAAATTCGATGATTTCTGCTACTTGTTGCCGGGTGTAGAAGTGGGAAAACTTGCCGGCGTAGCCCGAACAGAGGCTCTGCTTGAGCTCGGGACACCGGTTGATCCATCTCACCAGCCGGTTGAGCGCTACCCTGGGGGTAGCGGTGGGAAAGTAGAGCATGGCGAGCTCCGCCTTCCCGTAACTTCTGTCTTCTATCATAATTTGTTCTTTTTAGTCTGTTTTTGTCAGTTGCTTCTTTCTTCTGCCTGGTAGAATAAAATCTCTCCGAATCATAAGAAAATCCCTCCGAAAGATACGGAAATATCTCCGAAAGATAAAAAAATATCTCCGAAGCAGAATTTCCTAAAATGGGAGATCTCCGGGTGGAATATTCTCGCTGCCATCCATCTTCTGGTTGTTCTCTATCTCGTCAGGACGCATCTCTATCACCTTCCAGCCGTTGCCCGTCTTGCGGTGAATCTTCTTGAATCCCAGCGCCTCCATGAACATCGATATATCCTTGTTCGACATCGACTGGCGGAAGGCGGGGTTCGTGCAGATGCGCTCCATCACATCACTCGCCGTAACAAACTTGCAGAACTCGGACGGTGTATCGGCATCAGGAACACGGTAGAACTTGTTGATGCGCTCGGCTATATAGTTGTTTACACGGAAATAAAGATTGTGGCGCTGTATCTCCTCGTTCTCCTCCTTCGTAAACCAGTAAACCCAGTCGCAGGGCTCACCCCTCCGGCGCTTCTCTATCACCTCCTGAGCCAGTGCCACAGCCTGGGAGTAGATGCCCTCGTAATTGAAGGGAAAGTCGATGGGACTCTTGATCTTCTCGATGCGCCAGATGAGGAAACGGCGGTTCTCGTCATCATCGATGATATGAACCTCATTGCTCGTGGCACAGAACCCCGCATTGTTCTGCAGAATGCAGTCCCACTCGGCATAAGGGATTCGCATGCTGATGTTGCGCTTCGTGATGTTGCTCTTGAAGGAATCCAGGTTCTTGCCGCGCAGACAGCTGAACTCATCGAGACACACTATCGCCTTGCTGGCACACATCTGCAGGAAATCCTTGTTCTTGTAGTCGCCCGTAGAATCGTTGGCGAAATACTTGCGCAGATGGGGCGGCAGAAGATGGTCGAAAAACGTGGTCTTGAAGATGCCGCCCTTGCCTACGAAAACCATGATAGACTGGTTGGTGACATCGGGGCGCACCCAGCAAACCACCATGTTGACCAGCCATTTCTTGAAGGCATAGGCAAAATCCTCCTCCGTATGGCGGTAACCGCCGGTCTGCATCACGGTTACCCGATGGGCCAATTCAGCGATATAGTCAGTCTTTCCGTCCCATTTCGGCAGACTCTTCAGATATTCCTCCATGGGGTTGAATTCGGGACTGAAGTTACTTCTGATTACCGTATCCAGCTTTTTCTGGGTGGTACAGATGTTCTCCAGTTCCATCTTCACGAACAGGGAATTGCTCACCCGGGTATCCACTTCGGTCCAGTCGAGATAGAGTTTCTCTCCGGTGTTGATGGCGCGCACTTCATACTGGTTGCTCAGCGTGTTGTGGTGCATTTCATATCGGGCTCCCAGCCATCCCAGCAGTGCTCTCATGCTGGTATAGCGTTTCTGCTCATCCTCTCCCTGCTGTCTTATCTTCCAGGTTCCCAGCCGCTCGGTATGCTTGTAAATCTCCCGTGCCACCCGCTCGGTATCGGCATATTCGCCGCCAAACTTATCTGCCATATGTTTCACAGCCTCCTCCTTTTCGGCTCCGAAACAGAGGCAGAATGTGGCGTATCTTACTACGTAGCTGTTGTGATGATGCTCCTCAAACCGCTCTTCCCAGCTCTCCGCCAGTTTGTCTACATATTGCAGAATCTCTTCGGTGGTGAGCGTCTTGGGTGGCGCCTCGTCTTCCTGTTTGCGAGGATTTTTCTTTTTGGGTTTTTCAGCCTCCGTCTGCCTTTTCCTGTTCTGTTCCTCCTGTTGCTTTGTAGCTTTTTCGAAGTTCTCCACCTCCTCCCGGGTGATGGCGAGAACTTCGGCATTCCAGTTGAAGTAAGCCTCGGGGTCGTAAGCCAGTCCGCAGCTTCTCACCATGTCCTGGCATTGCTTGTCGCTGCTGATACCTAGCAGCTTGTCGTACATGCTCATGGCTTTCCTGATGGCGAGCTGGTGGAGTTCGGTGGCAGTGAGATTGCATCCTTCAGGACGCATATATCTGAGCAGGATGCGGAATCCCTTGCCCGAGACGGTGATGTAGAAGATCATGGTGAAGGGGATGTTCCGGGCAGTCTGCCTGAGTGCCGCGATGTTTTCGGGAGGCACGTCGTCATAATCGAGCATCAGCCAGCAGGTTTCCTTCCGGAAGTCAGTCAGCTTCTTGGAGTTTCCTTTGAGCTGCACGCTGGGTGTGATGCAGGGCAGGCGGTGCTTGATGTCCTCTGCCGTTCGCTTGTCCACCTTCATCATCGACCTGTAGCCTTCGGTATTGGTTTTCACCGGTGCCGAATGCATGATGTTGTACTCCAGCACCTCTCTGTTGGGGAGAGGTTTGCTGGTAGAGGTCTTCAGAGTCTGGAAAAAAGAGGGCAAGACCTCTTTCTCCTGTTCTGTTTCCGGGTTATTTCCGGTCTCGTTTGTGGGTTTAATCTCTTTCATTTCTTTTTGGGTTTTATGAGTTTGAATTTTTGGTTTAATTCCGACTTTTTCATCGCAACAGAATTGTAGGCTAGGACATTTTTCCAGTGACTCAAACTATTGCTGAGGTCGTCCCAATGTACCGAACCTTTGTGCAGTATCCATTTGCTCACTTCATCGCAGTAATACCAGAATCTGGTTTTTCCTTGGATGTTTCCTTCATATTCCCAGGTCGTACCATTCCAGGCATCCTCCAGATCCTTGTTTATGAGAATGGATATGATGGCTTTATCCATTGCGTAGAGGATTTCAGGAGTTTTTATCTTTTCCGATATTGTGTCGCGTCCACCCATTACTATTCTGATGTCTGTGGCATTTACACCACATACGTTGGCGATAGCCATTTTTACGCTGGCTTCTTCTTCCATTTCTGCTGAAAATTTCAGCACTTCTTGTTTTGTTATGTTATTATTTTCCATGCTGCGAAGTTACACAAAAAGCTGCACATTGGCAGTGAGGGCTATAGCCCTCACTTTTTACAAAGAATAACCTAGGTTAAAGTTTTTAACGCAGTATTTTTGTGCCCATTTATGTGGGGATATTTTGCTGATGAAGAAGTGAAGGAGCGAAACAGCGGAAAAGTGACGAGGTGAAGGGTGAAGGGTATATTTTAAATCTTATATTATATTCTTTTTTTAGGATTTTTGGAAAATCCAGAAAGTCAGAAAAATGAAAAAACGGATTTTTTCCCTTGCCGCGCGTATATATAAAAAAGAGTTTTCAAACCTTCACCCTTCACCTTTTTATTTAACATTTTGTGTGTCAAATAGTTACGGGTGAAGGGTGGTGAAGGGTGTTTTCTGCTTTTTATAAACATATTTTAAGAATTCAGCCCGTTTTTACATATTTTAAGCGTTTATTTTCGGTTCTGAAATGGGTGCCTTTTTTTTAGGGTCCCTTTTTTCCTCATTTCTTACCGCTTAAATCTTTGAAAAAGCGAGTAGGGTAGGGAATCCCGTCTTATGTTGTGTTAAACAATTATCAGATAAAAGAAGTTAACGATACCGAAAAAGGACTGATTTTTAAACAAATATTAACGCAGAAAACTTGAAGTTTCGCATATTAAATTCTGGTTTCGCAGGTTCAGGAGGTAAAGGAGTTAAAGGGTTAAATGAGTTAAAGAAGTTAAATGAGTTATCGCTCCCTATAGTCGCTGAGGAGTTAAGACAACAGTCTTCTAGCTCAAACTTAGGACATTTGTTCCTTAACTTTCTTCTAACTTCCCTTAACTTCCCTCTAACTTCCCCACATGCGAAGTTCTGAAAATAAAAAGAGGGTGAGTCATCTGGTTATGACACACCCTCTTTTTGGCTTTTTATTTC
>ENA-ORRX01000714-ORRX01000714.1-human-gut-metagenome-genome-assembly--contig:-NODE-714-length-10190-cov-6.30725_pt1 | contig 10190 bp, 10 predicted proteins | sample MGYA00242186_ERZ509153 | MGnify/ENA primary metagenome ERZ509153 (study PRJEB26280, sample SAMEA2338643) | human gut metagenome | biome: human gut; feature: human-associated habitat; material: faeces... | reverse complement strand
AGGACGCGTCGCCCCCAGGTTAGGACGCGTCCCCCCAATTAGGCAGATAAATTGCTGTTTATCTCTTAAATCATTATTTGGTTATTATAAGCATTCGCGTTAACTTTGCAACAAAATTATAAAAGGACATTCAAACAACATCAAATTCTTTATGTACGCTATTATTATTAATGCTATAGCCGTTCTCGTAGGTAGTGCCATTGGGGCATTATTTAAACGTGGCATCAGCGAGAAATATATCAATGTACTGAATACCGCTATGGGACTTTGTGCCTTAGCCTTAGGTATGAACGTAGCCATTGATAGTATGCAAAAGACGCAATACCCTGCTCTCTTTATCTTCTGCCTCTCAATAGGTGGGTTGTTAGGTACGGTATTAAAAATGGATCAACGTATGGAACGTGCTACGCAACGCATCTCAACGAGTAACCTTTCTGAGGGCATCACAACGAGCATCTTACTCTGCTGTGTGGGTACGTTGGCCATGATGGGCCCCGTCATGAGCGCGCTCTATAATGACAATACTTATTTAATGACAGCTGCCACACTCAACCTCGTCACAATGGTGGTAGTCGCCTCATCTTATGGATTTGGTGTAGCGATTACGTCTATCGCCGTTTTTGTATGGATGAGCGCTATTTATGGTATTGCCTTATTGTCACGCTCTTTTATCTCTACCGAACTTATTGCAGAAGTTTCACTAGTCGGTGGCATATTGATTGCAGCCTCAGGTTTGGGTGTGCTTCACATTAAAGATTGTAAAACGATCAATCTACTTCCTTCATTACTCATGCCTATGTTGTTCTTTGCTGGCAAAGCCTTATTGCAACATTTCGGATTAATTTAATGAGTTTAGAAGATACACAATAATATGACACAATCTGTTACACCAGTACTGCTGCTCACTGGTTATTTAGGAAGCGGCAAAACTACTCTATTAAATCGCATTTTACAGAATAAGCAAGGCATTAAATTTGCCGTTATCGTTAACGACATAGGCGAAGTAAACATTGATGCCAACCTCATAGCCAAAGGTGGCATTGTAGGCGAAGGCGACGATAGCCTTGTCCCCCTACAGAATGGTTGCATTTGTTGCACATTGAAGATGGATCTCGTTCAGCAGTTGAGCGACATCGTTAGTGAACAACGCTTTGACTACATCGTCATTGAAGCCAGCGGCATCTGCGAACCAGCTCCTATCGCACAAACGATTAGCGTTTATCCTCAAATGTACCCTAACTTGGCTACAAAAGGCATTGCCCGACTTGACTCTGTAGTGACTGTAGTCGATGCTCTCCGCTTGCGTGATGAGTTCTCTGAAGGCCACGACCTTTACAAGAAGGACATGAAGGAGGACGACCTCGCAAGTCTCGTAATTCAGCAAATCGAGTTTTGCAACACGATTTTGCTCAACAAGTCTTCCGAAGTTAGCGCGGAAGAGTTAGGACGCATCAAAGCTATTATTCGCGAAATTCAGCCTAAAGCCGAAATCATTACGTGCGACTACTGCGATGTTGACCTCGACAAGTTGGTCAATAGTAATAGCTTTGACTTTGAGCAGGTAGCTACTTCAGCTAAGTGGATTGCAGCTGTTGAAGGCGACGAAGAGGAGAAAGAAGAGCACGAACACCATCATCACCACGCCCATGATCATGAAGAAGAGGAAAACGATGAACACGAACATCACCACCATGATCATGACCACTGTCACTGTCATCACCACCACGGTCTTGAGAATGAGGAAGAGGGTGAAGCCTTAGAATACGGTATTAGCACCTTCGTCTACAAGCGTCGAGAACCGTTCGATATGACAGAGTTCGACCAATTGGTAGCGCGCCTTTGGCCCAGCAGCGTTATTCGCTGCAAAGGACTTTGCTACTTTGCCACAGAACCCGATATGTGTTATGTGTTTGAGCAAGCAGGTAAGCAAGTTTCTCTGAGCCAAGCAGGGCAATGGTATGCCACAATGCCTGCCGATGAGTTGGAGCAATTCAAACAACAAAACCCAGCCGCCTTTAAAGATTGGGACGATAAATATGGTGATCGCATGCAGAAACTCGTTTTCATCGGTCAACACATGGACCACGAAGCGATTGAAACATTGTTAGATGCATGCATTAAGAAGTAAAATACCGGTACAATCCCCTATTTTTCCTTATACGTAACAAAAAACCTTTTTTATCTTTCATCTTTCACTTTTTACTCACAAAGAGTTGATAATCAAGGCTTTTAAAATATGAAACATTGACGTTCTATGTTTCAGCGATGTTTCATCAATGTTTCATTTTTGAAAATACAAAACACAATGGGAGCGCTTTCACGCTCCCATTGTGTTTTTGTTTCTCTCCCATTGTGTTTTTAAATCGCTCCCACAGTGTTTTTGTTTTTCTCCCATTGGGTTTTTACTTTTTCATTGGTCAATATAAAGATGAAACATTGAAACTAAAAATGAAACATTCACTCGTTATGTTTCATCTCACCAACGTATTGATAACCAACGCTTTCAGCACAGAAAATGAAACATGAAACAAAAATTACCAGGGGTAAAAACGCGTAAGGTTTTTACAACGTTGTACCAGTATTTTACGCTGCAAAGGGAGTTGTGGTCCTATAACAAATCGTGTGGGGAAACTACATCTGTTTTTTTTTGGGGGGGGGAGTTAGTAAACTGCGGCTTACACCCCGCCACCCCCAATTTTCAGTTTACTCACACTTTTTATTACAGAGTAGATTTTGTAGAGGAGTACAACAGCTATCTTTCGTTCAAGAAAGCTGCTTGTAAGAATCGTCGTTAGTGTCGTTAGAAAACTTTTGTGCCAGACTACGTGCCAAAGATTCGTTATGGGCATCTGGCGTGTACACACGAGCAAAGGTGGTGATGTAGAGCAACGACTTTGTAGACGGTTGGGAAGTTGTTGTAGTAGAATGGAGCATAGGCAGTTGTAAGTAGGTCTTCAAAATTAGTTTATATTTAGATGTTCCCAATTAGCTTATATCAAAAGTCCTCTCCCCAGTACATCTTGTTCCTTGGTTCTCGATCGCATAACCCGCTATGCAATCGAGAGCCAAGAAACAAACTGCACCCAAATAGAGCACTTTTGATATAAACTAATTTCGAACACCTACTTATGTATCGTTTACAAAATCATAAACGACCGACCCCGCTCTTTATTGTATAAGAAGATGAAAATATTTAAGTTTTGCTATTCCACCCAGATATGTTGTAACTGTGCCATTTTGCGCATATTACGCACAGCGTAGTGCATGCGACCCAAAGCCGTGTTGAGGTTTGTGCCCGTCTCTTCGGCTATCTCCTTATAACTCATATTTTGATAAAAACGCATATATACGATATTGCGTTGTTCGGTGGGTAGAAGGTTCATAATGCGACAGACATCGTCCTTCAACTGTTCATCAATCACATTCTCCTCATAACTATTGGTGCAAAGATTGAAAGAGTCGTTCCATTCTCCGTCTGTGGCATCATTATACACCGTCGTGCAACGGCTTTCAGTACGAAATAAGTCAATAAGTAAGTTGTGTACAATACAGAGGATCCAAGCATAGAAACGTCCATGCTCGTTATAGCGTCCTTGGCGGATTTGCATTATAGCCCTAACAAAAGTTTCTTGAAAAAGGTCGTCGGCCATGTCGGCGTTCTTTACGCGAAATGAGATATAAGCGAATACCTTATCTTTATAACGCAACAAAAGCTCGTCAAAAGCTTCGTTTTGACCAGCTATATAAAGGCGTACCAACGCGTCGTCGGTGTGCTTTGAAAGAGGTGTCATTACTTTGATGTGTTTTAAGAATTAAAGTAATGTCTTCTCGATAGGCTATACGTTTTTAGGGGTTACAAGGGCAAAAGTAGCAGTTTTTAAATAAAATGCCAAGTATTCCGTTCGTTATTTTGTAATTTCGCACGTGATGATACCCTTATTGTATACACCATACGTAGCCTTTCTGCAAAAGCATTTCGATCATAAGATGCAGAAGTTGCCCATTGACGCGGGTTGCACTTGCCCCGTGCGTGATGGGCATTTGTCACATGGCGGCTGTGCCTTTTGCAATGCTTGTAGCTTCGTTCCGCCTTGTAGCGCTTCGGCGGCAGATATAAAGGAACAGGTAGCGCGTGGCAAAGATTTCTTTAAGCGTAAGCAAGGGAATAAGCCTTGTAGTTATTTGGCCTACTTTCAGTCAGGCACGAATACTTACGCCTCGCCCAAAGAAATGTTACCCTTATTTGATGCTGCATTGATTAGTCAGGGAATAGAGGGATTGGTGTTGGCCACGCGCCCCGACTGCATAAGTGATGAGTGGGTGGAGACGTTGCAACAATTATCACAACGCACGTTTGTACTGGTAGAGTTAGGCATAGAGTCAACCAACGATGAAGTGCTGCTCCGTATGAATCGCGGACATGACACGGCTTGTTCCATTCGAGCCATAGAGCGCCTACACAAAGCAGGTCTCCCTGTCTGTGCACACCTTATTATAGGACTACCTGGCGAAACGCGCGATTCGATGCTTTGCCAAACAGACATAGTGAATAAACTGTCGGTAGAGGTGATTAAGTTACATCAGTTGCAATACTTGCGAGGTTCAAGATTGGGCAGTGCCTATATGGCATCTCCAGAACGCTTCCATGTACTTCAGTTAGAAGAATATGTGATGCTTGTTGCTGACTACGTAGAGCGCCTATCGCCCACGATAGCGATAGAACGCTTCGTATCGCAATCGCCTGCTGGACAATTAATCGCCCCACGTTGGGGGCTAAAGAATGATACAATTACGCACATGATAGAGCGAGAACTCATGCAGAGAGGAACACGACAAGGCTGTTCTATCCCTCCTACTTTAGAAAATGTAGCACAAATATAGAAGCATTCCTCACAAAAATTAGTAATTTTGCTTGCTATGAGCAAAGAACAACAGCCAAATGTGAAAGTTTCGGTCGTTATGTGCACTTATAACGGCGAGCATTTCTTGCGTCAACAGATGGACTCCATCTTGGCCCAAGACTACCCCTTGTACGAAATAATCGTGCAAGACGATCAGTCGTGCGACGATACGTGGTCCATACTTGAAGTGTATAAGCAAAAGCACCCCGACCTGATAAAACTGCATCGAAATGTAGAGCGTTTGGGCTTTAATCGCAACTTTCACACCGCTATGCTGCGTGCCACAGGTGATGTGGTAGCCATAAGCGATCAAGACGATGTGTGGTTCTCCTCAAAAATTCGCCGACAGGTAGAGGCTATAGGTTGTGCCGACGTGTGTTACACCGACTACTATCGTGATGCGGCCTACAATTTACCGCTCAAACAAGTAGTGAGTCCTAATGGCGATTTGGCTACACTCTTCTTTTACAACGTAATTCCAGGCCACTCCTTATTGGTACGTCGAACGTTTATAGAGCGTGCTGAGAGTTGGAATGAGAACTTCTATTACGATTGGTGGTTCTTATTGGTGGCACATCTACAAGGCAATGGCGTAGTTCATGTGGCAGAACCGCTGAATTGGCATCGGCCACACGCAGCCTCGGCTATTGCTCAGTTAAAAAAGAAATATAAGCAACGCACAACTCCACAGCGCCCTACGTGGCAACCCTATCTCGTAGGGTGGAAAGACCTTTGGCACATGCACAAGTTGACTACCTGGCAGATGTTCTATACCTATATATATGAACATTCGTCAGCGACTTATCATTCCAGCCTTCATGCTATGAGTAAGGCAATGCTCTCGCCCTTACGCTGGGGACAGTTGTGTTACCTGTGTTGGCAACAACGTGAAGCATTGAACCCGCAAAGCAGAGGGCTGAAACAGTCCTTGCGATCTTTCTTCTATCCCGCCATTTGTGCTTATGGCAACACTTCCTTCTATTTTGATTAATTCTCATTCACATCCTATATAAATATGATTCGCAATATAGCCATAGTCTTAGCAGGCGGCGTAGGTAGCCGTTTAGGACTCAGCACGCCCAAACAGTTCTTTAAGGTGGCGGGCAAGATGGTAATCGAACATACCCTCGACACATTTGAACACAATACCCACATTGACGAAATCGTGATTGTATCCAATCCCGTTTACGTATCAGACGTTGAGAATATTGTGTTGCGTAATGGTTGGAAAAAAGTTAAAAAGATACTGAAGGGCGGCAAAGAGCGTTACGACTCAAGCCTTTCGGCCATTCATGCCTACGAAGGCGGTGAAGAGGTCAACTTAATCTTCCACGATGCTGTGCGTCCGTTGGTGTCGCAGCGCATCATTGACGATGTGTGTGAAGCCTTGAAGCAGTATGAAGCCATTGACGTGACCGTACCTGCTGTCGATACCATTATCGAAGCAGAGGGCGACCATATAGCTTCTATTCCCGACCGCTCTCGTTTGCAACGCGGCCAGACTCCTCAGGCCTTCCGCCTCTCCGTAATCGCTGAGGCTTACAAGCGAGCACTTAACGACCCCAACTTTAAGGTGACCGACGACTGTGGCGTAGTAGTGAAGTACATGCCCGAAGTGCCTGTCCACTTAGTAGCGGGCGAAGAGAGCAATATGAAGCTCACATATAAGGAAGATACCTTCTTGTTAGACAAACTCTTCCAATTACGCGGTTCGGTAGCTCCCGAATCGTTAGACAAGTCGCAGCTAAAGGACAAAGTGGCCATCGTCTTTGGTGGTTCGTATGGCATCGGCAAGGACGTAGCCGACGAGTTGCGTCAGGCAGGTACACACGTGCATAGTTTCTCACGTTCTCTCACGGGTACAGATGTGGGCAATCGTAAAGACGTAGCGCGTGCGCTCAAAGAGGTGTATGATAAAGAAGGCCACATCGACTATGTAATCAATACGGCGGGTGTACTCAATAAAGAGCCACTTTGCGCCATGGACTACGGCATCATTCAGGCTGCAGTACAAACGAACTATATGGGTACGGTGAATGTGGCCATTGAAGCCTATAACTACTTGAAGCAAACGCAAGGACAGCTGATCTTCTTCACGTCGAGCAGCTATACGCGTGGGCGTGCTTTTTATAGTATCTATTCTTCGACGAAGGCGGCAATCGTAAACTTTGTGCAAGCCGTGTCGCAAGAGTGGGAGTCGGTGGGCATTCGTGTGAACTGTATCAATCCCGAACGCACCAAGACGCCTATGCGCGTCAAAAACTTTGGCGTAGAACCTGATGATACGTTGTTGCGCTCAGAAGTGGTGGCCGATGCTACGGTGCATTGCTTGTTGGCAGACTATACGGGACAGGTGATTGACGTTAAACGACAAGCTAACTAAGTAGTGTTATGTCCGATAGCCTAAAACAATACATGGAGGATCATCGCCGTGCGGTGCAACTCAAGCAGTTAGATATATTAAAAGAGATTGACGCGCTCTGTCAGCGCCACCACATTGACTATTGGTTAGACGGTGGCACTATATTGGGCGCGGTGCGTCATGGGGGATTTATTCCTTGGGACGACGATATAGACATCGCTATGCGCCTCGACGACCTGCCTCGCTTTGTAGAAGTAGCAAAGCAAGAACTGCCCGAACACTTGTACATTCAAACGCCCGACACCGATCGTAATGTGCGTTTACCCATATTTAAGGTGCGCGATAAAAATTCCTTCTTGGTCGAAAATGCTGATGACTTCACACGTCCTTATGGTAAGGGACTATACGTTGACATCTTTCCGATGATGCCCTACCCTTCCTGTTCAAAGGCCTTCATTAAGCGTGTGACTAAGGGCTATTGTCGTGCTAATGCAATCTTGTGCAGTCAGCATTATTACTCTTGGCGTTCGTTTGCCGAATTCTTTTATTTCGGGCTGAAGCGTGCATGGTGTAAGCTGCAGTGGAACGTGGCTTGCTTGTTGAAGCGCAAGGGAGAGTACACCTCCAACACGCTCAACAACAATGGCTATGGCATAATGCACCGAACGGACAGCATATTTCCTACACAACGTATTCAATTTGAAGGCATCTCCTTTAACGGCCCTGCCAACCCTGAGGCTTATCTAACCGACCTCTACCGCAACTATATGCAGCTACCACCAGAAGACAAACGTGGTGGACACGCTGTGTTCTATGCCGAAAGATTACTATAGTTATAGGGTGGTTCTAAAAATTCTGTTTTTAGAGTTCTGCTATTCTGAAATGTGATTTGTACGCTCTCGAAAGTGTCTTTTTGAAAGTTTGTTCGGTCACATAGCCCGCTATGCTCCCTCACAAACTTTCAAAAATACACTTCCGATAGCGCACAAATCCCTATTTCAGAATTATTAGAACCACCCTATAATGTGCAAACGTGAGAATGTATAAATTGTCGCCTTTATACAGGCAATTGTAAAAACATTCTACCATTCTCACATTTGCACATTTGCACATTTTCCCCATGAACATATCCGTACTAATTCTCTTTTTTAATCGTCCCGAAAAGTTAGCTGCGCTCTTCGCTGAAGTGCGCAAGGCGCAGCCTGCTCGACTGTTTCTGTATCAAGATGGTGCACGTGGCGAACAAGACAAGGCTGGCATAGAAGCGTGCAGAAAAATTGTGGCAGAGATTGATTGGCCTTGCGAGGTTCACCGGTTATACCAAGACAAGAATTATGGATGCGACCCCTCCAACTTCATGGCACAACGCTGGGCCTTCTCGCTGACGGATAAGTGTATCGTTTTTGAAGATGACGACATACCTTCGCAGTCTTTCTTTACCTTTTGTAAGGACATGCTTGACCGTTACGAACATGATGAGCGCGTCGGAATGATACAAGGTTTTAACTTAGAAGAAGTAACACCCGATACGGGGCAAGCGGACTATTTCTTTACCTCTAACTTTTGCATTTGGGGCTGGGCCTCATGGGCACGCGTGGTCAACCAGTGGGACGAACATTATCATTGGTTGGACGACCCAGTAGCCTTACAACGCATCGAAGCTTTGACCCAAGAACGAACCTTGCGTAAGGACTTTCTGCCTATGGCGCGTGCACACAGAGCGAGTGGTAAGGCCTTTTACGAAACGATCTTCCATGCCCACTTGTTGTTAAATAACCAACTGGCTATCGTACCGCGACTCAATATGATTAACAATCGAGGTGTTACGGACGACTCAGTTCACTTTGCAGGTTCTGTGCGAACGTTGCCTTCAGGCTATCGACGCATTTTTACCATGAAGCGGCACGAGATAGCGAAACCTTTCAAACACCCCCAATATGTAGTAGATCACGTGCGCTACCGCTGTCATGTCTATCAAATTATGGCGTGGCGTCACCCTCTCATTAAGGCATGGCGCTCGATTGAAGAACTCTTCTTAAACCTACGCTACGGACAGTGGCGACGCATCACTTCGGCCTTAACCAACCGAATAAAAATAATCACCTTTGGACAACGATTTCATTAATACGCCCATGCTAATACTGCACGATGTAACAACAGGATATGGCAAAAAGGTGATTACTCAACACCTCAACGCCAACTTGCGTCGAGGCGAATTGGTAGCCTTGTTAGGTCCGAATGGTTGTGGCAAAAGCACGCTCTTGCGCACGATGGCAGCTCTGCAACCTGCATTGAGTGGCATTGTAAGCTACGAAGGTAAAGCATTGACAGCCTATAGTCAACGCGAATTGGCACAACGGATAAGCATCGTTTTAACCCAACGCATTGAGGCAGAGGCTTTGACGGTTGAAGATGTAGTCAAAATGGGGCGTACACCTTATGCTACGTTGTTTTCGCGTAGCACTGATGAAGACGAAACGACTATTCATGAAGCAATGGCTCGTACCCAGACAGAAGCCTTTCGTCATCGTATGATTAGCACATTGAGCGACGGCGAACGTCAACGTGTGTTTATAGCCAAATCATTGGCGCAGCAGACACCTCTCATCTTGTTAGACGAACCAACGGCCTTTCTTGACTTTCAGACGAAAGTAAAAACTCTTCGCTTATTACAACAATTAGCGCATTCTGAGCAAAAGGCCATACTCCTTTCTACTCACGATGTAGAGTTAGCCCTTCACTTTTGCGACCAACTATGGCTGATTAGTACTTTGGGCATAGAGGTGGGAACGCCTCGCCAATTGGCTGAGCAAGGAAAAATCGCTCATTTCTTCGCCGCGCACGATGGCATCGCATTTAACGATAAGGAAATGCGCTTTGTGTATTGAGGGTGGTTCTAAAAATTCTGTTTTTAGAGTTCTGCTATT
>ENA-ORRX01000693-ORRX01000693.1-human-gut-metagenome-genome-assembly--contig:-NODE-693-length-10495-cov-6.32701_pt1 | contig 10495 bp, 8 predicted proteins | sample MGYA00242186_ERZ509153 | MGnify/ENA primary metagenome ERZ509153 (study PRJEB26280, sample SAMEA2338643) | human gut metagenome | biome: human gut; feature: human-associated habitat; material: faeces... | reverse complement strand
AAAATGAATATAAATATGACAGATAAAATAGAAAAAAAGGAGAGCAGCGAACTGACCACAGAAAGTGACCAGTTGGTTGGTGTTGACAATATAGAGCCTCTAATAAAAATCATTAGAGGACAACAAGTTATGCTTCATCGTGACCTTGCGACCCTTTAATCTTCTTCCTCTTTTCATAAGGACAATCTTTTAGTTAATGAAATTTAAATACCCCCCCGTTTTGTCATATCAATTAAAAAATAATATTTTTGCATGGCTAATAATATCTAACACCACAATTTGAGAGAATCTTAACTTTACTTTTGGCAGGGAGAGACACTTCTTGCTATATCTCTGCTATGGCTCAGACTCCTGTTGCGATTAAGGGATTCTTCGGTCGGTGGTATAATGTAGCTAGCCGATAAATATAAGGGTGGTTCTATAAATTCTGATGATGGGATTTATATGGTATTGGGAGTGTATTTTTGATTGTAAATGAAGGAGCATAGCGGGCTATGTGACTGATTTTACTATCAGAAAGACGCTTTCAAGATCATGCAAACCGCACATCAGAATTGGGTACCATAAATCTCAGAATTTATAGAACCACCCTAAAATCTAACGAACCATCAAAATAATGAATATGAAGAGAATGTTACTTGTGGTATGTATGCTGACTACAGCATTGACAGCCCTTGCAGGTATTGCGGTGAGCACAACGCTCCCCACAGTAGGAAAACCAGAGCATTGCTACACCATGGCTAATGCACAGGGTTATTATTGTAACGCGACGACATCGCCTACAAAAAATCCAAAAAATTATGGACAGTTTGCCTTCTACGAAAGTGATAAGGCAGACTCTTACTACATTTACAACGTGACTGCTGGTAAGTGGGTAAGTTATACAACGCAAGATGGTTACTCTAATCAAGTAGGTTTTGTATCAATGACCGATGATAAGCAAGAAAGTGCCATTTACAAAATTACAGAAGTCAATAATGGTTACTATCAATTCCAGCCTTACAATACCACAGGCGTGGCAGCTAAATACTTGAATTGGTTTTGTGGCGTTGGAACTTCTAACCCTGAAGATGGAACGGTTACGCTTGGCATTTATAAGGACAATGGCACAAGATAGTGGCTCAAGATGGCTCCTTAAAGAAGTTGGTGTAAAACACGAATACATCCTCTTTAGCGATGGTATGCCCAGTACAGCTACGGTAACTATCAATGGGCAAGATTTCAAGGGATTGAATGCTCAAGGTAATCAAACAATTACGGTGGAAGGTGAACTCCAACTTAACGACGTAAAAGTTAGCGTAGGTGGTGGAAGCTTGGCAAAGGTAACCATTGATAATGTAAACTATCAGGTAGACGTGAAGTTTGTACAGTATTTCACACCAACAACAAGTGTTGACGCTGAGAAGAAATATCCCTACTTCTTGCATATGCCCGAGGCATTTATCAAGAAAATTGGTGACGACATTCACCACACCACAAAGCGTGGCGAGGCTGATAAGTTTCTCTTTGTAGAATCAAGCGAGCTTGGTAAGTATTACATCTACGATCAATCAGCCAAGTGCTACATTTACTACACAGCAACTAACAATGGTGGAAACACCACCGAAACGGCAAAGAGTCATGTAAAATACACTACCGATCAAACAACAGCCAATACTTGGCAACTTTACTATCTTTCAGACGAAACAGTTGCCATCATTCCGGGCGAAATTGCAGAGCCTCAAGCAAGTTCCGCATCGTGGAACTTTACAGGCGGCGTTGCCAACAATTGTGTGTTAAACCTTTACAATGCTAACGACCGCAACTCTGCTTGGCAATTTGTTGACCCATCAGCAGGGTCAATGCCTTGCGCCACATTGATGTATGCGCTCCCTGGTGCTCCCTATATTCACAAGTTGGTGCCCAACGAGGGAGAAACTGTAACTGGTGTTGAATTTGATGCCAATCTTTCCACCTTGGAGCTGAAGGACGACCGCGTAAATGTGGGTAACAAATACAAGTACGTATCGGGTACAGCTCCCACTACCGAGGGTGAATACACTTACATTGTTAAAACCAAGGGCGCCGATGACGAAGACGAGGCTTTGACCAAGGTTCGCCTCATTGTGGATAGCCACATGCAGTCGCCCACTCCTATGATGAGTTGGCTTACTTGGAACTGGTTTGCACGTGCCATTAGCCACGATAAGATGGTGGAGATTGCTAAGGGTATGCAAAAGTATGGCTTGATTGACGCAGGCTTTAATACCATTGTATTAGATGACGCATGGGCTAAGCAGACTTCTGATAAAAATGATTTGACTTACGATACTGCAAAATTCCCCGAGGGTATTAGTGGACTGAAGGCTGCTTTGAAGAAAATCAATAGCAAGATGAAACTGGGCATCTATAGTGATGCAGGTTCTATGACTTGTGAAAATTATCAGCCAGGATCTTATGGTCATGAAGCACAACACATTGCTTTGTTCGATTCATGGGGCGTAGATATGCTGAAGTATGACTATTGCAACCGCGAGGCAAGCACCCAGGTGAGCTATTCACAGATGGGTAAGGTCATTGCTGAACTCAACAAAGAACGCAAGGCAAAGGGCAATATCCCGTTCGTATTCAATATTTGTGAGTGGGGTAAAACACAGCCTTGGACTTGGGGCGCTGAAGTTGGTGGCTCAAGCTGGCGTGCTACGAGTGATGCTCGCGAAGACTGGGTGGGTAACAACTCACGCCCAGGCGTAATTGGTGGTGTGGATGAAGTTCGCCGCTTGTGGATGTATGCTGGCGTGAACCGTTTCAACGACCTCGACATGATGTGTATCGGTCTTCATGGATTGGGCGGACCGAGCAATAATACAGCAGGCCATCAGCAAAATGGTGGTAAAATCACTGGCTTAAACGATGCACAGGCTCGCTCACAAATGTCGTTGTGGTGTATGTTTGCAAGCCCCTTGGCTCTGACTTGCGATCTTCGTGAAACTCCTAAAGGCGAGGCCAATAGTGGTCAAACAATGCCTAATCCATTGATTACCGAAGCCGATGTCGAAACGTTGACCAATACTGAAATCCTTGCGATTAACCAAGACGCGCTCGGACAACAGGCGGAATATATGGAGGCCCTTTCAACAGGAAAAGAGAACTACTCTAATAATGGTTACGACATTTACGTGAAAGACTTGGTAAATGGCCGTATGGCTGTTTCGGTTACTAATCGTGGTGGCTCGGATGTAGAGATTCCTGCACTCAAGCTTACCGACCTTTATCTTCAAGAAAATACCGTCTATACTTGCAGTGAACTATGGTCAAAAACGAAGGCTGATGTAGAAAACACATTGAACGTAGGCACACTCAAACCTTACGAGACTAAGGTGTATGTGTTGTCTGTTAAGCAATTATCTACAGATGTTATTCAGAGCACAGTAGATACTACGAACGCTTACAATGCTCCTCGCTACGACATATCAGGTCGTCAAGTAAGTGAAAATTATAAAGGAATTTCTATTAAGAATGGTGTAAAGACGGTGAATATGTAGGTGATTAAAGTCTTTCATTTCTAGCCGCCGTGCGCAAGGCTCTTTGGCTATGCGCATGGCGGTTTTTTCGTGCGCTTGGGTGTGGAGGAGTGGGAGAGGTGGACTACAGGAGCAGTTTTTTGATGTGGGGCGGTGGCAAGCGCCTTACTTCGGCAATCTCGTGACACGGCAGAAGCATCATCGAAGGTGTTCTTGGTAGGCTCGTGCGCATTGTCGGAGGGCAGAGCGCATAGCCTTGAAATTTTGCAGTATTCGCTGCATTGTCACCCCAAAGTTTATATAACTCCTCATGAGAATTGCTATCATTCAACGAAAGATTGTTATACAATCAGAGGTCATAAAATAAAAGAGATACCACTTTATAAGGCAAAGAAGAAAGGCCGAAGACCATGTGATATTTGTTATTAACGCGAGTCGGGATAAGGATTGCGTAAAAAATAGGGTAAAACGAGCTAAAATAGTTCGTTTTACCCTTTGCTAATTCATTGATTATTAAAAATGTAGCTCAAATTGTACATACTCGTCATCGGAGTTAGGATAATTTCATTATGAACATTTTGGCTGCAATGGGGGCGTATTGCTTCTTTTCTACCAAACCTCATGTCAACTTTGACTATGAGATTTCCCCATCTGACGGGCAACTTGTAATTTGGCCATAAAATAAACTTACATAATTTTGACAGGTGACCATATTATGGCCACCCTTTGTAGGTTGGATGGTTTTCTGCTCTTTACTTTTTAGAATATTATCTCGGACTCGTGTTAGTAGTGAAAGCAGCTGCAGCATAATAGCCCGGCAAGTCATTCACACCTGTGATGTGTAAGTAATTAAAATCGCCCATAGTTTTGCGTTTTTAGTGCAAAAATATGGGCGATTTTATTATAAATAAAAGACAAATAAGATCCTCTACTTAACAGAATAGATTGCTAAAATCCTTCAGCTTCTATATGTTAGGAAAGATGTCTTTAAGCCTTGGCTAAAGCTTGAGAAAATAAAGCACTCAAATCATCAGCAGTTCCATGCCCTTTTTCTTCTCTTACTTTTTCTGTTAGATTTCCGTTATTATCTTCAACTACAAGTATAGGTTTATACTCATTGTAGTAACTACTAGGGTATTTTGTAAATTTCACGTCCACAATGGCACCCTTGCTACATGGAATTTCATTCACTTGTTCAAAGTTTCCATTAAACATTCCAAGCAACATATAGCTACTATTAGTGAAACCTAATGATTTCCAAATTTTTGTGCAAAATACCACAATGTACTTAATTACATTGAGATCCATGAAAGATAATGCATCTTCTTTAAAAATCACCTCATTGTTGTTTTTTTTGATAATTAAGAATCCACAATCTCCAGTTCCATTGAATTTGCTCAATGTTTTAACTTGTTCTGAAAACGATGTAAACTTTTTAAATCTAATTGGATCCATATATTTTAAAAATTAAGTTACTCTCTCGCCCAAAAAGGTGGAAGAACAACGAGTTAATAGAAATTGAAACTTAGCAAGTGATAACAGGCTGAGTTCCAAAAAACATTTTTACAACTATATGCAAAATTAGATTTTTTTCTGAAATAAAAAAACTATTGAGTGTTAACAAACAAGTTTGATTGCATTCACCTTGCACCAACTTTGCGTTTTTAATGCAAAACTATGGGCGATCGATAGTTTGAGAAAAGACAGAAATAATTATTTCTTGATGCCTTCTTCTACAGCCTTCTCAAAGATTTCCTTTGAACATGGTTTTCTAAAAATCCAGTATGAAGTAGTTGAGGTATCTCCAGTTCCTTGAAAGCTACCTCCAGTGGTTGTTCCTCCTGTAATGTACAAATCCCATCCTTCAGAAATAAAGTACATAAGTGCTGCAGCAGGAGTTTTGAATTTTATTTTGCTTCCATTCGCATTCTTAAATTTTTCAACTGTTTTCCCGTTGTCAATTTTTACCTTCAAACCTTCTTTGTCAAAGTCACCATCAAAAGTGACAATCTGGTAAATATAATAGTTTTTATCTTGTGCTGTCAGCAGTAATGGCGAAAACACAAGAAGAATTACCATAAGAGCTCTTTTCATATCAGTATTATTAAATTAGATGAGAAACTTTTATCTTCTTATACATTTTTCCACCCAAGCCTAACATAGCCATCATTGTATCCTTGATGATAAGCTCACCTTTCTGCAGTCCAGCAATTTCTGATTTTATTTCTTGGAAATCTCGACCAGAGACTCCGAATAGGTCTTTTATGATACTATCAGAAATGCTCTGCTGCTTCATTATCAATGGATACTGGGCGTTAGCCAAGAAATCAAAGTATTTACTTTTGAAACTATCCATGTTTTGGGTGGCAAGAATAATACTTAATCCCTTGTTTCTGCCAACAGCAATAAGATTGCGCAAAGGCTGATTATCGAAGTCCAACATATAATGAGCTTCGTCAATGATAGTGAAATGACGGATCTGAACATAGTCGTCATTCACAGCCTGCTTAGGCAGTTGCTCATAGATGTTATTCAGCTTTGATATAACGAAATACACAATAGCCTTAGCGATAGGACCATCTTTCGGAAAAGCATCCATCTTTATGATGAAACATTCTTCTGTAAGATTTACGCTATCAGTATCAGCAAAAAGGTGGTTGCGAACCAACTGCTTCAAAACAGATGTTACACTATCATCTTTGTCAGGATTAGCCATCTTGCCCTGGTAATGTTGCAATATCAGTGCAAACGTCACAGGCTTACCATTCGTTTTCTTATATGCGTCAACAATAGCTTCGCTTAGTCGGTTGCTCATGTTGGCACTAATACTTGTTCTTTCGATAGCACAGAGCGCATTTGCCATTTCTGTAGAATACAGATTGATTTCATTTATGCTCCTTCCGCTGAAGTCCTTGAACGGCGAGAAAGGCAATGACTGTTGCACGGGGTCGAGTATGCAAGAACGGTCAACATCAAACAGAGCCAGCCAACTGTTGTTGGCAGGATCAGAGAATTCACCTTTGTAGTCAAACAAAAGGAAGTTCACTGGATATGGTGTATCGGTAGACAACGAGCGCATCTGTTGTATAAGAACAGAAAGGAGGTTGGTCTTACCCGAACCCGTAGTTCCAGCTACGAGAATTTGTGCATTAGCCACCGAACGACCATTAATATTAAGAGTCGCTTCCATGTCGTCACCATATTCACCAATAAGAAGTTCAAGTGGCGGTATGCTATTAGATGAGCGACGACGTCCATTTTGTACAAAAAGGAACGAGTTCAAATTGTCCTCATCCATAAGGTATTCTATGCCTCGGTACATCTCCTTTGCCACGATTCTACCTACAATAGAAGAATCCTGCCAATCAATGTCGCAGTCTTTATAGCGCAGTTTCAGTAGTGCGGAGAAAAGCGACTTGTTATTGTCCTTGGTGAAAAAGCTCGGCATTATACGCACACTTGTTTTTGACATTTGAATATCTTTCAAATCGTCAATATTCCTTTTATCAGACAAGCTAAGACTTGCAATCAGGCAAACTCGCATTACCTTGTTTAAGGTAAACACAAGTTTTTTACCGCCATTCACTTGTCTTGAAAGGTTGAAGCGATGTTCCATCAGCTCTTTCAAGGGCAGTATATCCTCAGTTATACCTTCTGCCTGTCGTATGTTTTCAAAAGCTACTTCCATGTCATCAATCTTCTTTAGTTGTTAAGTGGTATGCCAAAATATCCCTCTTCCACATGAGTACTCTGCAATTCAACATCACGCATAAGCGTGTATGTACGTGACACGAAAGGTTCAAGCTTCGGGTAATCCTTGTCTTTTCTTATCTCCGATGTAGTACATAGCAAGATGGTTTGGTCAGCCAATCCAGGGAAATACTCTTCCATCAAGACATCGCGACTTTCTTCATCAAGCACTCCCATCACCGTGTCAATCATCACAGGTGGATTGTAGTCGCCCAAATTACGCAGTACTTTCAGGAGGACTTGGATGAAAATCTGCTTTGATGCAGCATTAAGCTGATTAAGCGAAATCTCATTTCCAGCTTTATGGAACAAACGTATGGTAAAGTTCTCCATAGAGTCGCTTAGCTCAACCTTTGCAATACAACCTTTGTATGAAATGAGCAGTTTGTTAAGCTGTTCTTTCATATCCTCTTCAATCTTCATTTTTTTGCGCTTCAGCAGAGAGTCAGCCACATCCTCAAAGAGAGGTTTCAGCTTAACAAGCGTATCAAACTTCACATCTGGTTCCTGTTGTATCTGTACATCAAACTGATGTATGCGACGTTCCAGTTTCTCGATAGCAAGTTTTCTGTCATCTTGTTCCTTCTTCAAAATTTCGAGCTGACGGCTATTATCCTCATAAGCCTTGATTATCTCTCCATTGCCACTTACGAGGCTACGACGGAGAATGTCAATCTGCTTCTGCTGATTGTCATAGTTTTCGATTTTCTTCTCCAAATCATAGTGCAGATCATTCAGTTGAAGAAACTCATTTACAGAGTTAGCGTTCAAGAGATTCTTAAGCGCTTCAAACTCTGTATCATCAAGAAAAGCATATTCATCTTTCCTATTGAGGTTTTCCTGCTGGTTGGCAAGGAATGACACCACCGTCTCATTATCAACATTAGGAGCACATAAAGCCTTAGCTTTAAGGAACGAAATGATTTTAGCAGTAACGTCGCGCATCTGCTCTAACGACAGAATGCCTTGTCGTTCAAGTTTCAAAGCATCTTTCTGACGTATAATATCATTTATCTCATTGCTTATGCCCAACGCCAGTTTAGGGAAGAACACATTTATCTCCAGTGTGTCAACCACCTGCTTAAGCTGTTCATTGTATCGCTGTGCCAAGTCGTGCGTCTGCTTGATGTCAGCCTCCAATGCCTCTATCTTCCTGTTAATTTCTGCGGAACTCTTTGCTCCCTCTTTAGCAGCATCATACTCCTCTTGTATTGAAGTCAGGTATTTGTATATCTTATCCTGCTCTTCAAAATTTCGGTTCTGTTCCTCAATCATTTTGTTACGCTGCTCGCAAAGGCTATTATATTTTTCAGCCTCCTTTTGTGCTTCAAGTCGTCTTGAAGTCCATTCCTGCTGCAAGTGTTCGGCAGCATTTTTCAAGAGAATGTATTTGTTGAAACCCATCACATTCTGGATATTATCCTTGATGATTTGGGCGAACACGTTTTCCTTCAGCAACTCACTCGACTGCATGGCATCAAACAAGAAATACTGCGACAACTCCTGTGGTAGGTTAGCCTTGATGATTTTGTTCACTTGCTGCTCAGCCATGGCACGCTGCTGCAAAGGCATAGCAGTGCCATATACGAATGCGTTGCCATTCATATTCAGTGTTACGCTTTCCACAGGTTTGTCACTGGGGTTGAGCGCGTATGTGCGTCGAAGCATATATTTCTGAGTTTGCCCCAATACAACACCATCGAAAGCCAATTCAAGCATTATCTGCGGAGTTACTTTGCCAACAGCACCATTGTTCAGTAATTCCATGAATTGCGCTTTATCCTTAATCTTCAGTCCATAGAGAGCTCCACAAATTGCTTCAAACAGTGTGGTTTTACCACCACCGTTCATACCTCCAATGAGGATAATCGGTTGGTCTGGACGCACGGTGAGATCAAGATCAAGTGACAGATAAGTCTTATAAATGCTTATCTTGATACGACGTATAATCATCTGGAGTCCTCCATTATTTTATCAGAGCAATAGCCTCTGCAATGATTGTTTGCGTGTCGGCATCACTCATTTCTATTTTGTCTACTCGCGCAGCATGAAACTTGCGCAATATTTCTTCCTTCAACCAGTCGAAGTCGACCTGATGTTTTTCGCACAAAGTGCTAATAAGCATCAAGTCGTCCTGTCGGATACCATAGTTGATGAACTTTCCATCAAGTCCTTTTCCCATAGCGTACTGTTATTCTTTATAGTAAGAAGGATAGAAGCAGTCCCAATTTATAATGTCGGTAGTGTTTTCTATCTTCAGTGGTGAATATTTCCAGTTGCTGCCATCAGCGATTATTACACCGCCTTTGAGGTGCTTGTCTCGGTTTTCCTCGCTTGCCATATAGTCAATCAGCGCATTATGCTTCGCAGGAGCATTAGCGTCGCTGCCAACACTCTTTGTGTCGAAGAGGAATATTTGTCCGTTCTTCATGCGGATAACGAAGTCCACATAGAACAGCGCTTTCGCTCCTGTTCCATCCACATAGCTCACAGCATAATGTTGCTTTCCGCTGTCGCCGTTCTTATACCACCAATCAATATACTCAGTGTTGGCTTCAAGGTAATCCTCGAACATACGTTCAGGAGACGAAGCATTGCGCAGCTGCACGAATGGCATAAGTGCATGATTCTTCACATCATCAACAACGACGTTGTTTTCTTCTTTATATAGGCGGTCGGCAGGCACCTCCCATTCATATTTCACAAACGATTTCTCTGACTTTTCCTTCTGTCTTTGGGTAAGGATATTGAGATAACGGTTAAGCGCACGTGAAATGATGTCTTCAAAATGACGGCGGTTTTTGTGATAGAGTATCACCTTCACCGCATCCGTTTCAAACAATCCGAAGAGTTGTTCCATTGCCTCCTTCAGCGCCATGCCAAGAGTAGGAATACTCACCTTTTCAAATTGGGCGCCAATGAGTCTGGCACAGAACACATTAAAGGTAGCGTTAAGCTCCTGCATGGTACGTATATACTTAGCCTTGTTTGCAGCAAGTGTCTGTCCGACTTCTCCTGTGATATTCAAGTCCTCGATAATCTCTATACCGATACTTTGCACTCTAAACTCAATCATATTCATCACCGCACGGCGATTTTTTGATGTTTGGCTCTCACGTTCAGATCCATCCTCCTCAGGAATAGGTTCGTAGCCATACAGTTCCTCCTCGGTGAAGAGCGAAAGCTGGTAAGCGTATCCGCGATGCTGCCTTGTCCACTTTTATTCATCATTATACCTTTGC
>ENA-ORRX01000683-ORRX01000683.1-human-gut-metagenome-genome-assembly--contig:-NODE-683-length-10636-cov-4.00113_pt1 | contig 10636 bp, 7 predicted proteins | sample MGYA00242186_ERZ509153 | MGnify/ENA primary metagenome ERZ509153 (study PRJEB26280, sample SAMEA2338643) | human gut metagenome | biome: human gut; feature: human-associated habitat; material: faeces... | reverse complement strand
TTAACAGGTCTTGTGATTCGGCCATCCGCAGGCAAGCAGCGCCACGATCAGACATTTTCCGTCCCGTTTCAGGGCTCCCACATAGCAGTATCCCGCCTTGTTCGTAAATCCGGTCTTGCCGGTAAAAGCTCCGTCCATCATCTGCAAAAAGGCATTGTGGTTGTGGCACTGAAAGGAGCGTCCGTTTTCCGTGAAACAATACTCCTGTGTCCGGGTGATCTCCCGGAACAGGTCTCTCTGGGAAGACTCTCTGATACAGTACCGTAAAATACAGGCCAGATCCTTTGCTGTGGTATGGTGCTCCTTTTCCAGAATACTCCCGTCAGGTAATGTCAATGTCTCTGTGGCATCCAACCCGTTGGGAGTGATAAACCAGGTATCCTCGCAGCCGATCTCCACCGCCTTTTCCAGGCTGCGTTCCAGCAGGCTCAGGCAGAGGGTGAGTTTTGCGTGGCAGGGAGCGCCCTCCTGCCGCCCGGTCCAGAGATCCAGCTGGGCGCGGCTGTCGCCCAGCCATGTGCTGCGCAGGGTGTTCAGCTGCTGGGCGGTATGGGCGGGGGTGTCCAGCTCGTCCAGCACATCGGTGAGCAGGTTCAGGTATTGCAGCTCCTCCGGGGTGACAGTGCCAAGATCATAGTAGAAATTCAGGTACAGGCTGCCGGCAGAGGGGTGGCGCAGCAGGGTGGCACCGGCCAGCTGCTCGGCGCTGCCCTGCGGGGTGGCATCGCCCGCGCCAAGGTCGGCGGCGGTGAGGGGGTGCTCCAGCACCAGCTTGCCATCGGTGCGCACCGGGGCAGCGGCATCCTCAGTCTTGGGTGCGGTGGGGATTTGCAGCACCTGCACCGGGGCGGGGGCAAACAGCTCCCGCAGCAGGGTGTCGAACCAGCCCTCCTCCAGCTTGCTGCGCAGGGCGACGAAGAGCTTGTCCGTGTGCAGCAGCAGGGCGGCATCGCCGGTGTGCAGCCAGCCGGTGGCGGCGTTGATGGCGTCCAGTACGCCGTCCGGCAGGCTGCCCGGGCGCTCCAGCGAGGCAAACTCGGCCTCGTTCAAAGCGGCCAGCAGCAGGTCGTGAGGAATGCCGGTCTTTAGCAGCTCGTCCACAGCCTTGCGCACGGCGGGGGCAAATTTGCGGGCAGAATCCACCGTAGCGCCGCGCAGCAGCAGCTCCAAGGTGGGCTGCAGGGTGCTGTCGTCAAAGCCGATGTCGATATCTGCGCCCAGCTGCTCGACCAGCAGCGCGGCCTTGAGGGGAGAGCTGTTGGTGCTCAGCAGCGCACCCAGCAAAATCTCCACACCCAGCTGCCGCTCACGGTCAGCAAATGCGCCGGTGTACCATGCCAGTGCGCACTGCACCTCGTCCGGCTTGGGTTGGTCGGTGTAGTAGGGCAGCTCCACGAATGCGCCGGGCTGCTCGTCCTGCATGGTCAGGCGGGGACGGGCAGCGGCCTTGGGCATCTTGGACAGGTAGTCCTTATCCAGCCGTGCCAGCTTATCGGCCATGTCCATCTTGCCGTACAAGGTGATGCAGCAGTTGTCGGCGCTGTAATGGCGGCGGTACACCCGCTGGTATTTCTCGTAGGTCAGGGCGGGGATGGACGCCGGGTCGCCGCCGGACACAAAGCCGTAGGCGGTATCCGGGAACATCGCCCGTTGCAGAGCGTTTTGCAGCTGAGCATCCGGGGAGGCCAGTGCACCCTGCATCTCATTGTAGACCACGCCGCTGACCGTGCCGTCCGCATCCCGGTGCCAGCCCTCCTGCTCAAACACCGCAGAGTCCACCATAGCCAGCGGGCAGAACACCGCGTTCAGGTAAACGTCCATCAGGTTGCAGAAATCGGTCTCGTTGGGGGTGGCAAAGGGGTAGACCGTTTTGTCCGGGAAGGTCATCGCGTTGAGGAAGGAGGCCATGCTGCTTTTGAGCAGCTGCACAAAGGGGGAGCTGACCGGGTATTTTTCGCTACCCGCCAGCACGGAGTGCTCCAGAATGTGGAACACGCCGGTGTCATCGGAGGGGAAGGTGCCGAAGCCGATGCCGAAGGCCTTGTTGACGTCCTCGTTCTCCACCAGCAGCACGGCTGCGCCGCTGACGTCATGGGTGAGCAGGGTCAAAGTACCGTGCTGCTCGGGGCAGTCCTCGGTGCGCAGGACGGTATAACCGGGATAGTGTGCCATTTTTATTCTCCTTTACGGGATGTTTTTCACAGAGGATGCGCCTGCGGCTCAGCCGCCGAACAGGCCGAAAAAGCTGGTGTGCGTTACGCCCAGCACAAGGAAAAGAGCAATCAGGGCGAACAGCACGCCGATGATGATGTCCATCTGGTGCACCGTGAGCGGAAATTTATCGTAAAGCTTTTCCTTGGGGTTTACAAAGTCCTTGTTGCCGTTGTCCAGCAGGCGCTTTTTGCCCTGCTCAAAATCGGCCTTCTGCGCCTGCAATTCTGCCTGCTGGCGGGCAAGTTCTGCCTCACGGGCGGCAAGTGCGGCCTCGCGGCGTTCAAGCTCGGTCTGGGTATCCGGGGTGGGCTGTGCCATGGAAAGTCCCTCCTGTAAGCATAAGATGTTTTCCTTATAATACCACAAAAATGTGGACAAAAAAAGCACCCGCAGTACAAAGACTGCGGGTGCAAAGGGGGATGATGAGGAGATTACTTCTTAGCCAGATACTTGCGGATATCAATGGCGACAGCCACGATAATGACAAGGCCCTGAACGATGTAGGTGTAAGAGGAGTTGACGTTCATGAACTGCAGAGCGACCTTCATCAGCTCAAAGACCAGAACGCCGACCAGAACGCCGGGCACGGTGCCGACGCCGCCGGTGGTGGAAACACCGCCGATGGTGCAGGCTGCGATGGCGTCCAGCTCATAGCCCTGTGCGGTGTTGACGGATGCGCCGCCGGACTTTGCAGCCAGCAGGCAGCCGGCCAGACCGAACATGCAGGAAGCCAGAATGTAGATGCGGATCTTGGTAGCGTTGACGTTGACACCGGCCACCTCGGCAGCAGCTTCGTTGCCGCCGATGGCGTACATATACTTGCCGTGGCGGGTCTTGTTGTACAGGAACCAGAAGCAGACAGCCACGATCAGGGCGAACCAGATCAGCACGGGAATGGCAAGGAAGGTATCCTTTGCCAGTGCGGTGAAGTTGGAGTTCAGAGAGCCGATGGGGGTACCGCCGGTGTACACAAGGCAGATACCGTAGACCACCTGCTGCATACCCAAGGTAGCAATGAAGGGCTGCACCTTCAGGTAGCTGACCACCAGACCGTTGCACAGACCCACGATGGCGCAGATGGCAATGACCAGAATGAACACCACGGGGGTGGACAGGGTGGGCATATTGGGATAGAACTTGCCGGAAGCGCCTTCGGTCTGCGCAAAAATGCAGGCAAGGCAGGCGGCAAAACCAGCCAGACGGCCAGCGGACAGGTCGTTACCGGTGGTGATCAGGCAGCCGGAAATGCCCAGCGCGATGATGTAGCGGATGGACACGTTCTTGAACAGGTTGATCATGTTGGTGCCGGAGAAGAAGTTGGGGTGAATGATGCCAACGATCAGGGTGACGGCCAGCATCATCATGATAATGGCGTTGTTGCTGAGCCACTTGCCCACAGCCTTGCCATTCAATTTTTTGGTAGCTTCCACGATAGACAGCCTCCTTAATTACTGATTTGCCGCAGCTGCGTCAGGTGCGGTCTCGAACTGGGTAGCCAGCGCCATGATGTTCTCCTGCGTGGCATCCTTACCGTTGATAAAGCCGGTGATGCGGCCATCGCACATGACCATGACACGGTTGGACATACCAATGATCTCGCTCATTTCAGAGGAGATCATGATAATGCTCTTGCCCTGCTTGGCCAGATCGGCGATGATGCAGTAAATTTCGTACTTTGCACCGACGTCGATGCCGCGGGTAGGCTCGTCCAGAATGAGCACATCGGGGTTGTTGGCAAGCCAGCGGGCGATCAGCACCTTCTGCTGGTTGCCGCCGGAAAGGCTCTTGATCTGGGTCTTGGGGCTGGGTACCTTGATGGCCATCTTTTCCTTGTTGGTAGCCACCAGATCGAGGATCTTTTTGTTGTCCAGCATGATGGGGCCCTTGCGCAGGGCGTCCAGAGAAGCGATGGAGATGTTATCGGCAACGCTCAGCACGCCCAGAATGCCGGTAGCACGGCGGTCCTCAGTCAGCAGAGCAACGCTCTTGCGGATGGCATCGCGGGGCTGCTTGATGTTGACCTCTTCGCCCTTGATCCACACCTTACCGGAGGTATGGGCACGCAGGCCGAAGATGCCTTCCATCAGCTCGGTGCGCTGCGCGCCCACCAGACCGGCAACGCCCAGAATTTCGCCCTTTTTCAGCTCAAAGCTGCAATGACGGAAGGAACGGGGATGGATGGAGGTGAAGTCCTCCACCTTCATCATGACCTCGTCCGAGGGCACGTTCTCCAGCGGGGGGAACAGGTTGGACAGTTCACGGCCGACCATCTTTGCAATGATCTCTTCCTTGGTCATGTTGGCAACGTCCCACTTGCCGATGTACTGGCCATCGCGCATGATGGTGACTTCGTCCGCGATGACCTTGATCTCGTCCATCTTGTGGCTGATGTAGACCAGAGCAACACCCTGCTCCTTCAGCTCCCGCATGATGCGGAACAGGCTCTCGACCTCGTTTGCGGTCAGAGAGGAGGTGGGCTCGTCCAGGATCAGCACCTTGCAGTTGGCGGAAACAGCTTTAGCAATTTCCACCATCTGCATCTGGGCGATGCTCAAAGAACCCAGCTTTGCATGGGGATCGATGTCCAGCTTCAGTTTCTTCAGCAGTTCATCGGTATCTTTGTACATTTTGGCGTGATCCACAACGGTGACGATGCCGTATTTCTTGGTGGGGTAGCGTCCCAGCCAGATATTCTCAGCCACGGTACGGGCCGGAATGGGCTGCAGCTCCTGATGCACCATGGCGATGCCACGATCCAGTGCATCCAGCGGGGTGGGGATGTTTACCTTCTGCCCCTCGTATTCGATCTCGCCCTCGTCCATCTTGTAAATGCCGAACATGCATTTCATCAGAGTGGACTTACCGGCGCCATTTTCACCCATCAGAGCCATGACTTTGCCGGGACGGAGCTCCAGCTGAGCATGATCCAGGGCTTTGACACCGGGGAAGGTCTTGACCACGCCTTTCATTACCAGACGGTATTCTGACATTCCGCAAAAGCCTCCTTTATGGTTGTTTACAGGCGGGCAGGTTTTTTCTAAAATAAGGCGCGTGCGCGGAGAAGATTTCTCGCACGCACGCGCTTTTTAGCTTTCGTTCAAGCCGTTAAGGCCTGCTGCGCACCTTGCATTGGTTCCGGGAAACTTTAGTCTTCCTTCAGGTACTGAGAAGCGTTGTCCTTGGTGACCTTGACGTAGTCGACCCAGTAGTACTTCTCAACATCCTTGCCCTCGACGAACAGCTTGGTAGCCTCGGCAGCCTTGGTAGCCTGACCCACGTCGTCGTTCAGAACGGTACCGGTCATGTTGCCATCGACAACGTTCTGCACAGCCTCTACCAGAGCATCGACGCCGACCAGGTAGACGTCCTTGCCAACGGTGCGGCCAGCCTGCTGGATGGACTGCAGAGCGCCCAGTGCCATTGCGTCGTTGTTGCAGAAGACGACTTCGATCTTGTCGCCGTACTGAGACAGAGCGTTTGCAACGTCCTGCTGAGCGGTGGTCTGATCCCAGTTATCCAGGTACTCGTACAGGCACTCAACTTCCTTGCCGGCATCGGTCAGAGCCTTGATGGAGTACTCGGTACGGTACTGAGCGTCGATGTTCTCGGGGTCGCCCTTGCACATGATGTAGGTGACCTTGCCGTCGCCGTTGATATCGCCCTGAGTCTCGGTCTCGAGGATCAGCTCGCCCTGATAAGTACCGGACTGACGAGCGTCAGCACCGACGTAGCAGCACTTGCCCTTGTAGGAATCCAGAACGCTCTCCTCGGGCTCGCGGTTGATGAACACGATGGGGGTGCCGGAGGGAGAAACGGTGTCAACGATGGTCTGAGCGGAAGTGGTCTGGACGGGGTTGATGACCAGCACGTCCACGCCCTGCTGCAGGAAGGTGTTGATCTGCTCGGTCTGGGTGTTCTGGTCGTTCTTGCCGTCCATGATGGTGACGGAGTAGCCCATGTCCTTCAGGTAGCCTTCCAGATCAGCACGGTACAGGGTCATGAAGTTATCAGCAAACTGATAGATGCAAACGCCGACGTTGGCGGAGCCGTTGGTAGCAGCGGCAGAAGCAGCGGTGGAAGAAGCAACGCTGGAAGCAGCGGTGCTGGTGGAGGAAGAGCCGCCGCAAGCGGTCATAGCAGCGGTAGCGCCCACAACAGCGGAAGCCTTCAGGAAGTCGCGACGAGAAATCATTTTCATAATAGTAATCTCCTTCATTTGTGTGTCACAGCATATTCACAGACGCATTTGTCGCATGTGTCCGTAATCCCTGACAGTATTATACCCTTGTATGGGGGTGTTCCGCAAGAGAATAAGTTCACAATATTGGTGCAAATGTTTTGTTACGTTTCTACAAAAGCGGACCAAAGGTTACAAAATCTTTTCGCGAATTATCACAACTTTTCATGCCGATGCAACCAACATACAAATATGATGAAGGTATGTAAAAAAACATGCTTAAACATGACTGAATGTTGCATGGCTGCTAAAAAACCGCGAAAAGGGGCGATACATTTTTTGAAAGATATTTTCAGGGATACTACACAGCGGAAAGAAAACGCTTTTTATACACTCTTACCGGAAGGGAAAAACAACACGGGTCGAGAAAAATGTTTACTCCCCGGGTGGGGCGGCACTGTACCTTTATAGTAACAGGGCGGTCAGGGCGCAGCGAACGTTTTTGGCGGCAGTGCCCGAAATACGAGCGGCCGTTTTCTGCGTGCTACGCCGACCGGGAAGATAAAACTGACGGAACTGCGTTGTGCCTTGAAAGCATAAAATATACAACAAGGAAAATAACTGCACAAAAATACTCGCTGGCCCCACAAAAGTGCACACTGTCGGGCACGGCGGGCGGGTGATATCCTGTGTACAGAGCCCGGGACACCGGACGAAAGGAGGAAAAACATCATGGGGCAGACAAAGCCCGCCGCCGGGCTGAAGAGCCTGAACCGCGCCGCCGACACCCTGAGCACCCTGCTGGCGCAGGAGGTGAAGGAGCTGAACGAGCGGCAGAAGGCCGCCCGGCGGGAGAACACCCCCGACCCCGGGATGATGAAGGGGCTGAAGGAGGCTACCGCCGTGCTCAAGGATCTGGCGGGTGTGGTAAAGACCCTGAACGATCAGGGCACGGAACTAGAAGGGACAGAGTGCGGCGTGGTGCTGCTGCCGCCGGTGGAACAGGAGGAGAAGGAATGAACAGAACCGAGCGGGCAGTCATTGTGTGGAAGCCGCAGCCCCGGCAGCTGGAATTTATGCGCAGACCGGAGCCGGAGGCACTGTACGGCGGCGCGGCGGGCGGCGGCAAGAGCGATGCGCTGCTCATCGAAGCGCTGCGGCAGGTGCATATCCCGCATTACCGGGCACTGATCCTGCGCAAGACCTACCCACAGCTTTCCGACCTTGTGGATAAGAGCCAGATGTACTACCGCCGGGCTTTCCCGGAGGCGCAGTACAACGCTACCTCCCATGTATGGGTCTTTCCCAGCGGGGCGAAGATCTGGTTTGGCTCCATGCAGTACACCAAGGACCGCACCAACTATCAGGGCAAAGCCTACGATTTTATCGGCTTTGACGAGCTGACCCACTTTGAGTGGGACGAGTACAGCTACATGATGAGCCGCAACCGCCCCACTGGGCCGGGCACCCGGGTGTACATGCGTGCCACCACCAACCCCGGCGGCATCGGTCACGGCTGGGGGAAGGCACGGTTCATCACGCCTGCCCCGCCCGGCACCCCCATTGTGGAAACCGTCACGGTGCGCCTGCCGGACGGCACCGACCAGCAGATGGAGCGGGCGCGGGTATTCATCCCGTCCAGCGTGTTCGATAACCCTGCCCTGCTGGCCAACGACCCCGGGTATCTGGCAAGCCTTGCCAGCCTGCCGGAGGCGGAAAAGCAGGCGCTGCTCTACGGCAGCTGGGACAGCTTTTCCGGGCAGGTGTTCACCGAATGGCGCAACGACCCGGCACATTATCAGGATCAGCGCTGGACCCACGTCATTGCGCCCTTTGCCATCCCCAAGCACTGGCCCATCTGGCGCGGGTACGACTTTGGCTTTTCCAAGCCCTTTTCGGTGGGGTGGTATGCGGTGGACGAGGAGGGGCGGCTGTACCGCATCAAGGAGCTGTACGGCTGCACCGGCCGCCCCAACGAGGGCCTGCGCATCGACCCGGTGGAGCAGGCCAAGCGCATCCGGGAGGCCGAGCAGAACGACCCGCTGCTGCGGGGCAGGGTGATCCATGGAGTGGCAGACCCCGCCATCTTTGACGAGAGCCGGGGCGAGAGCATTGCGGCCATGATGGAGCGCAGCCCGCATTTTTTGCACTGGCAGCCCGGGGACCACACCCGGCTGGCAGGTAAGATGCAGTTTCACTACCGGCTGCGGTTTGCGCCGGACGGGCGGCCGATGCTGCAGGTGTTCAGCAGCTGCAAGCACTTCATCCGCACCCTGCCGAACCTTGTGTACGACGAGAGCAATGTGGAGGATATCGACACCCGGCAGGAGGATCACATCTACGACGAGTGCCGCTATGTGCTGATGGAGCATCCCATCAGCCCGCCCGAGGCTTCTGCCGCGCCGCCAAGGCCGGACGACCCGCTGGAACTGCACCGGCAGGCGCGGTTCTACCGCATCTGAAAAACAGGACAGAAAGGAAAGAACTATGGAAGATACAAGAGCAGAGAGCCTGCCCATCGGCGCGGCAGAGGCGGCAGCTGCATTGCAGACGCTGCAGCGCTACAAGGCGGGCAAGGCGGCGCTGGACAAGCGCCTGATCGATAACGAGCTGTGGTTCCGCATGGGACACTGGAAAAACTACCGCGACCCGCTGATGCCCGGCAAGGCGCAGCCCTCCAGCGGGTGGCTGTTCAACAGCATCGCCAACAAGCACGCCGATGCCATGGACAACTACCCCGAGCCCATGGTGCTGCCTCGGGCGGCAGACGACCAAGCCACAGCGCAGGCGCTTTCCAGCGTGCTGCCGGTGGTGCTGGAGCAGGCGGATTACGAGCAGGTGTACAGCGATGTCTGGTGGCGCAAGCTCAAGCAGGGCACCGGCGTTACCGGCATCTTCTGGGACCCGGCGGCGCGCGGCGGGCTGGGCGACATTGCGGTGCGCAGCGTTAACCTGCTCATGCTCTACTGGGAGCCCGGCGTGCAGGATATTCAGGACTCGCCGGATCTGTTCCACCTCAGTTTAGAGGACACTGCCCGGCTGACTGCGCAGTACCCGCAGCTGACGGGGCACGCCGCCGGGGTGGTGGACGTGCCCCGGTACATCCACGAGGACGGCCAGACCACCGCCAACAAGAGCGTGGTGGTGGACTGGTACTATAAGCGCCCGGACGAGAACGGCAAATTGCGGCTGCACTACTGCAAGCTTTGCAACGGCGTGGTGCTGTATGCCAGCCAGAACGACCCGGCGCTGGCGGCGCGCGGATTGTACGACCACGGCAAGTACCCCTTTGTGTTCGACCCGTTGTTCGTGGAGGAGGATTCCCCTGCCGGGTTCGGCTACATCGACGTGATGAAGGACTGCCAGAATGCCATTGACAAGATGAACCACGCCATGGACGAGAACGTGCTGCTGGCCTCCCGCCAGCGGTATGTGCTCAGCGACACCGCCGGTGTGAACGAGGAGGAGCTTGCCGACCTGAGCCGGGACATCGTGCACGTTGTGGGCCGCCTGAACGAGGACAGCTTCCGTCCGCTGCAAACGGCGGGCTTGCAGGGCAACAGTCTGAGCTACCGCAACAGCCGCATCGAGGAGCTGAAGGAGATCAGCGGCAACCGTGACCTGACGCAGGGCGGCACCACCGGCGGCGTGACCGCCGCCAGCGCCATCGCTGCCTTGCAGGAGGCGGGCAGCAAGCTGAGCCGGGATATGCTCAAGAGCGCCTACCGCGCCTTTGCAAGGCAGTGCTACCTCGTTATTGAGCTGATGCGGCAGTTCTACGACGAGCAGCGGGTGTTCCGCATCACCGGGCAGCGCGGCGAGAGCGAATTCGTGCCCTTCTCGGCGCAGGGGCTGCGCGCAAAGCCCGTGCCCGCCGTGGGCGGGGTGGAGCTGGGCAGCCGGGAGCCTGTCTTTGACATCGTGGTCAGCGCCGCCAAAAAGAGCACCTTCAGCCGCCTGTCCCAAAACGAGACCGCCAAGGAGTGCTACAAGCTGGGCTTCTTCGACCCTGCCAACGCGGATGCTGCCCTTGCGGCGCTGGAAATGATGGACTTTGAAGGGGTGGAAAAGGTGCGCGCCCGGGTGCGGCAGAACGGCACGCTGGCGCAGCAGCTGGTGCAGCTGCAGGGGCAGATGGCAAGACTGACCGCCGCTCTTGCGCAGCAGCCCAGCGGCACCCAAACGGCGCAGGACACCGCCAGTCTGACGGCACAGCTGCCGGTGGCGGCGGCTACCCGCGCCATG
>ENA-ORRX01000682-ORRX01000682.1-human-gut-metagenome-genome-assembly--contig:-NODE-682-length-10650-cov-3.71336_pt1 | contig 10650 bp, 7 predicted proteins | sample MGYA00242186_ERZ509153 | MGnify/ENA primary metagenome ERZ509153 (study PRJEB26280, sample SAMEA2338643) | human gut metagenome | biome: human gut; feature: human-associated habitat; material: faeces... | reverse complement strand
ATCTCAGGTGCTCTAACCGACTGAGCTAAAGAGGCATATCAGTGACTGCGAAAAATATTATACCGCAGTCACCGCACTTTTGCAAGCCCTTTTTGCAAAAAATGCTGAGTAATTTGTCAGCCATGAAAAAAGCAGCGCAAAAACGCCCGTAGGTGCTTCTGCGCTGCTATAATAAGGATGCTTTTGTAAAATTACTTCAGCTTGCTCTTGGCCTTCATGCGCTGGTCGTGGTTCAGGATCTGCTTGCGGATGCGCAGATTCTCCGGGGTGACCTCCAGCAGCTCGTCCTGTGCCAGGAACTCCAGGCAGCCCTCCAGGCTCAGCTTGCTGATGGGGATCAGGCGCAGAGCGTCGTCGGAGCCGGAAGAACGGGTGTTGGTCAGGTGCTTGGTCTTGCAGACGTTCACGTCCACATCCTCGCCTGAAGCGGTGTAGCCGATGACCATGCCCTCGTACACCTTTTCGCCGGGGCCCACCAGCAGGGTGCCGCGCTGCTGAGCGTTGAACAGGCCGTAGGTGACGGCCTCGCCGGTCTCAAAGCTGACCAGAGAACCGGTGGAGCGGTTGGCGATCATGCCAGCCCAGACATCGTAGCCGTCAAAGATCTGGTTGATGATGCCCTCGCCGTGGGTATCGGTCAGGAACTGGTTGCGGTAGCCGAACAGGCCGCGGCTGGGCATCCGGAACTCCAGACGCACACGGTCAGAGCCCAGGGACTCCATCTGCTGCAGGATGGCCTTGCGCTGGCCCAGACCGGTCATGACGGCACCCTGATACTGGGTGGGCACGTCGATGACGACATGCTCCATGGGCTCGTAAGTCTTGCCATCGATCACCTTGGTCAGAACGTGCGGGGGAGAGACCTGCAGCTCATAGCCTTCACGGCGCATGGTCTCGATGAGGATGGACAGGTGCATCTCACCACGGCCCATGACACGGAAGGAATCAGTGGTGGCGGAGTCCTCCACCTTCAGGGCCACGTCCTTCAGCAGTTCCTTCTGCAGACGGTCGCGGATCTGACGGCTGGTGACGAACTTGCCCTCACGGCCGGCCAGCGGGCTGTCGTTGACCGAGAAGGTCATCTCCACGGTGGGGTCGTTGATCTTGACGAAGGGCAGCGGCTCCACGTTGGAGGGGCTGCACAGGGTGTTGCCGATGGTCACGTCCGGCAGACCGGAGAATGCCACGATATCACCTGCGGTGATGTTGTCGCACGGCTGACGGCCGTTGGCCTGGAAGTCGTACAGCTTGGTCAGACGGCCGCGCATCTTCAGGTCGGGGTTGTGCCAGTCGCACACGACCACTTCCTCACCCACCTTGGCAACGCCGTTCTGGATACGGCCGATGCCGATGCGGCCCACGAACTCGTTGTAGTCCACAGAGGAGACCAGCATCTGGAAGGGAGCTTCAGGGTCGCCCTCGGGCGGCTTGATGGTGCTCAGCAGGGTGTCGAACAGGGGGATCAGGTCGGTGCCCGGCACATCCGGGTCCAGGCTGGCGGTGCCGTCACGGCCGCAGCAGAACAGGATGGGGCACTCCAGCTGCTCGTCGGTAGCACCCAGATCCATCAGCAGGTACAGCACCTCGTCGATGACTTCCTTGATGCGGGCATCGGGACGGTCGATCTTGTTGATAGCCACCACCAGGCTCAGGTTCTGCTGCAGAGCCTTCTGCAGCACAAAGCGGGTCTGGGGCATGCAGCCCTCGGCAGCGTCCACCAGCAGCAGTACGCCGTTGACCATCTTCAGCACGCGCTCCACCTCGCCGCCAAAGTCAGCGTGGCCCGGGGTGTCGACGATGTTGATCTTGACGCCCTTGTAGGTGCAGGAGCAGTTCTTGGCCAGAATGGTGATGCCGCGCTCACGCTCGATATCGCCGCTGTCCATCACGCGCTCGGCCACGGCCTGATTGTCGCGGAAAGCGCCGCTCTGACGCAGCAGGGCATCCACCAGGGTGGTCTTGCCGTGGTCAACGTGAGCGATAATGGCAACGTTGCGCAAATCGTTACGAACCATAAATTTCTACCTCTCTATTTAAAAAGACTCATAAAATACGAACGAACGTCATACAATCCTAAGTTTATAACAGAACAGGGTGGTTTGTCAAGATTGTATAAAAATTTTTTCTGCAATTCAGCATTATGCCCGTAAACTTCCCGCAGATTTGTGCGGCGTGTACCTTAAAAATATGCTATACTAAAACCATAAAACGAACCGGAGGTGTTTTGCATTGAAGCTGACATTTTTAGGCGCGAACCACGAGGTGACCGGCAGCTGCACCATGCTGGAAGCGGCAGGGCAGCGTTTCCTCATCGACTACGGCATGGAGCAGGGCAAAAATGTGTACGAAAACCAGCCCTTGCCCGTAGCCCCCGGCGAGATCGACTTTGTGCTCATCACCCATGCCCATATCGACCATACCGGTCTGTTGCCGCTGCTGGCGCACAACGGCTTCCGGGGCAGGATCTACGCCACCATCCCCACGGTGGAGCTGTGCGGCATTATGCTGCGGGACTCGGCGCATATTCAGGAGTTTGAAGCCGAGTGGAAAAACCGCAAGGGCAAGCGCTCCGGCGCAGAGCCGGTGGAGCCCATGTACACCGTGCAGGATGCCGAGGCCGCCTGCCGCCTGTTCCGGGGTGTGGAGTACGGCAAGCGTATCGAGCTTGCCCCGGGCATCGAGGCACGGTTCGTGGACGTGGGGCACCTGCTGGGCTCTGCCAGCATAGAGCTGTGGATCACCGAGGGCAGCACCACCACAAAGCTGGTGTTCTCCGGCGATATCGGCAATCTGAATCAGCCCATCATAAAAGACCCCGCCTATATCCAGCAGGCGGACTATGTGTTCATGGAGTCTACCTACGGCGACCGCAACCACGCCCCCCGGCCGGACTATGTGGCAGAGCTGGCAAAAATCTTGCAGCGCACCTTTGACCGGGGCGGCAACGTGGTGGTGCCCAGCTTTGCGGTGGGCCGCACACAGGAAATGCTGTATTTTTTGCGGGAGATCAAGGAAAAAGGCCTTGTCAAAGGACACGGTAACTTCCCGGTCTACATTGACAGCCCACTGGCCACCGAGGCTACCCGCATCTTCCGGGATACAGACCCCGACTGCTTTGACGCCCAGACCCGCGCTTTGCTGGAAAAGGGCATTGATCCCATCAACGTGCCGGGGCTGCGCATCAGCGTGACCAGCGATGACTCCCGCATGATCAACACAGACCGCACGCCCAAGGTCATCCTGTCTGCCAGCGGCATGTGCGAAGCTGGACGCATCCGCCACCACCTCAAGCACAACCTGTGGCGGCCGGAATGCACGATCCTGTTCGTGGGCTTTCAGGCCGTGGGCACCTTGGGGCGCACCCTCATCGAAGGGGTGGGCTCGGTCAAGCTGTTCGGTGAGCCCATCGAGGTAAAGGCCGAGATCTGTCAGCTGACCGGCATGTCCGGCCACGCGGACAAGGACGGTCTGCTGCGCTGGGTGAACGCCTTTACGGAAAAGCCCCGGCGGGTGTTCGTGATCCACGGCGAGGACGAGGTGGAGAACCGCTTTGTGGACACCCTGACCGAGCAGGGCTTTACCGCCTGTGCACCCTACAATGGTGCGCAGTGGGCCATCGGTGCCGAGGGTGCAGTCTGCCTGCAGGAGGGCACAAAGGTCCGTGTGGAGCAGAGGACAGGCGAGGGTGCAAACCGCGCCGCTACCGTGTTCCAGCGGCTGCTCAGCGCCGGCAAGCGCCTGCTGCGGGTCATTGAGCACAACGAGGGCGGCGCCAACAAGGATCTGGCCAAATTTGCTGATCAGATCAACGCTCTGTGCGACAAATGGGACAGGTAATGCTGCGGCTTTCTGCAGCAGAGCAGCCCGGGAAAAGCGCAGCAGCGTCAAAAGCTTGCAGGTGCACTGCACCGCTGAAAAAAGAGGAGAGATTTTTGTAAAAAACCGTTGACAAGCGTCCCACCAGCTGGTATAATAACCCATGTCGTCAGGCATGAAGCCAAGCATCTGGGGGTTTAGCTCAGCTGGGAGAGCGCTTGCATGGCATGCAAGAGGTCACCGGTTCGATCCCGGTAATCTCCACCAGAAAGAAAAGCACTGCACAGGAATGTGCGGTGCTTTTTTGTTGTGTCTGCCCAGCTATGCAGCTGCTAAATTCATGCTGGACATTTGCGGAAAGTTATGGTATAATTCTTTCTGCAATTGCGGGTATAGTACATCGGCTAGTATATCAGCCTTCCAAGCTGAGGAGGTGGGTTCGATTCCCATTACCCGCTCCAAAAGACCTGAACCTTGAACGGTTCGGGTCTTTTCTTTTTGTCCTGCACTGGGCAGTCATCTTGCAAACCGGCGGTGGAAATGCTACAATAGAGCCATAAAACTGCTGAAAGGGGAACGCTACAATGGAATTCCGCGATAAACCGATGGAGAACCTCATGCGCCTGCAGGAGAAGGATATCTGCAAAAATGTTAACGCCCTGCTGCTGGAGGGCGAGCAGATCGTGGGCGCATACAAGACGGTGCGCGATCAGGTGGTGTTCACCAGCCACCGCATCATCATGGTGGATATGCAGGGGGTCACGGGCACGCGGCAGCAGCTTTTTGTGCTGCCTTACCGCAAGGTGCTGCACTATGGCATCCAGACGGCGGGTTTTGGCGATCCGCTGCAGGCGTCCCAGTTGACAGTCTGCTTTGCGGACGGCCACGAGGCCAAGTTTGGCTTTATTGGGCAGAAGGACCTGTTTCAGGTGGCAAACGCTATCAGCGCCCGCATCCTGTAAGAAAAATTATGAACCGAAGCCGCTGCACAAGGGTTTGTGCGGCGGCTTTTTTTACGCATTTTTGCGGCTGGTTGTATACAAAACGCATGAAAATTTGAAACAAAACGCAAAACAATGTGCCAAAATAGGCGAAAAACTGAGAAACGCAAAACTTTGTGCCACAAGATAAAAACATGATTGACATTTTGTTTCGTCTCGCGTACAATTCGGGGCACAAGGCAGTCCCGCTGCTGCGGGACAAAAAAGCACGAATACAGGTATATTGTCGCATTGCGGCAAAAAGAATGGGAGGACCTTACCATGTCAACCAAATTTTCCCGTAAAACGTTCCTGAAGGGCAGCGTTGCCGGTCTGGGCATGATGGCGCTCAACGTGTGCACCGCCGGGGCAGCCTCTGCTGCCGAGCCCGCAGCCGCCGCAGCGGAGGATACCAACTCCCTGAACCTCATCCCTAAAAAGGCGGCCTCGGTCAAGGTGACCAGCCGCGGCAGCGTGAGCGGCGGCTGGGGAGCCGGTGTTCCCCAACTGGAAGGGTCTGGACGATACGCTGGCCATGAACCACATGTACACCTTTGTGGGCTACGCAGGGCAGGGAACGCTGTGCGTGGAGCCCGAGGCGGGCGTGACCGGCTTTAACCTGTTCGTCAATAACCGCCAGATCAACACCGCTGCCATGGCGGCAGGCGGCGTGTGGAATGTGGATATTTCCGGCCAGACCATCAACGGCCGCAACACCATTCAAGTGGGCGGCATCCGTCCCCGCGGCAAAAAGGTGACCGTGCGGGTGGGCTACCCCACCGTGCAGGAGGGCAGCCTGCAGGACGTGGGCATCGACCGCGATGCACTGGAGCTGTTGGAGCAGATCATTCAGGCCGACGTGAACAACGGCTTCCCCAGCGCACAGATGGCCATTGTGAAAAACGGCAAGCTGGTGTATCAGAACGCATGGGGCAAGGTGAACTCCTATAATCCGGACGGCACCCCCAAGACCGACAGCCCGGCTGTGACCAACGATACCCTGTACGATCTGGCCTCCAACACCAAGATGTACACTGCAAACTACGCATTACAGTACCTCGTCACGCAGGGCAAGGCCAATTTGGACAGCCGTCTGGTAGACCTGCTGGGCAGCGCCTTTGTGGAGGACACCATCGACATTACCTACAACGGCTACGAGAACCCGGGCCTGAAGGTCAACAAGCAGTGGAAAGCAGAACTGACCCTGCGCGATATCCTGCGCCATCAGGCAGGCTTCCCTGCAGACCCCCAGTACCACAACGATTCCTTTGACCAGTGCGCTCAAAAGACCGTTCCCGGTGCCACCAACGTGCTCTTCTCCGGTTGGGACGGCAGCGCTGCAACCCGCGCCGCGACCCTCAAGTCCATCTTCAAGACCCCGCTGATGTATAAGCCGGGCACCAAGACCGTTTACTCCGACGTGGACTATATGCTGCTGGCCTTCGCTATTGAAGCCATCACCGGCAAGGGTTTGGACGCCTTCCTGAAGGAGACCTTCTGGGACCCCATGGGTCTGACGCACACCACCTACAACCCCTTGCTGAACGGCTTTGCCGCCAACGATTGCGCCGCTACCGAGCTGAACGGCAACACCCGTGATGGTGCCATCTCCTTTACCGGCGTGCGCACCGCCACCATTCAGGGCCAGGTGCACGACGAGAAGTGCTACTACGCGATGGGCGGTATTTCCGGCCATGCAGGCCTGTTCTCCAACGCTACCGAGTTGGCAAAACTGGCCTCTGTCATGCTCACCGGCGGCTACGGCGAGAACCGCTACTTCTCCCGCAACGTGATGGACGCCTTTACCGCACCCAAGAAGGAGGACGCTGCCAACTGGGGTCTGGGCTGGTGGCGTGAGGGCGACAACCAGCGCTGCTGGTATTTCGGTACGCAGGCACCCTCCAATACCATTGGCCATCAGGGCTGGACCGGTACGTTGACCATGATCGACCCCGTGGAGAATCTGGTGGTGGTGTACCTGACCAACAAGATCAACTCCCCGGTCACCGATAAGGCCGCGAACCCCAATAATTTCAATGGTAACTGGTATACGGCTTCTACGCTGGGTTTTGTGGCACAGCTGCTGTATCAGGGTCTGCAGAACCACGGCACCGACCCCAACAACGCTTACAGCGCCCTGCTGGAGGATATGGCGGAAAGCAAGTTTGCGCTGGTGGCCGAGGGCGGCAGCGTGCCTGCCACCCACCCGCTGGTGCGCTCCGGTTATGCCGTGCTGGAGGCTATGGCTGCCCACGCAAACTCCACCCACTCCTACATGGACCGCAACTACTTCAACGATGCCCTCACCCTGCTGGATGATACCCGCGATGCAGAGGAACTGGCAAAGCTGAAAAAGATGCTCAATAAGTTTTGAACGCAGTTCTTTACAAATAACTGAATAAATAGCAAAGGGACTGCCGCACCAAATGAGGTACGGCAGTCCCTTTAACTTTAGCAGGCTGGACCCTTTCAGATGTGCGCCGTTTTGCGCACCAGCTGCCGGTGCATCAGCGCCATCAGCACCAGAAATACCAGCAGATAGAAGGGGAACAGCGCCGGGGTGATGTTATTGGCAAGCAGACCGAAGAGCGGCGGCATGGCAAGATTGCCCACATAAGCGCTGCTCATCTGGATGCCGATGACGGCCTGAGAATTCTGTACGCCGAAGTGCGCCGGGGTGGAGTGGATGACGCTGGGGTAGATGGGCGCACATCCCAGCCCTACCAGCACAAGCCCTGCCAGCGCAAAGACCTGCGCCCCGGGCAGCAGCAGGGCAGCAATGCCCACGCCTAGCACCGCAAACCCCAGACGGATCATCTGGTCGTCGCTCAACTTTAAGGTCAGAAAGCCGCAGACGCCCCGCCCCACCGTGATGCCGATATAGAACAGGCTGGCAAAGCTGGCAGCCGTCTGGGCAGGCACCTGCCGCACAAGGGTCAGGTAGCTGCTTGCCCAAAGCCCGGCGGTGGTCTCCAGCGCGCAGTAGCAGAAGAAGCAGAGCATCACTTCCTTCGCGCCCGGCAGCGCGAACACCTGCGACAGGGTCAGCGCCTTGGGTGCGGTGCCGTCCGGGACGGTGTTGGGGCGTTTATGCCACAGGGGCAGGCTGCAAAAAAGCACGGCAGAAAGTGCGATCTGGAACAGGGCGATATACCGGTAACCGCTGTTCCAGCTCAGCCCGCCGGAAAGCGCTGCACCCATCACCACGGGGCCGATGGTGGTGCCCACGCCCCACATACAGTGCAGCCAGCTCATGTGGCGGCTTTCGTAATGCAGGGCAACGTAGTTGTTCAGGGCGGCATCCACGCTTCCCGCGCCCAGGCCGTAGGGCACAGCCCACAGGCAGAGCATCCAGAACCGGCCGGAGACCGAGAAGCCGAACAGCGCCGCAGCGGTCATGCCCACGCTGAGGGCGGTCACCCTGCCCGTGCCCAGCGCCCGGGTGAGCCGGTCGCTGTTCAGGCTGGAAACGATGGTGCCCAGCGAGATGATCATGGACAGGATACCCGCGTAGGAGAAGGGGACGCCCAGCTGGGGGTACATGGTGGGCCATGCAGACCCCAGCAGGGAATCTGGCAGGCCAAGACTGATAAAAGCTAAGTAAATGATAGGCAGCAAAAGCTGTGTCATAGGAAGGAGCCCTCCAAAAAAGTTCAGTTGTTCTTTTCCAGATACACGGTGGTGGAGGGGAAGGCGAAGTCCACGCCGTTTTTCTGCATCACGTCCATCAGGTCAAGGTTCAGATCGTTCTGCATCTGCAAAAAGCGGGTCATGTCGGCAGTGCGCAGGTAGGCGGACACCAGCAGGTCGATGCTGGAAGCGCCGAAGCCGCTCAGCTTGACCAGCACCGAGTCCTCGTAGGTGTAGGGGCTGGCCTTGAGCATGGCAGTCAGGTCGGTCATCAGCTGTTCCAGTTGGGGGCGAGTGGTATCGTAGGTGACCCCGAGGGTGAAGCGGTACAGCCGCTTGTTGCGCAAAGTACCGTTGTTGATGGTGGCAGAGCTGACTGTGCTGTTGGTCAGGATGTACACCGAGTTGTCCAACGCGCGGACCTTGGTGGAGCGGAAGTTGATGTCCACCACCTCGCCGGAAACGTCGCCCACGGTGATCCAGTCGCCGATGGAAAAGGGGCGATCCAGCAGGATGACCAGCCCGCTGAACAGATTTTTGGCGCTGTCCTGCGCAGCCAGAGAGATGGTCAGACCGACAAGACCCGCACTGGCTACGATGCTGCCCACCGGCAGGCCACTCTCCTGTGCCATGGTCATAACGCCCAGAACCACGATGAGAACTTTGTACACCTTGTTCAGCAGGGTGGTTAGAGTGCGGTTAGTGCGCACCTCCTCGCCGCAGCTCGCCAGCAAAAGGTCGGTGAGATCGGCGGCGGCGTACAGCCCCTGACACACAAAAAAGGTGGCGGCCAGCTCAAAGACTGTGAGCAGAAATTTATTTACGCCGGCAATTGCCCACGGCAGGCTGGCCGCTGCGGCATAGATGAACGCTGCAAGGGTGAGCCGCTGCAGCGGTACGGCAAAGCTGCGCAGCAGAATGGGCGTACCGGCCAGCCGCCAGTTGCGGCGCAGCAGGGCAGGGAACACCCTGCGGGACAAAAGCTGCCGCGCCAGCCAGCCAAGCGCCAGCAGCAGCGCCGCGCACACCACGCGGGCGGCAAAGGCTGCCCAGCCTTCCAGCAGCAGCGAGCCAAGCTCAAAACCAAGGTTACGGATCGAGAAAATCATGGAAAACCTCCTGTGTTTTTTCACAACGCATATTATGATAGCATACTCTGCCGCCCGGGGCAAGGAAAGAAAGGTGAAAACTGATTTTCGAAAAGGGGGCTTGACAGCGCCGCAGTACCGCGCTATACTCTTGGTCAGAAAGTTCGTTTCAGGGCGGGGTGCAATTCCCCACTGGCGGTAAAGTCCGCGACCACCCGCAAGGGTGCTGACCCGGTGCAACTCCGGGACCAACGGTATAGTCCGGATGCAAGAAACGGCAGGCAAATTGCGTCTGTGCGCCCTGTTGCAGTTTTTTGGTTGCAGCAGGGCGTTTTTGGTTTGTCTTTCCGGTTCGATCCAGCGCGAAAAGGGCTTTCCGAACAAATTTGAACGGGGCGTACACCCCGGGGAGGACAACTACCATGAAAAAGAATACCACCCACAACCTGACCGTTGCCGCCATGCTCAGCGCGGTCGCCTTTATCCTGATGTTCATCGAGTTCCCGCTGCCGATGCTCATCCCGTCCTTCGTCAAGATGGACTTCTCCGACCTGCCCGCCCTGCTGGGTGCCTTTGCACTGGGCCCGGTGTACGGCGTGGTCATCAGCTTTATGAAGAACCTGCTGCACATCATCATCAAGGGCACCTCCACCGCCTGCGTGGGCGAGCTGTGCAACTTTATGCTGGGCGCGGTGTTCTCTGCTGTGGCGGGCTTTGTCCACAAGAGCCGCAAGACCGCCATTCTGGGTGCCATTGCCGGTGCAGCCGTCATGGCCGTGTTCAGCGTGCCCTCCAACTACTTCATCACCTACCCGGCCTATGTGCAGTTCTACCATATGCCGCTGGAAGCCATTCTGGGGATGTATCAGGCCATTCTGCCCTCTGCCGACAGCCTGATCAAGTGCCTTGTGATCTTCAATATGCCCTTCACGCTGGTCAAGGGTCTGCTGGACGCCGTGCTGTGTCTGCTGATCTATAAGCCCCTGTCTCCCATCCTGCACGGCCGCAAGTGATTTTTCTTAGTTCTTTAGGCATAGAAAAAGCCGAAGCAACTGCAAGGTTGTTTCGGCTTTTTTGATTGTATAGACAGCCGTTAGGCGGGAAGTTTCTCCGAGGACCGTCCGCTGGGGTGGGCC
>ENA-ORRX01000676-ORRX01000676.1-human-gut-metagenome-genome-assembly--contig:-NODE-676-length-10711-cov-7.7652_pt1 | contig 10711 bp, 8 predicted proteins | sample MGYA00242186_ERZ509153 | MGnify/ENA primary metagenome ERZ509153 (study PRJEB26280, sample SAMEA2338643) | human gut metagenome | biome: human gut; feature: human-associated habitat; material: faeces... | reverse complement strand
ACGATATCGACTCGTTCTACCCCACCCTGCTTGCCATAAGCGTGGCATCGGCTGCCACATTCTATTCCAGCATACAGATGTTCGCTCCCGAAACATGGCAGCACTTCTATTATCATCCTTCGCTTAATCCGTTTGCCGTTCCTCCCATACTGTCTGCTTTCTTAGTATCGGTATGGGCAATGGTGATAATGACGATAGCAACCATAGATGACGTTTACCACAAATTGTCGCCAGCCCATGCCACATTGTACTTGTCAGGACTGGCTGCGCTTTGCTCTGCCAACTACATCATCTTCAGTATCACCACGCTCTATTACGTAGGCTACATCCTTTTACTTGCATACATTTTCTATGCCGTAAAACGATACGTAGCCAACAATTACTTCTCATACGTATGCGGCAAGTGCGGAGCCAAGCTTACCCACAAAGGACGTTGTCCGCATTGTGGAACCTTAAACACATAAATGTCAGAAAACGAATGAGGCTCCATAAGCGAGGAGCAGGTAACGCAGTAGCTTTCCTATGGTTATGCTAACGAGCGAAATAACAAAGTTGGCTTTCATCAGTCCCAATAATATCGTTATGGCGCTTCCTAACAAAGGCAGGAAGGCGAAGAATCCCATCCAGGCTCCTCTTCCGCCCATGAAGCGCTCAGCCTTGCGCAGACTATCCTCTTTTACGTGCAGATAACGCTCTATCCAGTCGAGCTTTCCGAGGCGACCAACACCATAATTGAATACCGAACCGAGCACATTTCCGATTGTCGCATAAACCACCAGCGTCATCGGACTCAGTCCGGCTGCCTGAAAAGCCAGCATGACAGCCTCGCTACTGAACGGGAAGAAGCTTCCGGCAAGAAACGCTGCCAGCAGCATTCCCACGTATCCCCAGCTCATCAACACCTCCATAATGGCATCCGTAATGCCGGATAACGAAACAAGCATCAGAACGGAAACCATATATTAAAAGCTGTTAATGCGAGTGAGACGATAAGAATGACATAGAAAGAGATGTTGGTCCAGAAAGTGTGGGTGAGCGCAAAGTAATGACCAATCATAGGCGACGTGCTCACTATCAGCAAAGCCAGCTGATAATCCATCGACTGCGGATGAACAGCCATCATTACCATCGAAACCAACGACATTACCGAGAACACCTCGAACAGCATACGTGTACGTATCTTGTCCTTGAAGTTGTTCAGACGGAAATGTATCATGCCAAGAAACGAAAGCACCACCACGAAGCCTATCGTGCAAATCTTCACCAACTCCACGTCAGCCCACAATCCGATGCCCTGAAAGTCTACAATAGAGCAGAAATGGTCCACCAACCAGTCCGTCTGGTTCTGATAAAGATAATACGCACCTATAAACCAATAAGGCGTCAGCACGCCAAGAACCGAAGCCAGAAGGGTCCTGCCGCAGCCCACCATAATGTTGGTGTAAAGAATAATCCAAAGCACCGGCAACAGATAGAGTATCTGCACGTACATGGCACTTGCCAGTCCCAACATCACGAAAGCATAATAAACCTTGCCAACAGCCCTCTTGTCCTGATAAGCGCTGAAGAGGAACAAATAAAAAGATATGAAGCTCACCTCTATAGCCACACACTTGATGTCGGACAACAGGAAGAACGACATTACTGAAAGCACCAAGAAGGAGCACGACACCATACGACTGTAAATACGAATCAGCGAGTTGGCGTTGTTAAGTATCATCATCAGGAAGGAAGCAAGGGCAAGCAGACCGAACTGTGCCCACATGTGTCCTGAAAACATCCCTCCCAACAGGCACATCACCAAGGCATAAATGCCCGTAACAGGCAGGGAGATGCGACTCTCTGCCACCTTGTTTTGAAATCTCTTCGTTATCACTACTTATCGAAAAAAATTAAAAATGGGGAGAGGACGAAAGCCATATTGCGTGGCCATCGCCCTTTCCCCTTATTGTTTACTCTTTGTCAGCGGTGGCGTATTACAGGTCCTGACCGATGTCACGACGGAAATACTTGTCCGTGAACGTAATCTTCTGAGCCTCAGCAAACGACTTTGCCAATGCCTCGTTCTTGTCCTTACCATAAGAACTTACAGCAATGACACGACCACCATTGGTGACCACCTTGCCGTCAACCTCCTTGGTGCCGGAATGGAACACTACAGAGTCCTTTACGTCGCCGATGCCACAAATCTCGTAACCCTTCTTGTAAGCCTGCGGATAACCGCCGCTTACGAGCATTACGCAAACCACAGATCTCTCGTCGAACTCAATCTGACGCTGGTCAAGATTGCCTTCAGCCACACCCTCGAACAGGTCAACGATGTCGCTCTTCAGACGGAGCATCACGCTCTCTGTCTCAGGGTCGCCCATACGACAGTTATACTCGATAACCATCGGTTCGCCGTCAACATTGATAAGACCGAAGAAGATGAATCCCTTATAGTCAAGACCGTCTTCTGCCAAACCATCCACAGTAGGACGAATGATGCGGTCCTCCACCTTCTTCATCCATGCGGCGTCAGCGAAAGGCACCGGTGTGACGCTTCCCATACCGCCTGTGTTAAGACCCGTATCGTGCTCGCCAATACGCTTATAGTCCTTTGCCTCAGGAAGAATCTTATAGTTCTTGCCGTCAGTAAGAACGAAGACAGAGCACTCGATACCTGAAAGAAACTCCTCTATCACCACGTTGGCAGAAGCGTTGCCGAACATGCCACCGAGCATTTCCTTCAGTTCCTTCTTAGCCTCCTCCAGCGTCGGCAGAATCAGCACGCCCTTTCCGGCGCACAGACCGTCAGCCTTCAGCACGTAAGGAGCCTTCAGAGTCTCGAGGAAGCGAAGTCCCTCCTCCACGTTAGTGCCGTTGAATGTACGATACTTGGCTGTGGGGATGTTATGGCGAGCCATGAAAGCCTTGGCAAAATCCTTGCTTCCCTCCATCTGCGCACCAGCCTTTGACGGGCCGATGACGGGGATGCTGGCTGTACGCTCATCGTTCTTGAAGTCGTCATAGATGCCTTTCACAAGGGGATCCTCCGGACCGACCACTACCATGTCCACACCATTGTCGACAGCAAACTTCTTAAGGCTTTCGAAGTCGTCAGCAGCTATTGCCACGTTCTCTCCACACTCGCCTGTACCGGCATTACCGGGTGCGATGAAGAGCTTCTCCACCTTTTCACTCTGGGCAATCTTCCATGCTAACGCATGCTCCCTGCCACCACTTCCTAACAAAAGAACTTTCATTTTTATATTTTAAATTCGTTTACTTAAGATAATCATCGAAATAACGCGAAATTCTCTCATGGAGATGCACGCTCTGGTGTCCGCGCATGTTGTGCGGCTCGCCCGGATAAACGAAGAAGTCGGGCTGTGTGCCCACCTTTATACATTCCTTGAGGAACGAAAGGCAATGCTGCGGCACGACAGTCGGGTCGTTATATCCTGTAATAATCTGCAGTCTGCCCTTGAGGTCCTTCGCCTTGTTGATGAGCGATGTCTTCTCGTAACCCTCGGGATTAGCCTGAGGTGTGTCCATATAGCGTTCGCCATACATCACCTCGTACCAGCGCCAGTCGATAACCGGACCGCCAGCTACGCCCACCTTGAAGACGTCAGGATAATTGGTCATCAGCGAGATGGTCATAAATCCGCCGAAGCTCCATCCGTGTACGCCAATCTTGTCAGCATCCACGTAAGGCAGGGTCTTCAGATATTCCACACCTGTCATCTGGTCCTTCATCTCCACCTGTCCGAGCTGACGGAACGTAGCCTGCTCGAAAGCCTTGCCACGATGCTCGCTGCCTCTGTTGTCGAGGATGAAGAGCAGATATCCCTTCTGAGCCATATAAGTCTCCCATCCGCGGCTGCAGTAGTTCCAGCGAGCATCCACGTTATGGGCGTGCGGGCCACCATATACATATATGATAGTGGGATACTTCTTGTTCGGGTCGAAGTTCGTAGGCTTCACCATGCGATAGTAGAGGTCGGTCTTGCCGTCATCAGCCTTAAGAGTGCCGCATGAATACTCGGGCACGTCGTAGCCCTTCCACGGATTCTCAGCCTTGAAGTAAGATGTCTTCTTGCCGCTTGCTATATCCACGATGGCAATGTTGCGGGGAATGTCCGGAGTTGAGTAGTTGTCGTAGAGGCTTGTGCCGTCTTCGCTCAGCACGCTGTTGTGCCATCCCTTGCCGTTGTCGTCAACAAGGCGGCGCTTGCCGTTGTCCACCGATACAGCGAAGATATTGCGCTGAATTGGGTTAGCCTCGTTGGAAGCTATCACGATTTCGTGGCGCTTTGCGTTGAATCCGAGCACCTCCATAACCTCCCATTCGCCGCTTGTGAGCTGCTTCACGTCCAGCGAAACGGTGTTGCTTGCCATACGGCTGCCGTTCTTGCCGAGAGCGCAGAGATAAAGGTGCTTATATCCGTCCTTACGTGTCTGCATTATGAACTTGGTGTTGTCCCAAGGAAGGAACAGGATGGGGTCCTGCGGCTCCACGTAACGCTCGTCAGTCTCGCGATAAAGCTCGGCTGTCTTCTCGCCTGTCTTGGCGCTATAGCATGTGAGGCGGCAGTCGTTCTGGTCGCGGTTCACCTCAAACATATAGACGCTCTCGCCGTCTGGGCTCCAAGCTATGTTGGTGAAGTAGCGGTCTGTCGGGTCACCAGCCTTGAGATAAACTGTCTTACCGGTCTTCATGTCGAACACGCCGACAGTAACCTTGTGTGAAGTCTCGCCAGCCATCGGATATCTTGACGGGGCAAACTTGGCTATAACCGACTCGCCCTCATCCATATTCGTAAACACGGGGTCCGGAATTTCCACCTGAGGATAGTCCGTCACCATACTCTGGTCCATGCGATAGAAAGCCAGCTTCTCGCCGTCTGGTGAGAAATAAGTGCCCTTTCTGATGCCGAACTCGTCACGATGAACAGCCTGTCCGTAGACGATGTCGCGTGATCCGTCCTCTGAGAGCTGCCATTTGTTGTCGCCCTTCTTCACGTAGAGGTTGTCGTCCTTGAGGATGGCAGCCGCTCCGCTCTTTGTGTTGAGCTCCAGTACTGCCTCGCCGTCCTCCATGTCCATGCGGTCAACGAGGTTGTGGCGCTTGAAGTCGACCATATAAATCACGTCGCCTGACTGCACCATCACCACCGGCTTGCCGGCAAAGGGGAAGGATGCGCCCATAAGCGAGCGTGCCTTGATGTCCTTCGTAGGACCAGCCCACTGATTGAACTGTGCCAACGTCATCAGCTCCGTCTCCTTGCCAGTCTTCTTGTCCACCAGGTAGCAGACGTTGCGGTCAAGGCGAACCAGCTGGTTGCCCCACCAGGTGCAATACTTGTTCTGGGGCTGCATATCGCGGAAGTTGGTGCCGCCGAAGTTCAGGTCCTCCAGAGTGAAATGTTTCAGTTCCTGTGCGCTCATCGGAGTAGATGCCAATAATGAGAACAATGCAATGGAAATTAGTTTAGTCTTCATCATCAAAATTACGTTTGTTTGAGAATTTTCTATTGCTCTTGCCCGGTTTGCCGCCCTTTGAGAAGCCGCCCTTGGCGAAACCGCCCTGACGCTTGTACGATCCGCGCTCGTCGTCATTGTCCTGGAACTTTCCGCCACGACGGTCGCCGCCGCGTCGGTCAGAGTCTCTGCCCTGACGTTCCATAGAGCGGAACTTGAATGAGCGGATGTCAGCCTCAGCGTTTTCCTCGTCCTCGTCCAGACGCTTCTTAAACTCGCGGTTCTTCTTGAAGCGATGCTTCTCTGCCATCTGACGCTTCTCGTCCTCAGTCTTCACCACGCCGCCGTCCTGACGGAAGTCCTTCATGGTGCCGTCGAAGATGGCATACTTGCGGAACTCGCACTCCAACGATCCGTTATAAACCGGAATCTTGATGGATGGCTTCAGACCGATGGCCTCGAAGCATTCCTCGCGGTAGCTCAGCACCCAAGCCTCGTTGCCCATGAAAGCATGCTTCAGACGCTCGCCAATCATCTTATATGTATTGAGGAGGTTAGGCGTAGAGATGCGCTCGCCGTAAGGAGGATTGGTCACCATGATGCTCTTGTCGGCAGGCTTCTTGAAGTCCTTGAAGTCAGCATGCTCCACGGTGATGTCCTTTGTGAGGCCTGCTGCACGAACGTTAAGACGGGCTGTGTTAACGGCCTTCATGTCCACGTCGTAGCCATAGATATGGTGTGTGAACTCGCGCTCCTGCGAGTCGTCGTTATAAATCTTATCGAAGAGTTCCTCGTCGAAGTCGGGCCACTTCTCAAAGGCGAAGCTCTTGCGGAAGATGCCGGGGCTCATGTTATGTGCGATGAGAGCAGCCTCCACGAGCAGCGTTCCCGAACCACACATAGGGTCGATGAAGTCGCAGTCGCCGTTCCATCCGGTCATCATAATCATACCTGCAGCCAGCGCCTCGTTGAGCGGAGCCTCCACCGACTCCTGACGGTAGCCGCGACGATGGAGCGACTCGCCACTTGAGTCGAGCGACAGAGTAGCGTCAGTCTCTGCGATGTGGATGTTCAGGCGGATGTCAGGATTGCTGACAGAGATGTTAGGACGTGTGCCGGTCTTCTCTCTGAACTGGTCGACGATGGCATCCTTCACCTTATAGGTAACGAAGCGTGAATTGCGGAATTCCTCAGAATAAACTACAGAGTCCACGGAGAAAGTCTTTCCCTTCTCTATATACTGTCCCCAGTCTATCTTCTTAATCTCTTCATACACTTCGTCCGCAGAGCGGGCCTTGAATCTTGCGATAGGCTTCAGAATTCTGATGGCCGTGTGGAGTTGGAAGTTGGCACGATACATCATTTCCTTATCGCCGGTAAACGAAACCATACGACGACCTATCTGCACATTGTTTGCCCCCATCTGGGTAAGCTCTCTTGCCAAAACGGGCTCCAGTCCCATGAATGTTTTGGCAATAAGTTCAAATTCATTCATATCTTATATTGATGCAATATTTTTCTGCCTACAAAATTAATAATAAATATTTAGCTATGACTCATTTGTCCCCTAAATTTAACATATCAATTTTCACAAAAACGTTGTAACACGATTGTAATATGTGTTTAAACATGGTGTAACATCAAGATTCTAACTTTGCAGCGGAAAAATAAAGACAAACAAATATATGGAACCAATTTATTTATGCATCGTCGTCTTTCTGCTATGTCTTGCAGTATTCGACCTTTTCGTTGGTGTCAGCAACGACGCCGTCAACTTTCTCAACAGCGCCATTGGAGCTAAAGTGGCGAAGTTTCGAACCGTCCTTATCGTCGCCTCGGCAGGTGTGGCAATAGGAGCTGTAATGTCTTCGGGCATGATGGACGTGGCAAGACACGGCATCATGCAGCCGTCCAGCTTCTCCTTCTACGACGTGATGACTATCTTCCTTGCGGTCATGGTGACGGACATCATCGTCCTCGACATGTTCAACACGCTCGGAATGCCAACCTCCACCACAGTTTCATTGGTGTTCGAGCTTCTCGGAGGTACGTTCATCCTCGCCGTCCTGAAGGTGGCAGCCGACCCTAATCTTGCCTTCAGCGACCTCCTCAATACGGACAAGGCATTGAGCGTCATCATAGCCATCTTCGTGAGTGTTGCCATCGCCTTCGTGTTCGGTATTATCGTACAATGGCTCTCGCGTATTGTCTTCACATTCAATTACAAGCGCCATTCTCGTTACTCCATCGCCATCTTCGGCGGCATCGCTTTCACAGCCCTCGCTTACTTTATCTTCCTCAAGGGCATCGCCAAGTCGCACTACATCGCTGAGGACGTACGCACATGGGTGGAGGCTAACACGCAGATGCTCCTCCTTGCCACTTTCGTAGGCTCGTCCATCGTCATGGAGGTGCTCCATCTGCTCCGCGTCAACATCTTCCGCCTTATCGTCCTTATGGGAACATTTGCCCTCGCTATGGCATTCGCAGGCAACGACCTCGTCAACTTCATCGGCGTGCCTCTCGCAGGACTCGACTCATACAACGACTATGTGGCCAACTCTGGTGGCGTAGGCGTATCACACTTCATGATGGACTCGCTCAACGGTAGCGCCCAGACACCTCCCGTCTATCTCTTTGCTGCCGGCGTGGTAATGATTGTGGCTATGGCTACATCCAAGAAGGCCCAGAACGTAATCAAGACCAGCGTAGACCTTGCACGTCAGGACGAAGGCGACGAGATGTTCGGTTCGAGCCGTGCTGCACGCAGCATCGTTAGAGCGACACAGGAGTCGTCAAGCTGGATTTCACAATACATGCCCAAGAGCATCGCACACTGGATTGACAGTCGCTTCAACAAGGAAGAGGCTGAACTTAACGAAGGCGCTGCCTTTGACGTGGTACGTGCAGCCATCAACCTTGTGCTTGCTTCGCTCCTCATCACCGTCGGCACCAACTACAAGTTGCCGCTTTCCACCACTTACGTTACGTTCATGGTGGCTATGGGATCGAGCCTTGCCGACCGTGCATGGAGCCGTGAGAGCGCCGTATTCCGCGTAACTGGCGTGATAAGTGTCATCGGCGGATGGTTTATCACAGCAGGTGTAGCCTTCGTTTCCTGCGCAATTGTCTGCATCATAATGTATTACGGCGGCATTGTTGCCAAGATAGCATTCATGGCTCTCGTCGTCTTCCTCCTCATCCGCAGCAACCGCAAGTATGCCGAGAAGGAGAAGGACGCAGACAAGGAGGACGTGTTCCGTCTGATGATGCGCACCCGCGACCCGGAGATTGTCTGGGACCTCCTTGCAAAGCACGTATCGCGCACACAAAGCTTCGTCACTCGCTTCGCCATACAGAACTTCAACGCCATCATTGACGGTCTGGAGAGCGAACGTGCCAAGACTCTCCGCCACGCATCCAACGAACTGAATAAGGAAAAGACAGAGCTTAAGAAGTATCGCCGTCAGGAGCTTCTCGCCTTGAGACGCGTACCCACAGAGATTGCCATAGAGCGAAACACATGGTTCCACCTCGGCATCAACTCTTCAGAGCAGTTCATCTATTGTCTCCGCCGCATCCTCGACCCTGTAAAGGAGCACGTCGACAACAACTTCAATCCGCTTCCGGCTGAGTACATTGAGGAGTTCCGTCCCATCCGCGCTCAGATCAACGACCTCATGCAGCAGACCGAATCGCAGATTTCAACATGCCGCTTTGAGAACTATCGCGAGACACTTGCCCTCGCCGACCAATGCAAGGACGAGCTTTCTGTTATCCGCAAGAAGCATATCGACCGCATACAGCAGAGCAAGGACAACAGCAAGCTGCAAGTGTCGCTCGTCTATCTCAACCTCCTGCAGGAGAGCCAGCAGCTCCTCAGCAACATGCGCCATCAGCTGAGAGCAGCCAAGAAGTTCATAGACAACTGATCTGCATCAGTTCACAATACAATCAATCAATATTCAGAAGGGGTGTCGCGTTTCGCGACGCCCCTCTATCGTTTCTTTCATCAGGAAAAACATAGAAGTACAGGGATGGAATCTTGTCATTTGGTCATCTTGTCATCTTGTCAAAATCAAATTCTGAATATCGTTATTTAGCTCTATAGTATAATATATTTAATATATATTATACTATAGGAGTCTGACAAGCACTTTCGCTTTCTCATTTTGACAAAATGACAAGATGACAATCAGAATTGCGCTTGCGCTACTTTGCACATCGTAAAGGAGAACTTTGCACGTCGTAAAGGACAAGTTTGCACGTCGTAAAGGACAACTATTGCATAAGCGGAGATTACGCCGTACCTTTGCAGCATAATCGGAATAATGCTGATGGCTGTCCACTCCCGTCCCCTCCTCATAATTTCTCAGCCTTCTTCACACTTCCAGCCTGCAATATCAGCCGCTCAGCCTCCATACGGTCTGTTATCTGCGGATTGCGTTCCATGAAAATGCGGACAGCGCGGTCAATAAGTTTGGCATTTATCAACTTGGCATTCACCATCTTGTTGCCCTCCACCCTGCCAAGTCTGATTTCCACCGTAGTGCTAATCATGTCAAGACACATCTTCTGCGACGTTCCAGCCTTCATGCGAGTGGAGCCTGTTACAAACTCCGGTCCGGTGATCACCTCCACTGCATAATCAGCCTCACGGGCAATGGGCGAGTCAGGATTGTTGACAATACATCCCGTAGCTATTCCAGCCTCACGGCAACGCTTCAGAGTGGCAAGAACGAAGGGCGTTGTGCCGCTGGCAGAGAAGCCCACAACAATGTCCTTAACGCTGACACCACGCTCCGAAAGCTGCTGCCAACCGTTCTCCAAGTCGTCCTCACGCGACTCTCTTGTCTGCGTCAGACAGCCCGTGCCTCCGGGGAATATGGCCTGAATCTGCGTTCCGTCGGTGCCATACGTGTTCTGCACCTCAATGGTGTCGAGCGTAGCCAAACGTCCTCCCGTGCCGCAGCCCACATAGAAGAGTCTGCCACCATCACGAAGCCTCTCCTCGATGGCACTTATCAGACTGTTCAGCCGCGGCAGGACCTTGCCGACAGCCACAGCCACCGACATGCTCTCATTGTTAATTCCCTCGGTAATCTGCTCCACAGTCATCTGCTCCAAATGGTCGTAGTGTGACGACTGCTCAGTTATGCGTGTCTCCATAGAATTCCTCCATTTATAAAGTCCACAAATTTAGATAAAATTTCCGAATTATAAGCCAGTTGGGATAAAAAACAGA
>ENA-ORRX01000675-ORRX01000675.1-human-gut-metagenome-genome-assembly--contig:-NODE-675-length-10724-cov-50.7332_pt1 | contig 10724 bp, 6 predicted proteins | sample MGYA00242186_ERZ509153 | MGnify/ENA primary metagenome ERZ509153 (study PRJEB26280, sample SAMEA2338643) | human gut metagenome | biome: human gut; feature: human-associated habitat; material: faeces... | reverse complement strand
TCAGGATGATATGAAAAGAGCGGAAAATCAGCTGTTAACTGTTAACCTGTTAACTTCTGGCTTTCCGCTCTTGTTTTTTCTTATAGGTTCTCAACTAATACTGCGAGATATTATTCAGTTCCTTCAATGAAACCTGACGAGGCTTCTCGGCGAGTTTCTTCTTCAATTCATCCATCGTTATTTCTGCAGCTGGATTGAACTCATCTGATTGCATATAACCCAACACGCTCTCGTAGAAAGCCCTACCCTCTGGATATTTGGCAGCCTTCTCCAAATCGCTCATGCAGATGAGGAGCTTTCCGGCTCCCACCTTCCATTCCATCACCAAACCCAACTTATGATTCCGCTCGATATTATCTATCACCTGAACAATCGGGCGATAATCCTTGGCGAAGTTGTCAAGCACCAGCGGATGCGATTCCTTGATAACCGGGAACCATTGCCAGTTGGTGTGCATTTCCGTAGGGAATCCCTTGAATATCGGATGTTCCGGATTCGTAAGAATGCCCAGGGTTCCTGGAGAAACCTTCTTCTTGTTGTTCTCGCAGATGGTCTTGAACATGCGATAGTTCCAGTAATCGGTCTGGAAGAGTCCACCCACGGTATAAGGTGTGGCATTATCTGACTGAGAAAGCGTATCATCTGCAGCCACGAAATGGCTGGAAGTCGTAGGAAGCCAAAGCACCTTTGCTCCCTTTTCTAGTTTCTTGACGACATCGGAAGTCAAAACCTTGGCAATAACGACTTGCTTTTTCAGATAGTCGATATTCTTTGGGGTCGTATAAACCCAAAGGTCGTAAGTATTGGAATATCTTGTCGCATCAAGTTCACCTTCATATATATACAAGGAGAGGGTCAGTTTGCGAGAACCCACATACACGTCCAAGCACTTACCATCCCCATCGTCAATTCCGTTGGCTTTCACTTTCATCTTATGAACGATCTCGCCAACATCTATCCATCCCTCCTCGTCGGTATGGATAGTTATCTCGCCTTGTGCCAAAGGAGAAGGCTGATTCAAATGAGTAAGAGTTTCGGCTACACTGGACTCGTTTGGATAACGTTCGTCTTTGGCATAATCCAACTTCCATTCCACTTTCTTGCCCTTCAAAGACTCTCCCCCATAATTGGCGATTTGAATCTTCGCCTTCATCGTGTCATTCTCCTCATAGCAGAATCTGTCTGTCACCAACAAAGGCACCACTGGCGAGCACCACTGGCGCCATTCCTCGGGCGTAGTGATTCCCTTACTCTCCATAAACGCATCGAGGATGCCTACGAAAGCACTTCCCTGACCGGGATAATCCTGAATATCAAGCAGCTGGAAGCCCGCCATATTCCGGGTTCTCAAATCCATCTCTATATCGGCTTTATAGAGTTTCACGCTCCATAAGCCCGAAGCCTTGTGGAAATCATCAGCCTGCGAGAGCATTCCGGCAGCAGCCAGACGACGGCGGAAGACTTCGAAGTTATAAGGATGAAGCACTCCGGTGTATTTCTTTATTTCCCGATAGTCAGGATAGGTCTGAAACTGGCCTGTTTCGTGAGAGATGATAGGGATTCCTGCCTTATCGCAAGCCTCATCAAAATTCATCGTAGAATTAGGATGGAAATGATTGATCATTCCTCCATCGTAGGCATCGGCAAACGAGAAGGAACCACGGGTATGAGTATTGTATTTGCCCCATCCCTCGCCTCCGATGCGGCAAGTGGTGAAGTAATCCATTCCTTCTTTTATTCCCTGATAACCGAGATAGTAATTGCTTCCAAAAGTATAGTATTTATCGGGCGCTATCTTGCGGAAATCATCCACAAACTCCTTCATCTTGTCGATATCTCCCCAGAGTTCATTCCCCAGCGCCATCATTCTGAAAGATGGATGATGACCGTATTCTCTGAGGATGTTCTCGCCTTCCTGATGCAGGAACGCCATCAGCCTTTCATCCTTCTTATCAAAAGACCCCCAGAAAGGAAGTTCCGGCTGGAGATAGATTCCCAGACTGTCAGCAGCCACGAAAGCCGCCTCCGGTGGGCACCAGGAATGAAAGCGCACATGATTGATTCCATACTCCTTGCAGGTTCCGAGATACTTCATCCAGCCTTCCACGCCCATTTCCACATGTCCCGTCAGCGGCCATACAGCCGCATCGTGCTTGCCACGGAGGAATATCCTATGACCATTGGCGTAGAAGTGGGCGCCCTTGATATGAAAATCCTTGGCGAAATCAGGCATCTGAAGGGCTGTAGAAGAAGCTACAGAACGGCTAGGGATTGCTCCTGCTTGCATTTCTATAGAAGAGGCTAGCTGGAGTTCTATCCTTCCGATAATTCCATTCCAGTTGGTCTGCGTATCTTCCGTATAAGCATGGCTGGAGCCGTAAACCTGATCAGGCACACCTCTTCCATTATCCACTACGATTTCCAAGAAATGCTTGCCCGGCTTCACCTTCTTTGGCAGAAGATAGCGCTGAGGAGTAGAGATGAAGTTACAGGAATCCACCAGTTCTCCATCCACATACACCCATGTCGGTCGGGTACGCTCCAGGAAGAGTTCCACCGGCTTCTTCTTCCAGTCCTTCGGGATATTGATGGTTCTGGAATATCTTGCAGCTCCTTTATAGGCATAGAGTCTCGTAAGATGCGTTGTTTCCATCGTATCTTTCGGAGCGAATCCCAGATGGTTCGTATCGATGGTACCGGGAAGAATGGCACGCTTCACCTCACCCTGCGAGGCACGCTTACTCTTGGCGAAAGCGCTACCGCTCTTTCCCAACTCCACATTCCATTCACCAGCGAGCGAAATGCTCTGTGCTTGCAAGCCCAGACTTACCAGTCCCAGACAAGCGATAAGAATAGATTTCTTCATTAACTTATTACAGAATATCTTTTAGGGTTAAAATTGCGTATAAAGATATAATAAATTTGATGTTTACGGCTGCAAATATACAAAAATTGCGGTAAAAACACCGCAATTTACCAAAGAAATTGCTGTGTTTTTACCGCAAAATATGGATATTGCATCAAAACATCCCTTTGATGCAGACTTTCATCTTATTATAAATCGCTGCCTAAATTACTTCTTCTTAGGTCTGCGACGAGCCCAGCCTTCTTCCTCGAAGTTTGGCTCCTCACCCTTGAACTTCACGTTGTCGTTGTTCTGGAAGAACTGGCGCCAATCGCCTGTATCCTCCTGAGGGCGAGACTTTCTGCCGCCACGGCTTCCACGTCCTCCCTTTCCACGAGCATCTCGAGAGTCTCTAGCATCATCAGAAGAACCTCTGCGGCTGCGTCCGCCTCTTTCTGAAGAACGACCGCCTCTGCCCTCAGAACTGCGTCCTCCGCGGGCTGCTCTGCCATGACCTTCCTCATCAGCATCGTTACATCTCACGGTTCTGCCCTTATACTCAGTACCGTTCAAAGCCTTCATCACGCGCTTCGCATCCTCCTCAGGCACCTCGATGTAGGCAAACTTACTCAGCAGGTCGATGTGACCCACCTCCTGGCGACCCTTCACGTGCTTGTTCAGATACTGCATGATTTCGCCCGGATAGAAACCATCTGCCTTACCCAGGTTGATGAACAGTCTCTTAAAACCAGCTTCAGTCTCATGCTTTCTGCGACCATTGGAAACCTTGCCACGGCCTTCGCCACGACTTCCACGACCTTCGCCGCCACGGGAACCCTTGCCGGTCTCAGGCTTGATAATCTCAGGAGCATTCTTATAGTAATCGAGGAACTTACCGAAGGTGATGGTCACCATCTTCTTGATGATGTCCTCCTTGTCGATGTACTCAAACTGGCGGTTGATTTCAGCCATGTATGGTTCAATCTGATCCTCATCCACATCGGTCTTCATAATGTCGTCCATGGTCTTGAAGAGCTGCTTCTTGCAGATTTCCTCTGGGGTTGGCAATACGCCATCCACGAAGTCCTTGCCAATCTGCTTCTCTATCTGGCGAACCTTGAACTTCTCTCTAGTATGGATGATAGAGATGGATGTTCCCTTCTTTCCGGCACGACCGGTACGACCGCTTCGGTGGGTGTAACTTGCCACATCATCAGGCAAACCATAGTTGATAACGTGAGTCAGATCATCTACGTCTAGACCACGGGCAGCCACATCGGTAGCCACCAGGAACTGAACGGTATGATTGCGGAACTTCTGCATGGTGAGGTCACGCTGCTGCTGACTCAAGTCGCCGTGCAGCGCCTCAGCATTATAACCATCCTTAATCAGCTTATCTGCAATATCCTGAGTCTCCAGCTTGGTGCGGCAGAAGATAATTGCAAAGATGCGTGGATAGAAATCCACCACGCGCTTCAGGGCGAGATACTTGTCCTTGGCATTTACCAGATAGTAGATGTGGTTTACATGCTCAGCACCCTCGTTGCGCGAACCCACTACGATTTCCTTGTGGTCGTGCAGATAGTTGAGGGCAATCTTCTCGATGTCCTTGCTCATGGTAGCCGAGAAGAGCAGAGTGTTTCTATCTTCCGGAACGTTCTCGAAGATGGCATTGATGCTCTCTGAGAAGCCCATGTTCAGCATCTCGTCAGCCTCATCAAGCACCACGTTGTTCACGTTCTCCAACTGAGCCACGCCACGATTAATCAAATCGAGCAGACGGCCAGGGGTAGCCACGATAATCTGCACACCATGCTTCAGGGTGCGAATCTGGCTTCCGATGTCAGTACCGCCATAAACAGCGGCAATATGCAAACCGTCGATGTACTTGGCAAAACTGTTCAAATCGTCTGCTATCTGGAGGCAGAGCTCACGTGTAGGACTGAGGATGATAGCCTGTGTCTGCTTGCTGCTGGCATCAGTCTTCTGGATAACCGGAATACCGTAAGATGCAGTTTTACCCGTACCGGTCTGCGCCAACGCAATCACGTCGTTCTTATTACCAAGCAAATATGGGATAACTTCTTCCTGAACTGGCATTGGATTCTCAAATCCAAGCTCTTCGATGGCACGGCGAATCTCTTCGCTTACGCCCAATTCTTCAAATGTCTTCAAATCTTTTTAACCTTAATTCATTATAATCTAAATGGAAGGCCGAATTCACCCTCCCAGCCATGAATTAGGGTGCAAAATCCTTCCGAAACGCTTGCGGCAATCCCACGCATTTATTAAGATTGCCTAAATTCGGGTGCAAAGATACGAAAAAAATGCGAGTTTCTTGCAGATTTCTGCAATATTTTATTACCTTTGCATGAAAGTTACAACAAACAGATAACCAAGAAAACTTGAAATATATGAAAAAAGTTATTTTCACCCAAGAATGGATTGCTTTGCATCCATACGAAAAAGCAGACGAAACAGATCTGTATTATACAGAACTCGCCAACGAAATATACCACGCTCTTGACGAGGCGTGCTACACCCATAACTTCAAGAATATGGATGAAGCCAAGCAGCTGGCACTCAGCATTGCCGGTTATTTCGAAGATGTGATTTCGGGCACAGGCATTTGGAAGACTTTCACGGAAGAATGCAAGCAGCGCTACGGCACCTACATTCCTTTCTATGAGAAAGAAAGCGAATTCATCAAGAGTACGCTCAACGAAGATGACCCGGCTTACGACCCTGAGGAAATCAACATCGCTGATGTCAAGTTCCTGCTCTGGCACCATTACCAGCAGAGCAGTTTCGTACAGGAAGCCGTTCCTTTCCTCTTCGGAACCCTGGAACTGGCTGCCAAACTTGCCTACAACATTCTCGACAGAGAGTATGAAACGGCTCCGGAAAACGAGCGTCTTCTGACTTATCTCAGCGAAATGCCTGAGATAGAGGGTAACGCTGAAACGACCGAAGAGGAAATCGAGAAGAACAAGGAGTTGGATGAGATTCACCGTCGCGACACCCTGGCGTGGTTCCATTATGGTTGCTATTTCAACGTGGGCAACCAGAAACGCCTGCAGTTTACCCTCCAGCAGATGGCAAACTCGCCTCAGGGTCTCACCGAACCGCTCGCTTATTCTGTGCAGATGGAAATGACCATCGTCGGCAGAAACAATCTTCTGGCGCTCACTTCTTACGAATGGCTCTGCAAGATTTGCAGGAACATGCCTACCCACAAGCTTTGGGAGGATGAGGAGTTCAGAAAGAAGGCTATAGAGCCACATGAAAAGGCAGATCATGAGAAGGCGATTCACGACTACAATCTGCTCAAGGCGAAGGGATATGAAGACAAGTTCATCTTCCTGGAAGATGTGAAGACGCTGAAGGAATTCCTCAAGGAGATTGAATTCGAGTTGCCAAAGGACATCCGATTCCCTCAGAAATACGAGAAAGGCATCATCTTAAGCGGAAGTCCATACACAGGCATCAACATCAGTTTCGGTCTGGCTCATTGCATCGCATCGCCTGAGAATCCATACTATGTACAGGAGCGTGCAGAGACCGACAGCTTTGGCATTATCAGCGGCAATGGTCTCCCATTCCCTTACGAAATTGTCTGCAAACTGATAGAAAACAACCTGATTCCTGACGCAAACATCTTTACGAGCCAGTATGTAAAGGAAGAAGGCTTGAAGATTACGCAGGCAAACCTCCAGTTCCTTGCCGATTACTACTTGATGGGCAGAAAGGACAAAGACCTGTCGCCTAAGGAGTTGTGGTAAAGACGCGTTCAGCATACTCAATAAAGTTCACTACGCTAACTCCATTTTTTTAGGGGTTAGCGTAGTAGACTTTTACAAATTTATAGAAGAAAGAGCGGAAAATCAGCTGTTAACTGTTAACTCTGTTAACCCCAGCTGTTCTTCCGCTCTTTATTTATCTTCTTATTTCAGATTCTTATCCAGAAACTCCAGCATTTTCTCCTGTGCCTTCAGTCCGCAGGAATGAGGGATTTCCCAAAGCTCCGTATCCAGCAGATTATCAGCCCCCTGATTCTTCCAAACCTTGTGCATTTCGGCGAAAGCATCCTTTACGCCAGGCACCGGGAAGAGTTTGTCTTTTGTGCCGTTGATGAAGAGCATCGGCTTCGGGCAGGCGAGGGAGGCGATGTGAGGATAGTCGAGATATTGGCGAAGACCCGGAATGCAATTCGCAAAGCCGCCATTCTCCTTTCTTCCGAATCTCCGGGTAAGCTGAGCGTCCGTAGTAATCATCCAACAGATAGAAGCACCCGCCTTGATTCTATCCGATAAGGCAGAGAGCATCCACGAGCGATAGGCTCCCATCGAACAGCCCACGCATCCGATACGCTTCGCATCCACCATCGGCAGGGAAGCCAAGAAATCGGTACTGGCCATATCGTCGTAAGTCATAAAGGCAGAGAGGTCACGACCCAGCATCATCATGTTGCCGGCGATGAGATCGTATTTATTTCTATCCACGCCCTCCTTTCGTCCTCGTTCGCCCCACATCGGAGCATCAATCGAGAGCACCACATAACCGTGCTTCGCCAGGTAATCGCCCACATACTGACCATCATAAAGCTGATTGACCCAAGCATCTGCATCATCCAAAATCTCCTGACAGAGCGCCTGCTTCTTCCGTCTCTCGTTTTCTTCCTTTATATTTGCAGTTGATTCTTCCTTGTTTTCTCCCCATTCTTCCTTTGTAAAGAAAGGACGAATCATCTTCTCCTTTCCGATAAAGAGATGAGCGCCATGATCATGAAGCGCATTGACTGTTGGGAACGGACCCTTACCATCCGGAATCAGGAGATAAGCCGTAATGCGGGAATAGGCGTTGATATTGAAGGCGATTTTCTGCGCCTTATATCCGTCTCTCTGTTCCTCGCCGAGCACTTCCATATCCCAAGCCGCAGCCGCCTTCGGAGGCGTCATCATGCATTCGAATACCTTCTCTCTTGCCGCCTTCTTCCACTTCTTGAAGTTTCTGATAGGACTGTTGCCCCAAGCCATCGGATAGGTCAGTTCCTTCTTCAGTTGCTCCACGTAGGTAGGAATTTCTCCCTCCCATTCATACTTCTCCCGCTTCTGAAGTTTCGGCTTCTGAGAGACCTGTGCAAACGCTACAGACGTCTGCAGTAATGCAATGATGCTATATGTGATAATTTTTTTCATTCTCTTGTTTTGTTTATAAGAAATCTTTTGTCCTGTTTATAAGAAATCTATTTTTGTTTATCAGATTAGTTATTGTTTGCAAAATTAAGAAATTATCCGCAAAAATAGATGAATAATCTCGATATTTTTGCGTATCTTTGCCTAAACATCAATAAATAACGGATAAGACATCAATAAATAACAGATAAAACATCATAATCATAGAAGATAAAGACATGAAAATAGCAGTTTTTTGTTCAGCGAATAAGAATATCGACCCGGATTTCTTCACGATGACGGAAGAGTTGGGCAAGTGGATGGCTGAGAACGGCCACGACCTGGTTTTCGGCGGCTGTAACTCCGGACTGATGGATTGCATAGGCAAGGCGGTGAAGGCGCATGGTGGCAGAACCATCGGCGTGGTTCCTACGCTTGTAGAAAGAGGAGGCAGAACCTTCCCTGATCTCGACATCGAGATTCCGTGTGATAATCTCAGCGACCGCAAGGACCTGATGCTCGCCCAGAGCGACATCTTCGTAGCCCTTCCTGGCGGCGTCGGCACCCTGGATGAAATCTTCACCATCGCCGCCGCCCACACCATCGGCTACCATCACAAGATGGTGATTCTCTACAACATGAAGGGCTTCTGGAACTCCACCATCGCCCTTTTGGACGATTTGGCAGAGAAAAGCATGATTCGCGGCGATTGGCGAGATGTGATTGAAGTGGCGGATAACCTGGAAGAATTGACAAAGCTCTGCGAGGGATAGAATCCTCTATAGAAATCATCTACAGAAATGAAGTAAAGCGACCTTCTACCGAGAACACAATTCGGCAGAAGGTCGCTTTTTACGTTCTTACAAACCAAAACTCTTCCTGGCTTGCCTCAATGTATTCTCTCCTACCGTATAAGCATAGCAGGCAGAAGGAATGAAATGAAGCGTACCAAAATCCATCTCCTTTACTCCTCCCTTACTGATGGAAGTTACCAATGCCTGAGGCAGATGATTCTTCTCCATAAAAAACTGTAAGGACGAAAGTTCAGAAGGTCTGTCGAAGAACCTGTCCGACCATTTGATTTCCACCGCCCAATAAGGCTTCTGCAAAGCATCATTGATGCCTACCAAATCCACCTCGCCCTGCGAACGCCCCATCTTCCAGTTGGCATAGGCAATGTGCCCCTTTCTCGGAATCCACTGCGAATAAATGGCAGTTTCTATCATGTCTCCGATATTGCCATCCATGATCTTGATTGGCTCAAAAAGCGCACATCTCAGCGAAGGATTAGTCAGATAAATCTTGAAAGTAGTTTGGCGCTGGAATCGCTTTGCCGTATCATCCGTTCTTGTCACAACCTTTATCAGGAAAGCAGCCTCCAGATACTGGACGTACCTGCGAATGGTTTCCTTTTTGACTCCCGATTCCTTCGACATACTTTCATACGAAAACTCCATACCGCTATGATAAGCTATCATCGTAAACAACGAGTTCAGTTCCTGCACATCCGAAATGCCATAAAGACTCGGCAAATCTCTCAACAACACCTTATCTACAATATCGTGGCGAACAAACTGCCCCGGGTCTTCCTGCATTCGGGAAGAAAAAGCCACCTCAGGATAACCGCCATAATTGATATAGTCAAGGAAGAGACTGTTCAACTTATCAATATCTATCGTACTATAGATATCGCTCTCTATCCCATCCCATTCCACCTTGGATTGGCGCATCAGATGCTCATATTTCTTAAGATGGATATACTCGAAGAAAAGCAACGGCGGCAGATTGAAATCGGTAAACCTGCCCGCTCCGCTTTCGTTGCTGCTCTTTTTCAATGCCGCAGCAGCAGAACCGGAAGCCACAAACTTCACGTTGTGATAAGTATCTACCAGGGATTTCAGATTGATTTCCCAGTCTTTGAGATACTGTATCTCGTCGAAGAAAACATAAAATTCTTCCTGGCTATCTTCCTTATCCAATATCTGTTTTGCCAAAGAAAACAACTGTTCCAAGAGGATATTGTTATAGATAGGAGTTTCCACCGAAACATAGATGATATTCTGAGGCGATACGCCCTCGTCTATCAACCGCTGGATGGAATGATAGAGCATCACCGTCTTACCCACTCGGCGAGGTCCCATCAAGATGAGGGCACGCTGAATGCTGACATCCCTTACCAGTGGATAGAAGATGTCGAGATAGAGGCGAGGACTCATCTCCTGATAGTAAGAAGGTATCCTGCCTTCCGTCCACCAAGGGTTGTCTATCTTCAACCTACCCAATATCTGTTTCTCTAAAAGTGCCGTATATTCCATAATTCTAAGTATTTTAGGGCGCAAATATACGGACAAATTTCTTAATCTGCAAGTTTTGGTAAAAATAAGCCTATATTTTTATGCTTAATTTGCATTTCCAGGCGATTTTTCAGACAAAAACGTGCATTTTAAGGAGAAAGAAGCTCAGATTTGCTCATTTTTTATATTAATTTTCACTTATAACTTTTTGAATATCAGTAACAAAAGCAAGGTTTGCAAATTAAGCATATTGAGACATGCTTAATTTGCAACCATATAGAACTCTAAAGAAAGAGCGGAAAAACAACTGTTAACTGTTAACTCTGTTAACCCCAGTTGTTCTTCCGCCCTTAAACTTTATTCTGCCAGCAGCTTCTCTGCCATAGCCTTACCCAGAGCCTCGCACTGCGC
>ENA-ORRX01000674-ORRX01000674.1-human-gut-metagenome-genome-assembly--contig:-NODE-674-length-10724-cov-204.908_pt1 | contig 10724 bp, 4 predicted proteins | sample MGYA00242186_ERZ509153 | MGnify/ENA primary metagenome ERZ509153 (study PRJEB26280, sample SAMEA2338643) | human gut metagenome | biome: human gut; feature: human-associated habitat; material: faeces... | reverse complement strand
TGGTTGAGGAACGAACAATAGCAAAGGAAACATGAGCATGGAAGATGGAACATTGAGAAAACTGGAGTTATATCTCCATGACCTACACAAAAAGATAGACGGCATCTACGACATGCTGATGTTGAGACACGAACGAGAGACGGAGCAAAAAGGAAGTTCTGCCATCAATGAAAAATTGCTCGACAACCAAGATCTCTGCCTCTTATTTCAAATCTCCCCTCGTTCCCTTCAACGCTATCGCAGTCTGGGAGTGCTTCCCTACAAGCGTTTGGGGCAGAAAACCTACTACACGGAAGAGGATGTGATGCAGTTTGTAGAGAATAATGTCAAAGAATTCAAGAAAGAGAATGTGGAGCATTACTTGACTCGCATTCATCAGAAATTCAAATAACAACAGTATTCACCATTAAACATTTACAATTATGGTACAAAAGAAAAAGAGTGATGAACAGGACGTGCTGGTAGTCCGTGACGAGAAGACGGGCGAGATCAGCGTCGTCGCCGGACTCAGCAGAGACGGCACCCCGAAGCGAGTGCCCGCCAAGGTGGAGAACACGTCCGACTTCCTGCGTTTTGACCGCAACAGCGACTTGATGGACAGTTTCTTTAGAAACTTCTTCCGCCAGTGCAAGGAGCCAAGCCGATTCGGATTCTACCGCATAGCGGCAGACCAGGTGGAAAACCTGCTTGGCGTGATGATGGAGTTACTGAAAGATCCGGAGGCTAACAAGGAGATTCTTTCCGCCCACAAGATTGACACCTCCAATTATGAGAAAGAGGCAAAGCAATCGGAAGGTCAGGCGAAAGAAACCGCATCATCGGACGATGCGTCCAAGACGCAAGCTAACACAGAAAAAGAGAATGTATCATCTGAACAAACCAACGAAAAAGAGAACGACATGGAACAGAAACCAGAACAGACCGCAACCGAACAGCAGGCACAGACCGCTCCGGGTGTAAAGCAGAACCTCATTAGTGGTAACGATGTGAACCTGCAGGAACTTGGTGCCAAATATGGCATAGACTTCAACAGTATGAATGAGAAGGATATGAAAGCCCTGCTCAACTATGGCAAGACGGGGCTTGTGATTGTGAAGCCGACCTTCGGCGGTGAACAGATAGAGATACAGGCCCGTCTGTCATTCCGCAAGGACGATAACGACCAGTTGCAACTTGTGCCGCATTTCGTGCGCAACGAGCCAAAACTCGATGTCGCTTACAAAGGCTATACCTTCACTCCAGAGGACAAGAAGAACCTGCTGCAGAACGGCAACCTCGGAAAGGTTGTGGATTTCCCCGACAAGAATACAGGTGAGCTACGTCCTCATTTCATCAGTATCGACCGTCTTACCAATGAGATTGTTGACATCCCTACCAACAAGGTGCGCATACCCGATACCATCGGCAAGACACCTATTACCAAGGACGACAAGAGAGTGCTCTACTCAGGTATTCCGCTTCGCAAGGAGATTGAGCTTGCCAACGGGCGCAAGTTTACGCCGCTGCTGCAGGTGAATGTGGAACAGCGTGGTGTGGAGTTCGTGCCTGGCAGCACAAGACAGGCGCAAGGTCAGAAACAGAATGGAGACAAGAAGCAAACCGCTGACAAGCAGGAGCAGAAGGCAGAAGGTGATGCGGGCGGTCAGAAGAAGCAGCAAGATCCCAACCACTGGCTCAATGAGGACGGGACCATCCGCCGACTCAACACCTATTTCAAGAAGGAACTGACCGAGCAGCAGAAGGACGATTATGTGGCAGGCAAGACCATCGAGATCAAGGAAGTGCCCAACAAGAACGGCAGCGGTACCTATACCGCCTATGTGAAGTTCGACTTCGACAAGATGCAGCCACGTTCCTACCGCAACAATCCAGACCTCAAACAGGCGAAGGAACAGATTCCTACCAATGAGAACAAGGTACAAGTCGCCGTCAATGAGCAGGGCAAGACCCATGAGGCGACCAAGCACACCAAGGATCCGCTGAGTCCGGGACAGTCTGCGCCAAAGAACGAAAAGCAGCAGAAGGAACAGAACGCCGAGGAACAGAAGCCAAAGAGAAAGGCAAGAAGCGTGAAGATGTAGTTGCCGCCACTTGATCCACAGAGTTAATCATCCATTATAACAACCGACATCTGCGACCGTCTATCCCACGGTTGCGGATGTCACAAAAAACAACAGACAATGAAGACAATCATCGCAGAGAAACCAAGCGTAGCCAAGGAAATCGCCCACATTGTGGGAGCTGACAAGCGTGAGGAAGGCTATATGCAGGGCAATGGCTATTATGTGACATGGGCATTCGGACATTTAGTGCAGCCAGCCATGCCGGAAACTTACGGCATGAAGGGATTCCATGCGGAGAATCTGCCTGTGATTCCCGACCCGTTCGTTCTTGTTCCCCGACAAGTCAAGACAGAGAACGGCTACAAACCAGATGCAGGTGTGCTTGCCCAGATTAAAATTATCGGCAAGCTGTTTGACAGCAGTGAGCGCATTATCGTAGCAACCGATGCCGGACGTGAGGGAGAGTTGATTTTCCGATACCTCTATGCGTATCTCGGTTGCAGGAAACCTTTCGACCGTCTCTGGATCAGTTCGCTTACGGACACCGCCATCCGTGAGGGACTTCTGAACCTCAGGGATGGCAAGGGGTATGACAATCTCTATCATGCAGCCAAGGCACGAAGTGAGGCTGACTGGCTCGTCGGCATCAACGGCACACAAGCCCTTACTATAGCCGCAGGACGTGGCACCTATTCCGTAGGTCGTGTGCAGACCCCGACCCTTGGCATGGTGTGCGAACGCTATTGGGAACACAAGCGTTTCGAGTCGAAACCGTTCTGGCAGGTACACTTCGGTGTGGTTGATGCAGACAGTGGCAATATACTGAAGTTCACATCTGCCAACCGCTGGACTGACAAAGCCACCGCAACCGATATATATAATAAGGTGAAAGATACCGGTTCTGCCATCATCACAAAGGTCGCAACCAAGCGAAAGGTGGAGAAGGCACCGCTCCTTTACGATCTCACCACCTTGCAGAAAGAAGCCAACTCCCAGCATGGCTTCACGGCAGAGCATACCCTCTCCATCGCCCAGAAGCTCTACGAGGCAAAGTTCATCACCTATCCAAGAACATCAAGCCGCTATATCTCGGATGATGTATTTGCCACCCTTCCCAAACTCTTCAAGAATCTGGAGAATCATTCGGAATATGGAGAAAAAGTGAAACTCTTGCCTGGCAGTGAGGACTACAGCAAGAACAGCGTGAATGCCGCCAAGGTGACCGACCACCATGCCCTGCTCATCACAGAAAATGCAGCCATTGGTCTTTTCAAGGACGAGAAGATCGTTTATGACATGATATTGTGCCGGATGATTGAAGCGTTCTCGGCAGACTGCATCAAGGACATCACATCAGTATCGGCGCAAGTGGATCATGAAGTTGAGTTTGGCATCAGTGGCTCCATCATCCGACAGACTGGCTGGCGAGCGTTGTCGCTCAAGGAAAAGAACAACAGGCAGGACAAGGATGCAGACGCAACAGACAATGAGGTCAAGGATCAAGTCATTCCCAACTGGCAAGAAGGACAGCATATCACTCTTTCTGGCTGCACCATCACGGAGGGTAAGACCAAACCGAAGCCTTTGCATACGGAATCCACATTGCTTGCTGCTATGGAGACCGCAGGCAAAGAGATAGAAGATGATACGATGCGCCAGGCAATGAAGGACTGCGGTATAGGCACACCCGCCACACGTGCCGCCATCATCGAGACTTTGCTCAAACGAGAGTATATGGTGCGCCAGCAGAAGAAACTTGTGCCGACGGAAAAAGGACTCGCCCTGCATTCCGTGGTGAAGGACATGGCGATTGCCAATGTGGAGATGACGGGCAAATGGGAGGCGGAACTTGCCAAGATTGAACGAGGTGAAGCAAGTGCAGACGGGTTCACCCATAGTATCGAAGGCTATACCCGTGAAATCACTGCGGAATTGTTAGGTTGTGACAGACTTTTCAGCCACAAGGATTCCGGCTGCCAGTGTCCTAAATGCAAGCAAGGTACCATGCAGTTCTTCGGAAAGGTAGTAAGATGCAGCAACAAGGAGTGCGGTATGACAGTGTTCAAGCAGGTAGCAGGAAAGTTGCTCACTGATGCCGACATCACCGACTTGCTCACCAAGGGCAAGACCAGAACGCTCAATGGTTTCACCAGCAAGCAAGGCAAATCATTCTCCGCAGCCATTGCCTTTGACGAGAATTTCAACACGAAATTCGTCTTTGCAGAGCGCAAAACAGCAGAAAAGCGAGGAAATGTGAAGAGATACAAGAAATAGTTTGTACCTTTGCCACCGAAACATGGTTCATAAATGGTGTCTTGATTCAGGATGCTTTTATTTACTGTGGATTAAGTGGCGGCACTCGGAGGGATACCGAGTGCCTTTTTCTTGCTTTCAACAAACATCAACCGCCATCCACGGTTTATTATTCACCACTTAATCCATTCAACAGACAAATGAACAGAAAGAAACAGGCACAGACAGAACTGTCCTATTACGGACTGTATCTCTTGAACCATCTCAGAGAGAACCGTTTTCCACAAGCCAGCGATGCGGACTTTATCCGCGAACGTGCAAATCATGCCGCAGAAGTATATGAGCAGGCACGGCGTGATGCCCTCTTTGCCGATGCGGCACAAGAGCTTGCCATGTCAGCATTGCTGAAAGGTCTCCGCTTTTCCAAGTACAGCATCCTGTATGATGTTGTTGACAGTGAGTTTCCCCTGGAGGTAGCAGTAGAAGACCAGGAAGCGTTTGTCAAGAACCTCCTGCCTTTGGTTGACAACGTGTATTCCATTTACGACCTCACCGATGACGATTTTGCCCAGTCACCGGACTACGAGCAGCTCTACACAGAGTTGACTGGAGCCGTAGCCCTTTTCATAGAGTCAAATGGCGTACAATAGAAAACAACGTCTGAACGACAACATCAAGGCGATAGAGACGGCATTCATCCTTGACAGGGAACAGCGCACGCCGACCGCCCGTGAGCGTCTCCTTCTGGAGCGTTACTGCGGATTCGGTGGATTGAAGTGCATTCTGAACCCTGCCAGGGAACTGGCGGATGCCGTCCATTGGGCAAAGTCAGACCTTGAATTGTTTGCTCCAACCGTGGAGCTGCATAGACTTATCCGTGAAAACAGCAAGAATGAAAGCGAGTACAAACAGTTGATGGACAGTCTGAAACAGTCTGTCCTCACGGCATTCTACACGCCGTCAGCCGTTACAGAGGCTCTGACGGATGTATTGAAAGAGCATCATATCATCCCCGAAAAGGTGCTTGAACCCTCAGCAGGAATCGGTGCCTTTGTCGATTCCGTCTTGGATAACAATCCCAAGGCAGATATTATGGCATTTGAAAAAGACCTGCTTACGGGAAAGATACTACGCCATCTGCACCCGGAGCAGAAAGTGCGCATAGAGGGATTCGAGAAGATAGAAAAGCCTTTCAATGACTACTTCGACCTCGCCATCTCAAATATTCCCTTTGGCGATGTTGCCGTATTTGATCCGTCTTATACAGCCATGAAAGGCATGAGGGCACTTGTCACCAGACGCATACACAACTACTTCTTTGTCAAGGCTCTTGATACGGTAAGGGACGGCGGGTTGGTTGCCTTCATCACCTCACAAGGCGTATTGAATGCCAAAAACAACAGTGCCGCGCGTTTTATGATGCTCTATCATGCAGATCTCGTGTCAGCGATTCGTCTTCCCAACAACCTGTTCACGGAAAATGCCAATACGGAAGTGGGCAGTGACCTCATCATTTTGCAGAAAAACAGCCAAAAGGAGTCGCTGCGAGGAGACGACAACCTGCTTGACACTGTCTATAATGACGAGAACCGCATTCCGACAAACAACTACTTTCTGGAGCATCCGGAACGCATTATCCATACAACGGCAAAGTTGGATACTGACCCGTTCGGCAAACCTGCAATGATATACACGCATGAGGATGGTGTGGAAGGCATTGCAGAGGATTTGCGAAAGATGCTCCATGAAGACTTTAAGAAGAACCTCAATTTGAACCGATACTTGGGGATAGAGGAAACAATGTCTGAGGAAGTTAAGGAGGTTGAAGAAACAGAAAAGATAGAAAAAACAGAGAAGATAAAGCCTTCCATTGAGGAAAAGCAGAACGATACGGTAGTATCCTTGCAAAAGCAGGAAAAGCCTACTGATGATGCAGAGCTATCCCAAAAGTCCAATCATCAGCAGCCGCCAGTTCAAATGACGCTGTTTGACCTTTGGGGAATGGAAGAAGAAAACCGTCAAGCTGTACATTCAACAAAGAAGAAAGCAGAGGTAACAGTGGGTGCTGTCGCCAAGAAAGTGTCAAGGAAGAAAGCAAGTCCGTTGGTAAAAAGCGTCAATCCGACTTTTGAAGTTGTGACAAAGCCTGTGGAAAAAGAAGAAAAGCCTTCGTTGACAGATGCAAAGGAGCAGGAAACAGCACAGGAGACAAAACCAATCCTGCCTGGGGATGAACCATACGCAAGCATCTCTTGGGAAGAGAATCCGCCAATCAACGGCTTTTACGAGATGATGATGACCATGGCTCCCGAAGACAGGGTGCTGCTGCGCCAAAAGGCGGAACTGCACCGTCAGGAACAACTCAAGGCTCTGGGCGTTGAAGATACGCTTGATCCGAAGTTCAAGCCGCCGATGGAACCGATAGAAGTTCTCAAAGTTCAAATCGGGCATGGACAGTCGAAAGAGAATGAGGCAAAAGCAGATTCCAAGACTCAGAGCACATTGAAAGAAACAAATCATGAGCGGGAACAACAAAAAGAGCAAGAAAGAAAGCGGGAAAAGCAGGCAAGGAAGAAAGAGGATGCTATGAAGCCCCGTCCATTTGATGAGAAACTGGAAAGTTTTCATCGTGAGGGTTCTATGGTGCTCGACTCTGCCAGAAATATCGGTGTATTGAAAGACCTTACCAAGTATGGTGCTACCTTCATGCCGTTGGATCTGAATATGGAGCAGAAAGAAAAGGCAGTCTTGTATATCGCTCTCCGTGATGCCTATCAGAAACTTTACACCTATGAAGCGGAAGAACAGACGGAAAACAAGCAGATGCGTGAGAGTCTGAATGTCTATTATGACGCTTTCTTCATCCGCTTCGGCAACCTCAATGCCAAGCAGAACGTGAAGTTCATCCTCATGGATGCCTCAGGGCGCGACATACTGTCGTTGGAACGGGTGGAAAACGGACAGTTCACAAAGTCAGACATCTTCGACCACCCGGTCTCTTTTTCGCTTGACGAGGTCAGTCATGTCGATTCTCCAGAGGAAGCGCTCACCGCCTCGCTCAACAAGTTCGGCCGTATCGACTTGCCGTATATGACTGAATTATCGGATATGCCGGAACAGGAACTGACGGAAGCGCTTAAAGGGCGCATCTATTACAATCCGCTCATAGACGGCTACGAGATAGCCGACCGCTTCATTGCTGGCAATGTCATAGAGAAAGCGGAGCGTATAGAAGAATGGTTGAAGGAAAATCCAGACCATCCAATCGTGAGGGAGTCGTTGGAAGCCTTGAAGGCAAGCATTCCCGAACCGATAGCCTTTGAGGATCTGGACTTCAACTTCGGTGAGCGTTGGATACCTACAGGTGTGTATTCCGCTTACATGAGCCACCTCTTCAATACACAGGTCAGCATCGTCTATTCCGACAGCATGGACGAATATTCGGCAAAATGCAGTATGAAGACCATGGCCATCACGGATGAGTATATGGTGAAGGGATATTACCGCCACTATGACGGCATGAGTCTTCTGAAACATGCCCTGCACAACACTTGTCCCGACATGATGAAGAGCATCGGTGAAGACGAGAACGGCAACGACATCAAGGTGCGTGACAGCGAGGGCATACAGCTTGCCAATGCCAAGATTGACGAAATCCGCAACGGGTTCTCTGAATGGCTGGAGGAGCAGTCTGACTCCTTTAAGGAACGCTTGACCACAATGTACAACCGGAAGTTCAACTGCTTCGTGCGTCCGAAGTATGACGGTTCTCACCAGACCTTCCCCGGTTTGGATCTGAAAGCCCTTGGCGGAAAGTATGGTGTCAAGAGTGTGTACCCAAGTCAGAAGGACTGTGTATGGATGCTTTTGCAGAACGGCGGCGGGATATGTGACCATGAGGTGGGAACTGGCAAAACCCTCATCATGTGCATGGCTGCGCATGAGATGAAACGCCTCGGTATGGCTCACAAGCCGATGATTATCGGGCTGAAAGCCAATGTCGCGGAGATAGCTGCCACCTATCAGACAGCTTATCCCCATGCGAGGATACTCTATGCCTCGGAGAAGGATTTTTCCACCAAGAACCGTGTCAGTTTCTTCAACAACATCAAGAACAACGACTATGACTGTGTAATCATGTCGCATGACCAGTTCGGGAAGATACCGCAATCGCCAGAACTCCAGCGGCAGATATTGCAGGCGGAGCTTGATACCGTGGAGGAAAACTTGGAGGTGATACGCACGCAGGGCAAAGACGTGTCGAGGGGAATGCTCAAAGGCTTGGAAAAGCGAAAGCAGAATCTGGAGGTGAAGTTGCAGAAGATAGCCTATAGCATAGAGCAGCGCACCGATGATGTGGTGGATTTCCGCATGATGGGCATCGACCACTTGTTTGTGGACGAGAGCCACCAGTTCAAGAACCTCATGTTCAACACCCGTCACGACCGTGTGGCAGGACTCGGCAACAGCGAAGGAAGCCAGAAGGCGCTCAACATGCTCTTTGCTATCCGTACCATACAGGAGCGGACAGGCAGAGATTTGGGAGCGACATTCCTGTCGGGAACAACTATCAGCAACTCACTAACTGAGTTGTATCTGCTCTTCAAGTACCTGCGCCCCAAGGAACTGGAGCGTCAGGACATCCGCTGTTTCGATGCGTGGGCGGCAATCTTCGCCAAGAAAACTACCGACTTCGAGTTTAACGTCACCAACAACATCGTACAGAAGGAACGTTTCAGATACTTCATCAAGGTACCGGAGCTTGCTGCTTTCTACAACGAGATAACCGACTATCGCACAGCGGAGGCGGTTGGTGTGGACAGACCACAGAAGAACGAGATCCTTCATAACATACCACCGACACCCGAGCAGGAGGACTTCATCCAAAAGCTGATGGAGTTTGCCAAGACGGGCGATGCTACCATCCTCGGCAGACTGCCATTGTCGGAAACAGAGGAGAAGGCAAAGATGCTCATTGCCACGGACTATGCCCGAAAGATGGCACTCGACATGCGCATGATAGACCCGACTTGTGAGGATCATCCCGACAACAAGGCGAGCCATTGCACCAAGATGATAGCCGACTACTATCACCGTTACGACGGTCATAAGGGTACGCAGTTCGTATTCTCCGACTTGGGAACATATCGACCGGGCGAATGGAACGTGTATTCTGAAATCAAGCGCAAGCTGATAGAGGATTACGGAATACCGTCGTCTGAAATCCGCTTCATTCAGGAGTGCAAGAACGAGAGGGCAAGAAAGGCGGTGATAGCTGCCATGAACGAGGGTTCGGTACGAGTATTGTTCGGCTCCACATCCATGTTGGGTACAGGCGTAAATGCACAAAAAAGGTGTGTTGCTATTCATCATTTGGACACACCGTGGCGACCGTCAGACTTGGCACAGCGTGACGGTCGAGGTGTGCGTGCCGGTAACGAGATTGCCAAAATCTATGCCGACAACAAGGTGGATGTCATCATCTATGCGGTGGAAAAGTCGCTTGACTCGTACAAGTTTAACCTCCTGCACTGCAAGCAGACTTTTATCTCGCAGTTGAAAAGCGGAGCCTTGGGGGCGAGAACCATTGACGAGGGAGCGATGGACGAGAAATCGGGCATGAATTTTTCAGAGTATATGGCTATTCTCTCCGGAAATACCGACTTGCTTGACAAGGCGAAGCTGGAGAAGAAGATTGCTTCTCTGGAGGGTGAGCGCAAATCGTTTAACAAGGGCAAGCGTGACTCAGAAACAAAATTGCAGTCAAAGACGGCAGAGCTGGGCAACAACAAAGCCTCTCTCAAGGGAATGACCGAGGACTACGGCAAGTTTATTGGCAAAGCCAGGAAAGACAAGGACGGCAACATCCTCAACCTCATCACTCTTGATGGTGTGGAGTCCACGAACTTAGAGGTTATAGGAAAGCATCTGCAAATGTTGGCGGAGAAAGAGATAACTGGCGGACAATACAAGCGGATTGGAGAAATCTACGGATTCCCTGTCAAGATTGTCAGCAAGACAAGTTTCGAGAATGGTCTTCCATTTGTTGACAACCGCTTTTTTGTCGAGGGCAATTACAAGTACCAGTACAACTACGGTCACATTGCCAAGTCGGACCCGATAGCAGCGGCAAACAACTTTCTGAATGCCTTACAGAAGATACCAAGCTACGTTGAGCAGTATGATTCAAGATGCAAGGCTTTGGAAAAGGAAATACCGCAACTGGAAGAGATAGCTGGCAAGACTTGGAAGAAAGAGGAAGAACTGAAAGGTCTGAAAGCGGAACTGGCGGCGTTGGATAGAAAAATACAGTTAGAATTGGCACCACCACAGGAGCAAGATACTGCAGAAAAACACGAAACAAAGAATATAGAAACAGAACAAAGCATAGTTGGAAAACAAGCACGC
>ENA-ORRX01000671-ORRX01000671.1-human-gut-metagenome-genome-assembly--contig:-NODE-671-length-10749-cov-3.38854_pt1 | contig 10749 bp, 10 predicted proteins | sample MGYA00242186_ERZ509153 | MGnify/ENA primary metagenome ERZ509153 (study PRJEB26280, sample SAMEA2338643) | human gut metagenome | biome: human gut; feature: human-associated habitat; material: faeces... | reverse complement strand
AGCGAGGCTGCTTCTTCTGAGGCTGCTTCCACCACTGCCGCCTAAGTTTAACGCGCACAGCGTACATAACAGGATAGCAAAAGGCCGCTGCACATTGATTTCGTGCAGCGGCCTTTTTGGTTGCGCAGAAAGATTTTAAATGCCCTCCGCGTGCGCTATGGGCATAATCAGCGGGAATGATTTTTTCTTTTTTTCGGGATACCGGGTCGTCTGCGGACGCCCCGGTATCCCATTTTATGAAAAAAGACCGCCGCACAAAGCCATGTACAGCAGTCTCCTTACGTTTGAGAAGTAAGCTTCTCAGTATCATTTTTCAAGAATCGCGCGGATCTGAGCAAGGTCGGCGGCAAAGGCGATATTCCGCTGCCGCGCCGGAGTGGAAAGCCCCATGGCGATCATTTGCTGCAAAAGCTGATGCAGGGGCTGGTAGTAGCCGTTCAGGTCGTAAAGGATGCAGGGCGCGTCCAACTGCCCCAGAGACAGCTTGCTGATGACCTCGGTGATCTCCTCCAGCGTACCGGTGCCGCCGGGAAACGCGATAAAGGCATCGCCTAGCTCGATCATTCTGGTCTTGCGGGAGGGGATGTCCTCGGTCACGATCAACTCGGTCAGTCCCTCATGCTGCAGCTCTGCGTCCAGAAAGCACTTGGGTTCTACGCCGGTCACCCGGCCGCCTGCGGCCAGCACACTGTCGGCCAAAAGCCCCATCAGGCCGCTTTTGCTGCCGCCGTACACCAGCGCGTTGCCGCTTTCGCCGATCCAGCGCCCCAGCTGCTGCACAGCCTGCGGCAGTGCAGGGTCGGTACCAAGGTTTGCCCCCAGATACACGGTAATGTTCATTTTGTCAACCTCTCCTTCCGGGTCAGATGCTCCACAGCACCGCGCCCAGCACCGCAGAAAGTAAGATCATCCCGATGGGGGACGGCGCTTTCTGCGTTTTCTTTTTATAGGCAAAATGCAGAATGCCCAGCAGGGCAAACACCGCCAGTGCACGCATATCCGGAGCAAAGCCGCCGACAAGGGTGGTAAAGCCGCCCAGCGTGGAAAGCCCCATGGTGCAGGCGGTGGCCAGGATCATAGCCACCACGCAGGGACGTACCCCAGCCAAAAAGGCGTTGACCCCGGCGTACTTCATCAGGCTGTGCAGCGCCGCTGCAATGAGCAGAATGATGACAAAAGAGGGCAACACCACCCCCACCGTTGCCACAAAGGAGCCTGCCAGCCCCGCCTGCGAAGCGCCGATAAAGGTGGCCATGTTCACCGCCAGCGGGCCGGGCGTAGACTCTGACACTGCGATAAAGCTGAGAAATTCGCTCTCGGTCAGCCAGCAGTGCCCCAGCACCGTTTCCCGTACCAGCGAGATCATGCCGTAGCCGCCGCCAAAGGACACTGCACCGATGACAAGGAAATTCCAGAACAGCTCCAACAAGATCATTTTGTGCCGCCTTTCTTCCCCCGCCCTATCGCGTAGGCCAGCACCCCGGCTGCGCCGCAAAGCAAAATGCAGCAGATGGAGGAAAATTTTACCGCCAGCATAGAGCAGCCCACCATGGCCGCCAGCACCACCGCCACCACTGCCGTGTTGAAGGGGGTGCGCTGCAAGTTTTTGAGCATCTTGACCCCTGCGGATAAGATCAGGTAGATGACACAGGCCTGAATGCCCTTGAAGGCATTCGCTACCACCGTCAGCTGCAAAAAGCGGTCGAAGAAGAGCGAAATAAGGTAGATGACTGCAAAGGACGGCAGGCACACCGCCAAGGTAGAAGCCGCCGCACCGGCAACACCAGCCAGCTTATAGCCGATGTAGGTGGCGCTGTTCACCGCCACAGGGCCGGGGGTGGACTCGGCAATAGCGACCATATCCAGAAACTCCTCCCGGGTGAGCCAGCGCTTTTTTTCTACAAATTCGTGTTCCAGCAGCGCCACCATGGCGTAGCCGCCGCCAAAAGTAAAGGCACCGATCTTGAAAAAGGTGCCGAACAGTTCCCTCGTCTTGGACATAGGCATTTTTCCTCCGGGCACTTACTGTTTGACCGGCTCCAGTTCCAGATAGCACTCGAAAGCCGTTTTGTCCGCGTGCTTGGCAATAAAGTACCAGCCATCATCCGAGGGGGTGTAGAAAACCTCCACCTGCTGCCCCATGGGGACTTCGCGGTGGTAATTGATGGAGGCGAACTTCACAACATGATCGCGCATGATCTCCAGCGGCAGCGCGTCACAGACGATATCCAGATAAAAAGCGTTATTGATGTGGTAGTGCAGGTCGCACTGGGAGTAGCGCGCCGTAAACAGGCCGGCGCTGGTCAGGCTGTCCCGGCGCTTATGCAGCAAAAGGGGCAGTTTCTCTTCCACCGTCTCGTTCCAGTATCCCTCTACCGTCCAGCCCGGCTGGCGCAGGATGTGCCCATCCTCAAGACTGGACATGATCCAGCGGCTGTCCACCATGGCTACTTCCTGCCCGGCTTCGTCCGTAAGGGTTGTGACGCGCTTGATAGAGCCGCGGAGAGCCTTTTCTGAGCGGGAGCAAAGGGTCAAAGTCTCGCCACGGCGGGGCACACGGCTGAACCGCAGCGCCTGCTTGCCCACCAGAAACGCTACGCCGTGATCCTCAAAAAACTTATCGTCCATGCCAAAGTGGCGGGCATGCATGGAAGAGATCTGCTCCACATAGCGCAGCAGAGCGCTGGCCTTGAGCAGGCTGTGGCAGTCTGCGTCGGCATTTTCTACCACGGCGGTATCTTCATAATAAAACTGTTCCATATTCTTTCCCTCCTATCGGAAAAAGGCCGCCGCACCACGTCCGGGACGGCAGCCTTGGTTGAAACGATCAATACTGATTGCGGGTCTTTCTGCGCACTTTGCGCCAGATATTGAAGCAGGCCAGCGCCAGCATGGCCAGCAGCAACAGCAAAAACAGGTAGCTGCCGCCGCCCTCGTCGTAACTCTTCATCTCGCTCCACTTCAGATCCAGCTCGCTGTTTACCTCATCGCTCAGGGCGGTGAACACCTTCTCGCGGGCGGCGTCCTCCTCAGACGGATAGGCGATCTCGCTGGTCTTCAGATCCTCGTCCAGCACCTCCCATACATCGTGCATGGGGGTGGTGTAGCCGATATACTCGCTGTTGGCCTTGCCGATGTCGGTCTCGCACATGAAGTTGATGAACATCTCGGCGGCCTCTTTGTGCTCGCTGGCAGCAGGCACAGCCATGCAGTCCACCGAAAGCACGCTGCCCTCCTGCGGGAACACCCAAGCCAGATCCGGGTTATCATCGATCATGGTAATGGCATCGCCGGAGTAGTACACGCCGATGGCAGCCTCGCCGCCGATCATCTTATCAAAGATCTCGTCCATGACGTAGGCCTGCACCAGCGGCTTCTGCGCCTTGAGCTCCTCTACCACCTCGTCCACCTCTTCCGGGGTGGCGGGGTTGATGCTGTGGCCGCTCTTGAACGCGGCGATGGCGTAGGCATCGCGGCTGTTGTTGAACATCAGAATGTTGCCCGCATACTGCTCGTCCCACAGGTCTGCCCAGCAGGTGGGGGCTTCGTCTACCATAGTGGTGTTGTAGATGATGCCGGTGGTGCACAGCATATAGGGCACGGTGTAGGCGTTCTGCGGGTCGTAATCCGGGTTGCGATAGCCTGCATCGATCTTTTGGAAATTGGGGATATTCTCGTAATCAAGGGGTGCAAGCATCCCTTCGTTGATCATCTTTGCCACCATGTAGTCGGAGGGGATAATCACATCGTAGTTGGCTGCGCCGGACTTGAGCTTGGCGTACAGGGACTCGTTGGAGTCGAAGGTGGTGTAGTTCACCTTGATGCCGGTCAGCTTTTCAAAGGCGGCCACCACGTCCACACTGTCATCCGAGCCGTTGGAGATGTACTCGCCCCAGTTATAGACGTTCAGGGTGACGTTCTGCCCCTTGAAGCGGGTCCAGTCGTAAGCATCCGACACCGAGACATCCTCGGTCACCTCGATGGTACCGGCGGCAAACACCGGCAATGCGGCGCACAGCGCCACAGCCATCGTCAGCAGTATTGCAGCAATGCGTTTCATCATGCGCCCTCCTTTCGCAGCGTTTTCTGATCTCTGCGGTAGCTGCGGCTCTCCATGGCATTGGACACCAGAATGACGCTGAGGATGACCACAAACATGATGGTGGACAGCGCGTAGATCTCCGGGCTGACCTTTTTACGGGTCATGGAGTAGATGGCAATGGGCAGGGTCTCCACCGTACCACAGTTGAAGTAGGAGATCATGAAGTCGTCAATGGAATAGGTCAGGCAGATGAGGAAGGCCGACAGGATGGCGGGGCTGATCTCCGGCAGGATGACCTTGAAGAAGGCCTGCCGGGGGTCGCAGCCCAGATCCAGCGCTGCTTCGTACAGCTTGATATCCAGCTGCTTGAGCTTGGGGCTTACGTTAAAGATAACGTAAGGCACGTTGAACGCGATATGCGCAATGAGCAGCGTGGGCAGGCCCATGATGTTGTCCGGCAGCCATGCGGACTGCGTGGCAAAGCGCTGGTAGGCCACGAACAGCAGCATCAGGGAGATGCCGGTGATGATCTCCGGGTTGACCACCGGAATATAGGTGATGTTGGTCACCAGCAGGCGGCTTTTGCGGCTCATAGAGGCAATGCCAAGGCTGGCTGCCGTGCCCAGCACCGTGGCGATGATGGCGGACAGTACTGCCACCTCAACGGACACCCACAGCGCATGGAGGATGGACGCATTCGTGAACAGGCTGCGATACCACTTGAGGGTGAAGCCGGTGAACAGCGAATAGCCCTTGCTCTGGTTGAAGCTGAACACGATCATGTAGGCAATGGGCAGGTACATGAAGCAGAAGAACAGGATGATGTAGACCCGCTGCATCAGGCGCAGATGTTTTGTTTTCATCAGGACACGCCCTCCATTTCATCCTCGTCAAAGCTGGATGTAAAGCTCATGCACAGCAGTACGATGATCATCAGCACAAGGCTCATGGCAGAGCCGACGTTCAGGTTGTAGCTGTTGCCCAAAAACTGCATCTCGATCAGGTCACCGATCAGCAGATTAGAGCCGCCGCCCAGCATACGGCTGATGACAAAGGTAGACACTGCCGGCACGAACACCATGGTGATGCCGGTGCTGATGCCCGGCACGCTCATGGGGATGAGCACCCGCACAAGGGTCTTGGTGGTGTTGGCGCCAAGGTCCTGCGCAGCCTCCACAAGGCTCTGGTCGATCTTGGTCATGCTGGTGTACAGCGGCAGGATCATGTAGGGCACATAGTTATACACCATGCCCAGCACCACCGCGCCGGAGGTGTTGAGCATGGTATAGGGGCCAAGGCCGATAAAGCCCAGCAGGGTGTTCACCGGGCCATTGACGCTGAGCAGACCCATCCATGCGTAGGTACGCAGCAAAAAGTTCATCCACATGGGCAGCATGACCAGCATAAGCATGATGTGCTGCTTGTTCACCCGCAACCGGGACAGAAAATAGCCCACCGGGAAGGCGATGACCAGACAGATAACGGTAGCAATAAGCGCCAGCAGCAGACTGCGGGCAAACACCGAGCCGTAGCCGCTAATGGAGGTAAGGTTATTCAGGGTAAAGTTGCCCTCGGCATCGGTCATGGCGTAGTACACCACAATGAACAAGGGCACGACGGTAAACAGCACCATCCATACAAAGTACGGATAGGCCAGCTTTTTATCATAGATCTTCATGGCACATCACCCCTCGCTCCGCGCCATGATATGGATCTCGTTGGGGCCGATGCGCATACCAATGGTCTCGCCGGGGGTGCAGGCACGGGTGGAGTGGATCAGCCACTCGCGGCCTTCGCACTCCACGTGCATCTCAAAGTGCACGCCCTTGAAGATGACATCGTTCACCACGCCCACAAGCTGGCCTTCCACGGGGGATACCACCTCGATATCCTCCGGGCGCACCACCACCTGCACGCTCTGTTCCCGGGCAAAGCCGCGGTCCACGCAGGGGAAGTCCACACCGGAGAAGGACACCAGAAAGTCCTTGTGCATCACGCCGTCCACGATGTTGGAATCGCCGATAAAGTCCGCCACAAAGGCATTTTTCGGCTCGTTGTAGATATCCTCCGGGGTACCGATCTGCTGCACCTTACCGCCGTTCATGACCACGACGGTATCGGACATGGTAAGCGCTTCCTCCTGATCGTGGGTAACGTAGATAAAGGTAATGTTCATCTCGCGCTGCAACCGCTTGAGCTCCAGCTGCATCTCCTTGCGCAGCTTCAGGTCCAGTGCACCCAGCGGCTCGTCCAGCAGCAGGATCTCCGGCTCGTTGACCAGACTGCGGGCAATTGCCACGCGCTGCTGCTGACCGCCGGACATCTGGCTGATGCTGCGGCGCTCGAAGCCCTTCAAGCCCACGACCTCCAGCATATCGCGCACCTTGCGGCGGATAGTGTCCTCGTCCAGCTTTTTGAGCCGCAGACCAAAGGCCACGTTCTCGAACACGTTCAGGTGCGGGAACAGCGCATATTTCTGGAACACGGTATTCACCGGGCGCTTGTAGGGCGGCACACCGGTAATGTCCTCCCCTTTCAGCAGCACCTTGCCGGCGTTCGGCTCCAGAAAACCTGCGATCAGGCGCAGGGTGGTGGTTTTGCCGCAGCCGGAGGAACCGAGCAGCGTCACGAACTCCTTGTCATGGATATCCAGATTCAGCCCATCCAGAATGCGCTGTCCATCAAATTCCACTACGATATCCCGCAGTGAAACGACCACCGAGTTGTCCATTTTATATGTTATCCTCCTTGTTCTCAGATACGAAAAAAGACAGGGAACCTGCCCCATCTTTTTTGCGTATAAGGGATGCTCCGCCCCGCACAGAAGCATGATCTTGCGCGGCAGACTAACCCTGTCACGGTTTATAATAAACAATCACAGTCGGATTGTCAATCACTCTGCCGATGTTTGCCGCAACTTTATAAAAAGCCGCAAAAAAATATACGCTGCACCTTGGTTTCGGTGCAGCGTACAAAAACAATTATTCCTGCGTTTTCAGGTCGTTTTCCGTCAGCAGAAGCGCCTGCACAGTGCTGGTATCCACTGTGTATACCGAGGTATCCCCTTCCACCTGCAGATACCACCCGTCCGTACCGCAGGCGTAGGCCAGCTGCACGGTGGAGCCGTCCTCGCTGGTGACTACGGCGGTGAATACCGATGCATCAAAACCGCAGGCAGAAAGGTCGGCGTCCGTAGTCTGAGCGGTGGCATAGGTGCACAAGGCAGACAGCAGGCTTTGCACCTTGTCCTGTACAAGGCTGGCGGCGGGGTCAGAGGCCAGCCGCCACACCGTCTCGTAGGCAGTGGAAGAAGCGCTGTCGGCGTCCGTGCTGTCGGTGCTTTCGGCAGGTTCGCTGACGGCATTCAACGTGACGGAGGTGCCATCTGCCAGTGTATAGGCTACCTGCGTAATGGCAGAAGCCGTAAGCCCGGTGGGGCAGAAGCTGCCGAAGAGCCCGGCCTTATCCAGCTGGAAGCAGGCGGCTTTGTTGCCGCTGACGGTGTAGATGGCATCGTCCCCGGCTTTTTGCACATAGAGGTCCCCGGTGACCGGGTTTTCTGCCCCGAAGGTCAGGGTAGTGCTCTGCCCTGCCGCCGTGACCGTGACCGTGACCGTGAGCTGCGGGCTGTCCAGCCCGTAGTCCTCCCCTGCCTGCGGTGTCAGGCTGCGCTTGGCATTCAGCGCCATCAGGGCGGTGCGCATGGTGTTGCAGGCGCTCTCGTCCAGATGATAGGCGGGGTCCTGTGCCAGCTGCCAGCTGCCGCCGGAATATTGCAGGGTGTAGGTCTCACCGTTGAAGGTGTATTCGATCTGCTCTAAGTCCTCAGCGGCAAAGCTGGAAAGCGGGATGCTGCCCTCGGCGGCGGCACTGGCGGCCTGCTCGGCTTTTGCGTTGCTGTGGGTCACCGCCCACAGCGCCGCTGCCAGCAATACCAGCAAGACACGCTGTTTTGTTTTCATGGCGGTCTCCTTATCTGCGGCGGCGCAGCAGCACCACCACTGCCCCGGCAATGAGCACCGCCGCCGGGAGCACGAACACAAAGGTCAGCCCCAGTGCTGCGGCAGTGGAGCCTGCCACCGTGATGGGCTCGGCTTCCAGCGCCTTGGTGTCCACAAGGATATCCTGCCCCACCAGAGAAGCGGCGCAGCCCTGCAAAAAGGTCAGGTTGCCGGGCATGGACTGATAAAGCTGCTCGTTATCCATGTTGGGACAGCCGATCCAGAGAACCTCGGCACCGGTATCCTCGTTCCGCGCCCAGACGGCCAGTGCAAAGGGGCCTTCTACGTCTCCGTCCTCCCGCTCCATGGTGGTAAGGTCGTTGATGTCGGTTTTGGCATAGGCAGCGGAGGAGCTGTTCAGCAGCGGCTCGGCGGTGACATCCTCGGTCTCAGTGACTGTGATGCCCTGCGCCACCGACAGCATGACATGGGTGCTGGTATTCACACCGTTCAGCGCGGTGCTCTCGGTGGGCGTGCCGTAGTCCGGCAGCAGCGACCATGCAGAGTTATACAGTGCCTTGCTGCTGTCGCCCTCCACCACCATGCCCTCTGCGCGGGCAAGGCCGAACTGCGCCAGCACGGCGTCTAGCTGTGGGGTCTGGGCGTAGACGCTGCTGGTCAGCAGCAGCTTGCCGCCCGCCGCCAGATAATCTTGCAGCTGGCTGATCTCATCCACAAGGCCGTCCCCTGCGGTAAAATCGCTGGTGGGTGCGTTGATGATGAGCAGATCGCAGTCCTCCGGGATGGTGCTTGTAAGCAGGTCCAGCGGCTGGGCGTCGATATTCTGGGCGTCCAGCGCATCGGTTATGGAGTCGGTCAGGGTCTGCTCGCCGTGGTTGGTGGTATAGTAGGCGTGGCTCTGCCCCGCTGCGGTGAGCTTATAGATGGCAGAGGTGATCTGCTTTTCGCCGCCAAAAGTCACGCTGGCAGAGCCGGTGGTGTAGTAGTCGGTATAATCGTACTCGTACAGGTCGGCGGCATCCAGTACGGTGCTGTTCTCCCCGCAGGTGACGATCAGACTGCCGGTGGAAACATTCTCTGCGCCATACTTTGCGGCAAAGGTGGGGTACAGGGTGGGGTCCTTCTGTTCCCAGCTCAGGTGCCCGCTCTCGGCGGCGTAGTGGTCCAGTAGCTTTGTGATGATGGTATCCTCGCTGCCGGTTTCACAGAGGTAATAGATGTGCACATCCTTTTCCAGCCCCTCCACCAGCGCTTTGGTGCTGTCGCTCAGGGTGTACATTTTGGCCTCGGAGAGGTCGAACTCGGTATATTTTGCAGGGATGGCCCGCACCAGCAGGTTGAGCAGCACCGCCAGCACCAGCACTGCCGCCAGCATGGCGGTGGACAGCAGCCCGCTGCGGAACACCCTGCCCTTCTGAGAGGCTGCGTTCTTGTTCCATTTCATCGTTATGGCCTCCTCTCAGTTCCAGCGGCGCTTTTCCAGCCCCTGTGCGGTGAAAAACAGGAACACCGCCGCCACGGTCAGGTAGTAGACCAGCGTGGGAATGGAAAAGCTGCTGTTGACAAATTCTTCAAAGGGGGTAAACAGGCACAGTGCGCTGAGCACTGCGCTGAAAGCCTCGGTCAGCCAGCTGCTCTTGAGCAGAAACAGTGCCGTAAGCGCCACGCAGCACCCCGCAAAGGAAAGGCAGTCCAGCGTGAAGCTTTTGCTGCGCAGCCCTGCCACCACGCTGAGCACAGCGGCAATGGCCGTGAACAGTGCCAGCGCTACTGCACTGCCGGTGGTGAACATGGTGCGCAGGCTGGGCATCATATAAGCCAGCAGCAGCGCCGCCACGCCGGACACAGCGGCGATGATCTGGTTTTCGGTCAGGCTGGAAAGGAACACCCCGATGGCAATGGCGGCGCAGCCCATGAGGTAATAGCACAGCAGCGCGGAAAAATTGGCCAGCGTGCTGGTGCCGGTAGCGCCCAGCGCCTTCAGCACAAGGATCATGCCCGCATCCACAAGGCAGGGCAGCGCAAAAATGACGCAAAGCGCAAAATATTTGCCCAGCACGATGCCGCCCACCGACACCGGGCTTGTGAGCAGCAGCTGGTCGGTGCGGCTGTGGCGTTCCTCGGCAAAGGAACGCATGGTGAGCACCGGGATGTAGAGCAGCAGCACAAAAATGGTGCGGTACAGCGTGTAGTAGCCAAAATCCGGCAGGCCATAGCCCAGATTCAGCGCCACAAAATAGATAGCCGTAGCCGCCAGCATAAAGGCGGTAAGCACCGCACCGATCATGCCGTGAAAGCAACTGCGGAGTTCTCGTTTAAAGATGGCCAGCATCTCAATTCTCCTCCCCTTCTGCCGGGGCTTCCTGCTCCGGCGTTTTTTCGGTCAGCGCAAGGAATACCTCCTCAAGGCTGCGGTTCTCGGCGGCAAGCGCCAGCACGGTGCAGCCGGCCTCGGTCAGTGCCCGGGACACAGCAGCGCGGCGGTCGGCGGCGTCCTCGCTCTCGGCGGTAAAGGTGACCTGACCGTCCGCGGCGCTTTCCAGTTCTACCTTGCAGATGCCCGGCACGCTGCGCACAGCGGCCAGCACGGTGTCGGGCTCGCCCTGCGCGGTGGCACGCAGGCGGCTGCCCGGGTTCAGGGTCTCGCCCAGCTCCTCCGGGCTGCCCACAGCCACCAGACGGCCTTTAGAGAGGATAAGCACCTGCTGGCATACCGCCTGCACCTCGCTGAGGATGTGGCTGGGC
>ENA-ORRX01000667-ORRX01000667.1-human-gut-metagenome-genome-assembly--contig:-NODE-667-length-10809-cov-43.5018_pt1 | contig 10809 bp, 8 predicted proteins | sample MGYA00242186_ERZ509153 | MGnify/ENA primary metagenome ERZ509153 (study PRJEB26280, sample SAMEA2338643) | human gut metagenome | biome: human gut; feature: human-associated habitat; material: faeces... | reverse complement strand
TTCTGCCCTTTACCTTTCCCTTCGGCCGGTGACCGTTGGTTCAGGGCGTGTGGGGCAAAAGTAGGAATTGTCTTATTTCTGCCCTTTTAGAGCGTGCTGCTTCTTGGAGCTTTTGGGCCTTCAGCCCGTACTTAAGCCACATGCGAAAGTTCAGTAAAGCAAAGGTAATGCGATGCTTTTGTCGGCGAGAAACCTTTCTAGTCTATCCTTCTTTGTTGGCAATGCCTATAGCCCATTCCGGAATCTCCTTCACGTATTCCTTAAATATTTTACCTTCTGTCATTCTGAAAAGAAGCTGAGCTTCTACACCGTCTTTTGAGTTGTCATATACGTATGTGCGGTCGGCGTATTGGGATGCTATTTCGCAATTGATGATGGATTTGGCATATCTTGAAATAATCTTTGTAATCGGTACATCGTGTCCTCCTTTCATTACTCTAGTAGCAATTCTTGAAGCATTTATTGTTGGCGAGGAAGTTCCTACAAAAAAGAGACGAATAAAAAATCCTGCTTCTTTAGCTCTTTTGATAAAGTCAATTTTCTCGGCAGTGGACATTACTGTTTCGAAAATCATACTATGTTTATTGTTGAGGCATTCTTCTCTTCGAGCCTGGCAGTATTGGGCTGCTTTTAATACTGCATCTTGATTGTTCCAATCTCCAAACATATTTTGTGCAATATTGTCTGGGTTGATATAAATAGAATCTTCTAGCCATTCGTGGTGTAATACACGACTGGTTATTGTTGTCTTCCCAGAACCATTAGGTCCCGCAATGACAATTAAAACGGGTTTGCGTATTTTTGCCTCCATTAATTCAAATTGAATTTTTGTCGTTGTTCTTTAGCCTGTTTTTGCATATTGGCAAAATAACTTCTGTAAGCTTCTTCGTTTTCTCTGTTGTATATTTCGGCTGCCTCATGCATAATCTGAGCCAGCATTTCATCTGTTGGCTCTTCCATGCTTGTCAGCCGATAGCTATTTAATTCTTTTTCTGAAATCATAATTCTAATATTTTAAAGTCTGCTGCAAATTTTCCGTTACTGAATTTTCGCAAGTTGGCTCCACTCGCCCTGAAAGGGCAGAAGCTCCTAGCCCAGGGAGGGCACTGAAAAAGTAAAATCCACTTTCAGATTGAAAGTTAATGGCGGAGAAATCGTAGTTTTACCCTTCTTTTTCTGTCTAACATAGCCTTACTAAGGCGATTTGTGGAAGGAGAAGTTATAAATCGTAAGCATTTTCCGTTTTGGTCCTTAAAAATGGAGACTTTTTCAGTGCCCTCCCAGGGCAGCGCCCTGGGTAATCAAGGACGCAAGCCTGTCGCCCTGTAAGGGCAAAAGCTTTCAAGTACCAGGTAATAACAAAGCTTTTGCCCTTACAGGGCGCCTTGCTGATTGGTGTTATACCCAGGGCGCTGCCCTGGGCTAGGAGCTTCTGCCCTTTCAGGGCGTGCTGCTTCTAGGAGCTTTTGGGCCTTCAGCCCGTACTTGAACCACATGCGAAAGTTCAGTAAGTAATCTATATTTCTGCTTTTAGCTGCAGTATATGTTCCGCCGACAGCCCGGTTATTTCCTTTACCGTCGCTTCATCTATGCCCTTTGCCAGCATCTTTCTGGCAATCTCAAGACTTCTTTCTTCCTTGCCTTCGGCTATACCTTCACGCTTGGCGGTGTCTACGGAATTCTTGATGTCGCGATATGCTATCTTGCTGGTCTCATACTCCCTCATTTCCTGCGGGGTGAACTTGGCTATCTCGGCTTTGATGTATCTTTCTTCTGCCTGTTTCATACGCGATTCATTTAAATTAATACTTTTGCAAAGATTATGTCAGTGAGTGCAATGAAAGCTTGCTTTCGAATTGCCGAGCGCCGTACAATCTTCTGCAAAGATACGCTGAAAATTTGTAACTTCCAAATTTTTAGGCAATTTTTTGCATTTGGGGATAGAGAAAAATAAATCTATTGGAACGCCTTGTAGAATTTGTGCCTTTTCCTTGAATACCTTAATGTTATGGCGTGTTGCTTGCTTGAAATTGGAGTGAGGCTTACTTCAATAGTCAACGAATATTATTTCAGTGACTAACGAAGGCTATTTCAGTAAGAACAGGAGACTGTTCCAGTGAGAATAGCTTTCTGTTGCACTTTTTTTCTGCATTTTTTCTCTTATCCTGCAACCTTTCTGTATCTTCTTACGTCTAACCATCAGATTTCCGAAACAGAACGGTATTCGGTTTATCACGTATTTAGAAACATAAAATAGAAATGAATATGAAGAAATTTGGTATTTGGGCGGTGGCTACCGCTTTATTCTTTGCCCCAATGGGCTTGAGTTCTTGCAGTATGGGATCTTCTGCCAGTGAAATGAAGGGAAGTCTCAACTTTACGCAGGATGATTTGACCGAGAAGCCTTTCAAGGCAATCGACGTGAATGTGATTGCCAGCGTTTATTATACCCAGAACAATGGCGATGAATGCAGCGTTCGATTGGATTACTCTGCCATCAAGGATGCTGAGTTTGTACAGAAGCTCAAAGAGAAACTCAAGGTGGTTTATCGTGACGGCGAGGTGAAGATCGGACTCAACGGAAAGGTCAAAGTGCCTGCCGCGTGTAACTCTGAAAAGAATAGACTCAAGATTTATATCACCAGTCCCGACTTGGTGAAGATTGCACAGGAAGGCGTGGGTTCATTCTATGCCAAGACGATTAATAGCGACCGCCTGAAAATCGATAACGAGGGCGTAGGCTCTGTCAAGATTGGGAAGATTCTTGCCAACAAACTGGAGGTAACCAACGAGGGTGTTGGTTCGGTAAATATCGATGATGTGGCTGGAGATGATATGAACATTGATAACGAAGGCGTAGGCTCGGTGAAAATCTCTAAGATTGAGATGGGAAGTGTGAAACTGGATAATGAGGGCGTAGGCTCTGTTAGTCTGGGAATGTTTAAGGGCGGCAGTCTGATTATCAAGAACGAAGGTGTGGGCAGCGTGAAAGCCAAGGTTGACTGCCAAAGTGTAAACGCTACATCCGAGGGTGTTGGCGGAGTTAACTTGAGCGGCGTAACCCGTCAGTATAATAAGAATAAAGGCGGAATCGGAGGAATTTCTGATGGCGGATTGACTGTAAGAAAGTAACGTAAGTTGTTGAAAAACAGAAAATAAAGTGGTTAAGAATTAGTGCGGAAAATTTTCAAAAATTCATTTTGAAAATTTTCCGCAGTTAAGAAATTCGTAATTAGAAGTCCCACTTTACACCGAGGCAAGGGCGAACCATCCAGCCGGCATTGCTGCCGAAGTTGTGGCTGATTTCTACCTCGCTACCTACGCTCAGGTTCTCGCAGCCGAAGTGCTGACCTACATTGTACCAGAGCTGTGGCTCAGTAGTGAAGACGGTGTGCTCAGCTTTGTAATCGATGTTGCCATCCTTGTCGAGCTTCAGGTTGCCATCCTTATCCTTGAAAGAACTGTGATTCTCCCACCAGAAATCTGCGAAACCGCTAAAGTTCAATCCCTTTAATCCAAAGATGTCTTTGCATCCCCAAACAGCAGTAAACTGCATTGGCACGTTCTGGTCGGTCTTGCGGATAGTCTTGTAGAGTGCCTGGAGTGTCAAGGTGTTCTTGAAACTCTTGTCGTGCATGAAATACTCCACACCGAAGAGCCAGGCATTGTTGATAGGGTAGTCCTTATAGATACCGCCGTTATACTCAACATGGAGGCTCAAGTTCTTCAACTTAGAATTCTGCCAGAAGTTGAGGGCACGTGAAATCTCGGTATAGGTTCCACCCTGTGACATGTTGTGCTCGTACTTCTTGCCTGTATCAGTGTTTGTCATCTGATCGAGGTTGAAGTCGTGGTCTACAAAGAAATAGGTGTTACCCCATTTGTCCTGCTTGAACATTTCGAGTGTGAGGGTAACAAACTTGCGGTCACTGCCGAAGTCGTAGAAAACTTGGGCGTTGGTCTGTGCTAAAGTTTTGCTCGCAGGGAGCAACGCAAGTGCCATGAGCAGTAGGCTTTTCATCTTTTTCATAAATTTTCTCTTTTCTTTATTATTTATTAAATGAAACAAAAAACTGCGGACGGAAGGCCCGCAGTTTGTAATTATATTTATCCGTAACGATTAGTATGCGAAGAGAGGGTAATCCTTCATTGTAGCATTCACCTTTTCGCGAACGCGAGCAATGACCTTCTCGTCCTCAGGAGCATTCAGAACCTCCTCGATGAGTTCGGCAATGAGGTGCATCATATCTTCCTTGGCACCACGTGTGGTCATGGCTGCTGTACCCAGGCGGATACCTGATGTCTGGAAGGCAGAACGACTGTCGAATGGAACCATGTTCTTGTTGACTGTGATGTCGGCTGCAACCAGCGCATTCTCAGCGACTTTACCTGTAAGATCTGGATATTTACTTCGGAGGTCTACGAGCATAGAATGGTTGTCTGTACCACCGCTCACGATACCGAATCCGCGACCGATGAGGTCATCTGCGAGTACGGCTGCATTCTTCTTTACCTGAGTAGCATACTCCTTCCATGAAGGCTGCAGATTCTCATTGAAGGCTACTGCCTTGGCAGCGATGACGTGCTCCAGCGGACCACCCTGCTGACCTGGGAATACGGCAGAATTCAAGAGCATGCTCATCTTCTTAACCTCGCCCTTCTTGGTAGTCAAACCCCATGGGTTGTCAAAATCTTTGCCCATCAGGATGATACCGCCACGTGGACCACGGAGGGTCTTGTGAGTAGTAGAAGTAACGATGTGTGCATACTTCAATGGGTTGTCGAGCAGACCGGCTGCAATCAGACCTGCAGGGTGAGCCATATCAATCATGAGGAGAGCGCCTACCTCATCGGCAATCTTGCGCATGCGGGCATAATCCCACTCGCGGCTATAAGCGCTACCACCACCAATAATCAGTTTTGGTTTGTGCTCAAGAGCCAGTTTCTCCATCTCGTCGTAGTCTACACGGCCTGTTTCCTTGTTCAGGTTGTAACCGATAGGGTTGTAGAGAATACCGGATGTATTGACGTGGCTACCATGAGAGAGGTGGCCGCCGTGGTCGAGGTTCAAGCCCATGAAGGTATCACCTGGCTTCAATACAGCAAGCAGAACAGCAGCGTTAGCCTGCGCACCAGAGTGAGGCTGTACGTTGGCATACTCAGCACCGAACACCTTCTTTACACGCTCGATGGCGAGGTTCTCTACGATGTCAACTACCTGGCATCCGCCATAATAACGCTTGCCTGGCAGACCCTCGGCATACTTGTTAGTAAGGTAAGAACCCATAGCGTTCATCACCTCGTCACTCACGAAATTCTCAGAAGCGATAAGCTCCATACCTTTCAGCTGGCGCTGATGTTCTCTTTCGATTAAGTCGAAAATCTCTTGATCTTTTACCATTTCCCTTTTCTTTTTATGGTTGATGTTTAATGAAATCGGGTGCAAAAATAAGCAATATCTCTCAAACTACCAAATAAATCGTAACATTTTGAGTGATATTGCTTACTTTTTGTTATAAACTACCTGTTTTTATTACTTGCAGAGCTCTACTTTGCCCAATTGCTGCTCTTTGTCGCAGTAGTGGCAACGTACGATACCGAGCACTTTGTCTACGGTATGGAAGAGGGTCTGCATAGGCTCGTTGTTGGTGATGCACTTAGGGTTGTTGCACTTTACGATGCCCTTCAGCGTATCAGGAGTCTTGACGGTCTTCTTCTCTACGATTTCGTAGTCTTTGATGATACTCAGTCCGATGTTAGGCGCAACGACAGAGAGTCGGTTGATTTCCTCATCGGTAAAATACTTGTTGGCAACCTTGATGATGCCCTTCTTGCCAATCTTCTTGCTTGGCAGGTTGTAGCCGATAGTAACAGGAGTCTCCATCTTCTCCAACTGGAGCAGATTTACTACCTGATAGGTCTTTTCGGCTGGTATATGGTCGATTACGGTACCGTTCTCGATAGCCGCAACCACTAATTGACTTTTATTGTTTCCCATCTGTCTATTAACTATAAACTATTAACTATAAACTACTCAATAATGGTCTTATCGTTCTTCACATCATCGAGCGAGATGCCGAGGCAGTGGCAGAAGATAGCCTCACGTGCATAGAGGCCGTTCTGAGCCTGCTGGATGAAGTATGCATGTGGATCATCATCTACATCGTAAGCAATCTCGTTCACGCGTGGCAGCGGATGCATGATCTTCATGTTCTCCTTCGCCTTGCAGAGCATGTCGCGCTTCAGGATATACACGTTCTTTACGCGCTCATACTCCATCAGGTCGCTGAAACGCTCCTTCTGTACACGGGTCATGTAGAGGATGTCGGCACCTGCAATCACATCTTCGTTGAAGTCCTCGTGCTCAACATATTTGATGTTGTGCTCCTTGCAGTAGAGTTTATACTCTTCTGGCATGGCGAGTTCCTTAGGTGCGATGAAATGGAAAGTAGGATTGAAGTGGCGCATAGCTGTGATAAGTGAGTGAACGGTGCGGCCATATTTGAGGTCACCCACGAGATAGATGTTCAAGTTCTCCAGGGTACCCTGGGTCTTGTAGATAGAGTAGAGGTCGAGCAGGCACTGTGAAGGGTGCATGTGAGCGCCGTCGCCTGCATTTACGATAGGCACTGGTGCTACCTCACTGGCATACTGGGCTGCTCCCTCGATGAAATGGCGCATGGCGATTACATCGGCATAGTTGCTTACCATCAGGATGGTATCCTTGAGGGTCTCACCCTTGGTGGTACTGGATGTCTTGGCATCAGAGAAACCAATGACACGGGCACCAAGACGGTTGGCAGCGGTTTGGAAACTGAGTTGGGTACGAGTAGATGGCTCGAAGAAAAGGGTCGCTACGACCTTTCCCTTCAACAACTCCCTGTTCGGGTGCTTTTCGAACTCTTGCGCCATTTCCAGGAGGTACATGATTTTCTCCTTGGAAAGGTCTGCAATGGTCACAAAATTATGTTTTTCCATTTGAAATTTGATTGAATGTTCTAAAATCGCCCACAAAGTTACATAAAAAATCTGATTTATGTGCGATAAGTCAAAACTTTTATGTAATTTTGCACAAATATTTAAAGAAATAGTGATGAGAAAGCGATTTATACATATTTTATGGGCTGTTTTCGGCACTGGAATACTCATGGTAATTCTTGCCTTTGTTGCCATCTGGTTTGGAATGATTGGCTACATGCCCGACATCGAGGATCTGCAGAATCCTATCAACAGATTTGCCACCCAGGTTTACTCTGCCGATGGCAAGGTGCTTGGTACGTGGAACCTGAACAAGGAGAACCGTATCGTGATTCCTTACAAGAAAATGTCACCTTATTTAATAAAGGCACTGGTGGCTACTGAGGATGAGCGATTCTATGAGCATTCGGGTATCGACTTCCGTGCACTGGGACGTGCCATCGTCAAGCGTGGTATCCTGGGACAGACTAATGCGGGTGGTGGAAGTACCATCACGCAGCAGCTCGCCAAGCAGCTTTATTCTGAGAAGGCAGGCAGTACGATGGAACGATTGTTGCAGAAGCCGATAGAGTGGGTGATTGCGGTGAAGCTGGAACGCTATTATACCAAAGAGGAGATTCTGGCTCTCTATCTCAATTACTTCGATTTTCTGCACAATGCTGTAGGAATCAAGACGGCGGCCAATACCTATTTTAATAAGGAACCGAAGAATCTGACCCTCTGTGAGTCGGCAACGCTTATCGGACTGTGCAAGAATCCGTCGCTCTTCAATCCGGTTCGCTATCCGGAGAGAGCGAGGGAGCGCAGAAATGTGGTTCTTTCGCAGATGGTGAAGGCGGGATATCTGAGCCGGAGCGAGTATAGCCAGTATGCTGCTGAGCCGCTGACACTCAATTTCCACCGTACCGACCATAAGGATGGTTCGGCTACTTATCTGCGTGAGTTCCTTCGCCAGTATATGATGGCTAAGCGTCCGGAGCGCAGTGATTATCCATCCTGGAACCGTGCCCAGTTTGTGGTGGATTCTACCCAGTGGGAGAATGATCCGCTCTATGGATGGTGCAACAAGAACTATAAGAAGGATGGTTCGCCATATAATGTATACAGTGATGGACTGAAGGTGTTTACAACTATCGATAGCCGTATACAGCAGTATGCGGAAGAGGCTATGTATCAGCATGTAGCCCGCTATCTGCAGCCTCGCTTCAGTGCGGAGATCGCCCGCAAACCAAGCTCGCCATACAGCGATAAGCTGACACCGAAACAGATTAAGAGTATACTGAACCGCAGTATCACCCAGAGTGAGCGTTACCGTACGATGAAGGCTGCGGGATATTCTGAGGATGAAATCAAGGCGGCATTCCGCAAGAAGCAGGAAATGACCGTATTTACCTATCATGGTGATATTGATACGCTGATGAGTCCGCTCGATTCTATCCGTTATTACAAGAGTTTTCTGCGTAGCGGTTTTATGAGCATGGATCCTAAAACGGGTGCTGTGAAGGCGTATGTGGGTGGATTGGATTATACTCATTTCATGTATGATATGGTGAGTCTGGGACGCCGGCAGGTGGGTTCTACCATCAAGCCATTTCTTTACAGTCTGGCGATGTCTAACGGCTTCCAGCCTTGCGATCTGGCGCCTAACCGTCAGCAGACCTATATGGTGGCAGGTCGTCCGTGGACACCTCGCAATGCCAACCATTCACGTGCCGGACAGATGGTACCGCTGAGTTGGGGATTGGCACAGAGTAGCAACTGGGTGAGTGCTTATCTGATGAGTAAGCTCAATCCGCAGCAGTTCGTACAGATGTTGCGCGACTTCGGCATCAACAGTCCTGATATCCATGCATCCATGAGTCTCTGTCTGGGACCATGTGAGGTAAGTGTCAGCGAGATGGTGAGCGCTTATACCGTATTTGCCAACCACGGCATCCGTACTGCTCCAATGTTTGTGAGCCGTATCGAGGATAATGAAGGTAATACGATTGCTACCTTCCAGCCACGTATGAACGAGGTGATCAGTGCCGATAATGCCATGAAGATGCTTACCATGCTGATGGGCGTTGTGGATAATGGTACGGCAGGAAGACTGCGCTACCGTTATAACCTGGAAGGGCAGATTGGCGCCAAGACCGGTACTACCAATAATAACAGCGATGGTTGGTTTATCGGCTTTACTCCACAACTCGTAAGTGGCTGCTGGGTAGGTGGTGAGGAGCGTGATATCCACTTCGATTCCATGAGTATGGGTCAGGGCGCTACCATGGCTTTGCCTATCTGGGCGATATTCATGAAGAAGGTTTATGCCGACCCGTCGCTGGGTATCAGTCCTGCTATCAAGTTCGATTTGCCGGAAGACTACAATCCTTGTTCCCGCAAGGCTGCCGAACAGGATGACTTTGAGGAAGTAGGAGCTGGCAGTATCGACGAAGTTTTCGAATAAAAATCAAGGCATTCGCCATTTTTGCATGTATTTATTTTAAATAGTGCAAAAATGGCGAATGTTATTTGTTTATATGCATTTTTTTTTGTATTTTTGCAGAGTTTTAGAACATGCATAGCCCGAATGATGTTTCTTCGGGTTTTTCAAAATAGAAATAAAATAAAAAATCATTATAATGAACGTTTCATACAAATGGCTTAAAGAATACGTCGATTTCGATTTGACACCACAGGAGACTGCGGACGCGTTGACCTCTTGCGGACTCGAAGTTGGCGCTTTGGAAGAAGTTCAGTCTGTCAAGGGCGGACTGAAAGGTCTCTATGTTGGTAAAGTATTGACATGCGAGGAGCATCCTAATAGTGATCACCTCCATGTTACAACCGTTGACTTGGGTAAGGACGAACCTCAGCAGATTGTCTGTGGTGCTCCTAACGTTGCTGCAGGTCAGAAGGTTATCGTGGCTGATTTGGGCTGCGTGCTTTACGATGGCGACCAGAGTTTTACCATCAAGAAGAGCAAACTCCGCGGTGTAGAGAGTTTGGGTATGATCTGTGCTGAGGATGAGATTGGTGTAGGTACCTCTCACGACGGCATCATCGTACTCCCTGAAGATGCTCCGGTAGGTCAGTCTGCTGCTGAGTATTATCACCTGGAGAGCGACTGGCTCATCGAGATTGATATCACAGCCAACCGTGCTGATGCGCTCGGTCACTGGGGTGTAGCCCGCGACCTGTATGCCTGGTTGAAGCAGAATGGCTACAAGACAAGCTTGCATCGCCCATCTTGCGATGAGTTTGTGATAGACAACGAGGATCTTCCTATCGATGTTGAAATTCAGAATGCTGAGGCTTGCAAGCGTTATGCCTGTGTAAGCATCACCGGTTGTGATGTGAAGGAAAGTCCTAAGTGGTTGCAGGATAAACTGAACATCATCGGCTTGCGCCCTATCAACAATATCGTGGATATCACCAACTACATCATGATGGCATACGGCCAGCCATTGCACTGCTTCGATGCAGACATGGTTACCGGTCATAAGATTGTAGTTCGTACCCAACCAGAGGGCACCAAGTTTGTTACTCTCGATGGCGAGGAGCATACCTTGGGTGAGCACGACCTGAGCATCTGCAATGCTGAGGAGCCTATGTGTATCGCCGGTATCTTCGGCGGTAAGGGTTCTGGTACTTACGAGACAACCAAGGATGTAGTCTTGGAGAGTGCTTACTTCCATCCTACATGGATCCGCAAGAGCGCTCGCCGTCATGGTTTGAGCACAGATGCCAGCTACCGTTTTGAGCGTGGTGTAGATCCAAACGGACAGATTTATGCTTTGAAGCAGGCTGCCATCCTCTGCAAGCAGTTGGCTGGCGGCAAGATTTCCATGC
>ENA-ORRX01000666-ORRX01000666.1-human-gut-metagenome-genome-assembly--contig:-NODE-666-length-10818-cov-13.1121_pt1 | contig 10818 bp, 8 predicted proteins | sample MGYA00242186_ERZ509153 | MGnify/ENA primary metagenome ERZ509153 (study PRJEB26280, sample SAMEA2338643) | human gut metagenome | biome: human gut; feature: human-associated habitat; material: faeces... | reverse complement strand
TTACCATCGGAGCGATGCAGGACCTGAAGTTTGATGCCGACCTGGAGTACATTTCACCAAAGGCTGTAGAGAACAATGGTGCCAACCAGTTTGAGGTAAAGGCAGCCGTGCGCTCGGTGAAGGGTGGAAAGATTCGTTCCGGCTATAGTGCCAATGCCGAAATCGTTCTCTCCAAGGCAACCAATGTACTCACCATACCGGAAAGTGCCATCGAGTTCAGCGGCGACTCCACCTTCGTATATATTATAAAAGGTAGCAATAAGGATAAGACCTATGAACGCACCCAGGTAACTACAGGCTTGAGTGATGGCGTGAATATAGAAATCAGAAAGGGTCTGTCGCTGAAAGATAAGGTACGCGGTCCACAAATCGTAGCTGACAGCAAGGAAGAATAAGGCAGATTGAGTAAATATGCTATTAAACTCATGTTTTTAACATCATTTGCCTTAAAAAACTTGGAAGTTATTGAAATAAAACGTATCTTTGTGTCATCTACCAGTTAGAATATATTCTACTGATAGTGAGTGAATTAACTAACAGTATTAACATCAAAAACAAAAGCATTATGAAAAAATATGTATGTGATGTTTGTGGCTGGGTTTATGACCCAGAAGTAGGTGATCCAGAGGGCGGTATCGCTCCAGGTACAGCATTTGAAGATATTCCAGATGATTGGGTTTGCCCACTTTGCGGAGTAGGAAAAGACGAGTTTAGTCCTGTTGAGGAATAAACCTGAATATCCAGACCGGACAGAATCCTATCATCCTGTCCCGGTTAGCTTTTTATCATTCAATTTGGTCATCAATTAATATTAAGGAGGAATCATTATGACTAAGATTAGAGAAATCTACCGCTGCCAGATTTGCGGCAACGTGGTAGAAGTAGTAAACCCAGGAGCCGTGCTCAGTTGCTGCGGCGAGCCAATGAAGCTCATGAAGGAAAATACCAGTGATGGTGCCAAGGAGAAACATGTGCCTGTGATAGAACCTATCGAGGGCGGATATCGTGTAACGGTAGGAAGCGTAGAACATCCGATGCTTCCAGAGCATTACATCCAGTGGATAGAGTTGCTCACCCCTACAGATGTGCTTCGTCACGAGTTGAAGCCAGGCGAAAAGCCTGAAGCTATCTTCCTGACCAACGCAGAAGCCAAGGATGTTGTGGCTCGAGAATACTGCAACCTTCATGGGTTGTGGAAAGGAGAAATCTAAAGAATATAATTATCCGGGAGGGTGTGTCTCTATACTTTAGACACACCCTCCTGCTTTTTTATCCATTTCATCAAGCAACTTTTCTCTAAAAACCTTGGAACATATTGAAATAATTCGTATATTTGCACCTGGTAATGCCAAAAACCTAATTTTAAATCATAAAAATGCGTTTAAACAGAAAACGTATTAAGCATACAATTTTAATTATTAACATTTAAATTACATCAATTATGAGAAGAACAATCTTTACCCTTATCATGCTTTGTATCGCAACCCTAACCCTGCAGGCACAAGATGTCTGGACTGCAGCAGGTTCCAGTACACTCTTCGGTTCTCATTGGGACGCAACGGATACTAACAATGACCTGACTCCTTTAGGAAATGGCATCTGGGAGCTCACCAAAACCGACTGTATTCTTGAAAAAAATGTGAAAAACGAACTTAAAGTCCTGAAGAATCATAATTGGGCAGAATCGTACCCTCAAACCAACTATGTCTTTACGGTAGAAGAAACAGGTACCTATAACGTCACTATCCAGTTTAATGAAAACACCTACGAAGTCGGTGTAATCACCAAAAAGACAGGTGATGCTGTCATTGGTGAAAAGACATGGACTGTAGCCGGTTCACCCGAAATTCTCGGAAAAGATTGGGATGAAACTGCGACAGAAAACGACATGATCAAACAGGAAGATAACGTCACCTACATTCTGACCAAGACCGATCTAACCCTCGCTCTAGGTACTTATAAATATAAGATCTGTGCAAACCATGGATGGTCAGAGAACTATGGTGATGATACAGACCCAGAAGGTAATGCCTCCATTTATATCGCAGCAGACGGAATCTACGACGTTACCTTCACCTTCAATTCAGTAACTAAGGAAGTATCAGCTACAGCTGTACGCACCGATACAGATGGCATTAGCCAGATTGCCGGCGACGTCAAAGCTAAGAGCGTAGTCTTCAACCTTCAGGGACATCGTGTTTCAACTCCTAAACAGGGAGTTTATATCATCAACGGTAAAAAAGTGGTCGTAAAATAATAAAAACTGCTCAAAGTAATCATCAGAAAGGCATTCACCAGCATCGTGAATGCCTTTTTTAGTTTATTTACCACGAATTATTTTGTATTTTATTCGATTTAACGTACCTTTGCACCCAAATATTTAAACGTTTAAAGATAAAATGGCATTAAAATGTGGTATTGTAGGTCTTCCTAACGTGGGAAAATCTACATTGTTCAACTGTCTGTCTAGTGCAAAAGCACAGGCAGCTAACTTCCCTTTCTGTACTATCGAACCAAACTTGGGCGTCATCACCGTACCAGATGAGCGACTCAACAAGTTGGCAGAGATTGTTCACCCAGGACGCATCGTCCCAGCTACTTGCGAAATCGTAGATATCGCAGGTCTTGTAAAGGGTGCCAGCAAGGGCGAAGGTCTTGGTAATAAATTCTTGGGAAATATCCGTGAGTGCGACGCAATCATCCACGTAATCCGTTGCTTCGACGATGACAATATTGTACGTGAGGGTGGCGCTAAAGTTGACCCATTGGAGGACAAGAGCGTTATCGATACAGAGTTGCAGCTCAAGGACTTGGAGACTATCGAATCCCAGCTCGCCAAGCAGCAGAAGACAGCTGCTGCAGGCAACAAGGACGCTAAAGTGATGGTTACCGTTCTGGAGGCTTACAAAGCAGAGTTGGAGCAAGGCAAGAACGCACGTGGCGTTACTTTCGAAAGCAAAGAAGAGCAGAAGGTGGCTCACGATCTCTTCCTCCTCACTACGAAACCAGTACTCTACGTAGCCAACGTAGATGAAGCTTCTGCCAAGAGCGGAAATGAATACAGCAAGAAGGTAGAGGAAATCGCTAAGGCAGAAGGTGCCGAGTGCATGGTTATCGCTGCGAAGACAGAGGAAGACATTGCATCTCTCGAAACCTACGAAGACAAGCAGATGTTCCTCGAAGAACTCGGATTGGAGGAAAGTGGTGTTAACCGCCTCATCAAGAAGGCATACGCTCTCCTGAACCTTGAGACATTCATCACTGCTGGTGAGATGGAGGTAAAGGCATGGACTTACCACAAGGGCTGGAAGGCTCCTCAATGTGCTGGCGTCATCCATACCGACTTTGAAAAAGGATTTATCCGTGCTGAGGTCATCAAGTACGACGATTATATCCAGTATGGTTCTGAGGCTGCTGTCCGCGAGGCAGGTAAACTCGGTATCGAGGGTAAGGAATATGTCGTTCAGGATGGCGACATCATGCACTTCCGTTTTAATGTTTAATTATGATAAACCTGCTTAATTATATCGTTTGGGATCCAGATCCTATTCTTGCGCATCTGGGTCCTTTGACCATCCGATATTACTCCACTTGCTGGCTTATCGGTTTACTATTGGGTTATCTGCTCATGCAGCGACTCTACAAACAGCAGAAATTGGGCGATGCCAAGTTTGAGCCTCTCTTCCTTTATATCTTCTTCGGTATTCTGGTAGGTGCACGTCTCGGTCATTGCCTCTTCTACCAGCCTGAGTATTTCCTTACGCAATGGGATCACTTCATCGAGATGCTGATACCTATGCACCACATGCCGGATGGCAGTTGGAAACTTACAGGATATGAAGGACTGGCCAGTCATGGTGGTGTATTCGGAATGTTTGTTGCCATCTGGCTCTACTGCCGCAACATGAAGGTAAAGGGCTGGGTAGTGCTCGACAATATGGGTATTGTCTCCGGTATTGCAGCCATGTTTATCCGTCTGGGTAATCTGATGAATTCAGAGATTATCGGCAAGGTGACTGATGTGCCTTGGGCATTCATCTTTGTTCGTGAAGATCAATACCCTCGCCATCCAGGACAGCTCTATGAAGCCATCGCTTACCTCATCATCTTCTTGCTCATTCTCTTCATCTATAAGAAGAAAGGTCCTAAGAGTGTGGGTACAGGCCTATATTTCGGTCTCTGTATCACCCTCATCTTCACCTTCCGTTTCTTCATCGAATATACGAAGGAGATTCAGGTGGCATTTGAGGCTGGACTTCCTATGGATATGGGACAGATATTGAGTATCCCACTCATTCTTCTGGGAGTTTGGAGCATCGCCTCCAGCTTTAAGAGAGCAAAGGCTCAGGAAGAAAAACAAGAGAAATAGGACTTGTTTGGGTCTTGTTATGTCATCGCGGATAGTAGTATTTACTTTGCCGAGGCAGTAATACTTACTTTGTCAATGCAGTAGCATATAGGAACCATTTTCAATTTTAACCATACAGTTAGAACTGTTTTTCTATAAAATAAGAAACTCTCCCTTGCAGGAATCCAATCCTTGACAAGGGAGAGTTTTTATTTTCAATTCATCATTATCTACTTCTTATCTTCCCATCAAAATCTTCTTGATTTCATTGAGTTTGTTCAAAGCCTCTACCGGTGTGAGATTATTGATGTCCAAACCCAATATCTCATCGCGTATCTGACTCAAAACCGGATCATCAAGCTGGAAGAAACTGAGTTGTACTCCATCCTTCGGTTCATCCAGATGCTGCATATTAGGTTTGCCGGCAGCACCCACACCCGCATTGTCATCCTCCAGTTGTTTCAGTATAACATTGGCACGATTTACGATGCTACGAGGCATACCGGCTATTTCAGCCACATGAATACCAAAAGAGTGCTCGCTTCCACCCGGTTCCAACTTACGCAGGAAGATAACCTTGCCATCCACCTCCTTCACGCTTACATTGAAATTCTTGATGCGAGGAAAGTTCTTTTCCATCTCATTCAGTTCGTGATAGTGAGTAGCAAAGAGCGTACGTGCTTGCGCCTTCTTGTGCTGATGCAAATATTCCACGATAGCCCAAGCTATTGAGATTCCATCATAAGTAGAAGTACCACGTCCTAACTCATCAAAGAGAACCAGGGAACGAGGAGAAACATTATTCAGGATATTTGCAGCCTCAGTCATCTCTACCATAAAAGTAGATTCACCAAGCGAGATATTATCACTGGCACCCACACGGGTGAATATCTTATCCACCAGACCTACTCTTGCACTCTCGGCTGGTACGAAACAGCCTACCTGTGCCAGCAGAACTATCAAGGCCGTCTGTCTTAAAAGCGCAGATTTACCGGCCATATTAGGACCCGTAATCATCATAATCTGCTGCTTTTCGGTATCGAGCAACACATCGTTTGGCACATATCGCTCACCTAAAGGCAACTGAGTTTCTATCACAGGATGGCGTCCCTGCTTGATGTCGAGCACCTCAGAATCATCGATGACAGGACGCACATAGTGGTTTTCTTCCGATGCCTTCGAGAAGGAAAGAAGACAGTCCATACGGGCAATGAGGTTGGCATTGATTTGTATCTGAGGAATATACTCTTGCATCGAAGCTATCAGTTCATTGAAGAGTTGGGCTTCGAGAATCAAAATTTTCTCATCGGCACCGAGAATCTTCTCTTCATATTCCTTCAGTTCCTGAGTAATATATCGCTCTGCCTGAGCAAGCGTCTGCTTGCGAATCCAGTCTTCAGGCACCTTGTCCTTGAAGGTATTGCGCACCTCTAAATAATAGCCAAATACATTATTATAACCCACTTTCAGGCTGGAAATACCTGTTTTCTCTATCTCACGCTCCTGTATTTTGAGCAAATAGTCCTTACCATGCCGGCTGATGGAACGCAGATCGTCCAATTCTGCATTGTAGCCATCAGCGATAACATCGCCCTTATTGATAAGCTGCGGAGGATCCGGCTGGATTTCCTTTGCTATCCGTTCTTTCAGCGTTTCACAGAGATTGAGTTGCTCACCCACTCGCTGCAAGGCTTCATTCTTGGCATGTTGACAAGCCACCTTGATTGGCAGGATAGCCTCCAAGGCATGTTGCAATTGCACAACTTCACGAGGCGAAACTCTACCCACAGCCACTTTGGAAATGATACGTTCCAGGTCACCGATACGATGCAGTTGATCATCCATCAACTGCTTGAACTCCGGTTCCTTGAAGAAATATTCCACGATGTCGAGTCGTTCATTGATTGGACGCACATCTTTCAGCGGAAAGACAAGCCAGCGGCGGAGCATACGGCCTCCCATTGCCGTTACGGTGCGGTCGATGACATTCAGAAGCGACGAACCATCGTCTTGCATCGGGGCCACCAGTTCGAGACTACGGATAGTAAAGCGGTCCATACGCACGAACTTATCCTCCTCAATACGAGAAAGTGCTGTAATATGATTGATTTGGGTATGTTGGGTAATCTCCAGATACTGCATGATGGCTCCGCTGGCAATGATACCGTTCTTCAGATGTTCTACACCAAAACCCTTCAAAGATTTGGTCTTGAAATGACCGAGGAGTTTCTGTCGGGCAGTCTGTTCGGTAAAAACCCAGTCGTCCAATTCGTATGTACAGTATTTAGTTCCGAAACACTGTTCGAATTTCTGTTTCATGGCACGATCATAAAGCACTTCTTTCGGCTGGAAGTTGCCCATCAGCTTCTCCACATAGTCGGGAGTACCTTCCCCTGTAAGGAATTCGCCCGTAGAGATGTCGAGGAAGCTTACACCACAAGAAGCTTTTCCGAAATGGACAGCAGCAAGGAAATTGTTCTCCTTGTAGTTCAAGACATTATCGCCCATCGCCACACCCGGAGTCACCAGTTCCGTAATGCCACGCTTCACCATCTTATCCATCTGGCTAAGCCCCTTCTTACCCTTGATTTCCAAGCGTTTCTTCTTTGGATCTTCCAGCTGGTCGCACACGGCAACACGCTTGCCGGCACGTATCAACTTAGGCAGATAAGTATCGAGTGCATGATGAGGGAAACCAGCCATCTCAGCACCACCTGCCGAACCGCCATTATTACGACGAGTCAGGGTAATACCGAGCACCTTGGAAGCCTCTATAGCATCCTCGCAATAAGTTTCATAGAAGTCACCACATCGGAAAAGCAACAGTGCCTCGGGATGTTTCGCTTTCATCTCAAAAAACTGCCGCATCATCGGCGTAAGACCTTTATTATCGTTTGCCATTATATTTTTCTATCTTATTTCTGAATCTAAAACATTGTCGACAGAACTCTTTTGTTCCCCAAATACAGAGAACGCAGATTCAATATCAGAAATGCAAAAATACAAAATATTATCCAAAGGCAAGTTACCTAAAGGTAACATTTAGACATTTTTAAATCAATATCTTCCGTAATCACATGAGAAATGCGTATTTTTGCAAGATAAAAATGCTCATTCTTATGAGTCTAAGCTTTTATTAACTGAAAAAATGAAAAGAAAACAGATATATATTGCTATCATATCCCTCGTTTGCTGCACGCTCATTGCAATCGGGGTCACTCTTCATCTGCGCAATCAGAAGGAGCCTCAGCCTACCACTGTCAAGGCACCAGATACCCGCAAGAAGAAAACCGTGGCAAAAGATACCATCAAGAAGATAAAACCTGTCATCAAGCAGGACTTCAATATCATAGGTACCCTGAGAGATACTGACGGAAAAGGTGTGGCGAACGTCATCGTAAGCGATGGATATAACTGCGTGAAGACTGATTCGCTCGGAAGATACAAGATGAAACGGGACAGTCTTGCCCGCTTCATCTACTACTGCGTGCCTGCCGACTGTGAGGTTCCTACCCATTCTGCTACAGATCGCACGGCTTGCTTCTACCAGCCAGTATCCAAGAAAAAGAAAATATATGATTTCACCCTGAAAAGACTACCTGGAGGAAAGGAAATCAGTTATAAGATGATTGTCATCGGCGACCCGCAGGTTACCAATGCCTACAGTCCTTATTATACCTCGCCCACCGACAACCCCATCAAGAAGAGCGACGTAGAGCGATTTACCACCCAGACGATGGCAGATATCAAGCAGACCATCAGAAGTCTGCCTGCCGGGACTCCCGTCTATGGACTCAGCATGGGCGATGACGTACAGTATTACGGAGGCTATAATGCCCACCTGGAGAGGCAGATACGCCAAGCCTTGGGCTCATCAGAGATGCGCCTCTTCTCCGTCATCGGCAATCACGACCAGGACGGAAAGGCACTCTACAGACGTAAATGGGAGGAAAACTTCGGACCTACAGACTACTCTTTCGACCGTGGTGATGAGCACTTTGTATGCATCAACAACTGTTTTTTCTATCGTGGGAAAGCCTATTATTCACCAGGCGAACTGAGAGAGCGTCAGATGCGCTGGCTCAAGCAGGACCTCGCCCTCACGCCCAAAAACAAAAAGGTAGTACTCTGTTACCATATTCCTTTCACCTTCGGAAATGCACCTTTCGGCAAAGCCAAACCTCTTGGCATAGAGAATGAGAAGGGACATTATTCCTCCTCTCGCCTATCCCAACTTCTGGCACTTCTGCATCAGTTTGAGGGAGGATACGAACTCTTTTGCGGTCACACCCATTTCACCTGCAACCATGAAATCCGGTATGAGGGCGAGGATGTGATGGAGCATTGTCATGCTGCAGCATGTGGCAATATCTGGCAATCCAACATAAATATCTGCGGTACACCAAACGGCTATTATGTCTATCAGTTCATTGGTACCCGCCTTACCGATTGCTATTATAAGGGCACATTCTGGGATAAGAACAAACAGATGACCATCTTCAGAGCACAGACCGACTTCAATGGCGAATCGTATGCTGAGGACTGGGGACTTTCCAAAGATAAAGATAAGAATATACTGGTAGCCAATGTCTTTAACGCCGACTCCCACTGGCGGGTTGTGGCAATAGAAGATGGCAAGGAATACCGGATGCACCGCATCAGCAGCAAAGGTCAGGATGCCTTTGCCGCTGGCTATCATCATAAATACAGCGAATCAGTATCCTATCGTTTTGTGAGCAAGGGCAACAGTTATCTGCTCATGAACCATCTGTATTATTATGTCCCAAAGAATCCGAATGCCAGAATAACAATCAAGGCTTCAGACCCTTATGGTCATACATTTACCGCAGAGAGTACCGAATCGGTCAGTGAGCCTTTCTTCAATTACGCTCACTACTATGAGCAGGAGAATCAGGAATACAAGAAGGCAAGAAACTCCCTCTTGCGAGATTCTACCATAAATAGGCAGAAAGATTCAACACAAAGCAATAATCACACAAAGCATTAAGCATAAAATAACATAAAGCATAAGACAATGGCAAAGAACAATACCCCAAAAGCTGGCAAGACTGAAAAGAATGCCAAGAATACAGCAACGAGTACAAAGAAAGCCACAAAGAAAAAGAAAAAAGTCAAGGTTTCTCATATCGTTAAACCAGCAGAAATGACTCTGGAAGAATGGCAAATCAAACTTCGCAAACAAGTGACAGAAACAGAACACTTCAATATCAGTTGTGTAGATGATGAACTTTGCCCTGGCGAATATATCGTTCGCAATCCAGAGAAAAATAACGAGTACAAGGTAGTGTATCGTGGAGCCAACAGCGAATGGAATTATTGTTCTTGTATGGATTTCAAAACTTCAAAACTTGGCACATGTAAGCATCTCGAAGCCGTGAAGAAATGGTTTAGTGGAAAACGAGGCTTACATGTACATCGTGAGCTTCCTCCTTACACCTCTGTCTATCTATCTTACAGAGACGAACGATGCGTGAAGATTCGCATCGGAAGCGAAAACAAGGAAGCATACGAAAAACTTGCCAAAGATTATTTCGATGAAAAACATGTTCTAAAGAAAGCTGCCTATGCCCATATCGGATCTTTCTTAAAGCAAGCCCGCCAAATTAGCGATACATTCAGATGCTATAAAGATGCCATTGACTTTATCATCGACAAACGAGAGAAATCTACAAGAAAGAAGATTGTCAAGACGTACGATGATAAGAAACTCGATAATCTTCTGAAAGTTAAACTCTATCCTTACCAAAAGGAAGGAATCCGCTTTGCAGCTAAGGCAGGAAAAGCTATCATTGCCGACGAAATGGGTCTCGGCAAGACAATCCAAGCCATTGGAACAGCCGAACTTCTAAGAAAAGAAGGACTCATCGGCTCTGTACTCATCCTCTGCCCTACCTCCTTGAAATACCAGTGGCGCAGTGAAATCAAAAAGTTCACTGATGCCGAGGTCTTTGTTATAGAGGGAAATCATCTCAAGAGAAAGGATGCCTACAATCGTCCAGAACCTTACAAGATTATCTCCTATAATAGTGCCGCCAACGACATTAAGATACTCGGCAGTCTGCAAACCGACATACTCATCATGGATGAGGTGCAACGCCTCAAAAATTGGAATACCCAAATTTCCCGTGCAGCAAGAAAGATAGAATCCGATTACTCCGTGATTCTATCGGGTACACCTTTAGAGAATAAACTTGACGAACTATACTCCATCGTGGAATTTGTCGATAATTTCCGTCTTGCCCCATACTATATTTTCAAGGAAAACCATATCATCACCGACGAAACAGGCAAAGTATTGGGATACAAAAACTTGAACAAGATAGGCGAGAAACTCAACGACATCCTCATCCGCCGTCGCAAAAAAGACGTGAAACTCCAGATGCCTGAGCGTTCTGACAAGAACCTTTTCATTCCGATGACCAACGAGCAGATGGAGATGCATCAGGAGT
>ENA-ORRX01000663-ORRX01000663.1-human-gut-metagenome-genome-assembly--contig:-NODE-663-length-10840-cov-10.4517_pt1 | contig 10840 bp, 9 predicted proteins | sample MGYA00242186_ERZ509153 | MGnify/ENA primary metagenome ERZ509153 (study PRJEB26280, sample SAMEA2338643) | human gut metagenome | biome: human gut; feature: human-associated habitat; material: faeces... | reverse complement strand
AGAAGGGCATCGAGGTTGATCGCAAGATCATCACTATGAAGGATGCTAAGAAGGTAGGCGAGTACGAGGCTACTGTACACTATCACAAGGAGGTTGAGGTTAAGGTTCTAGTTAACGTTGTTGCTGAGAACGCTCCTGTTGCAGCTCCTGCTGCTGAGGAGGTTGCAGCTGAGGCTGTAGCTGAGGAAGAGGCTCCAGCAGCTGAGTAATCCTCAAAAAAATAATCTCAAATCGACACAAGTACGAAAATTTTCGCACTGTAAAGCAAATTAATATAAAGATCCCTTTTGCCGAAAGGCATTAGGGATTTTTTGTTTCTGTATTCCGATATCAGGGTAAAATCGTATAATAGAGTGGTAATTTAGTACATATATAACTTTATTTTAGCTTATTCTCTCCCGATTCTCAGAAAAATATTGTATCTTTGCAGCCGAATTCATGGAATTCGCTTTTAAAGAAGAAATAATTAATAATAAATTTTTAAAATAGATAAAAATGAAAGCATTTGTTTTCCCTGGTCAGGGTTCTCAGTTCGTAGGTATGGGTAAGGATCTCTACGACAACAACGCATTGGCAAAAGAACTTTTCGATAAGGCTGATGAAATTCTCGGCTTTAAGATTACTGATATTATGTTCGCTGGTACAGACGAGCAGTTGAAGGAAACCAAGGTTACCCAGCCTGCAGTATTCCTCCACTCTGTTATCTCTGCTCTTTGCCTGGGCGATGAGTTCCAGCCTGCTATGGTAGCTGGTCACTCTCTCGGTGAGTTCTCAGCCTTGGTAGCTGCAGGTGCTATGGCCTTCGAGGATGGTTTGAAGCTGGTGGCTGCACGTGCCAACGCTATGCAGAAGGCCTGCGAGGCTAATCCTGGAACAATGGCTGCCATCATCGGTTTGCCTGATGAGAAGGTTGAGGAAATCTGCGCTCAGGTTAGCACAGAGGGCAACGTTGTAGTTGCTGCCAACTACAACTGCCCTGGTCAGCTCGTTATCTCTGGTAATGTTGATGCTATCAATGCTGCCTGCGAGCAGTTGAAGGCTGCCGGTGCCAAGCGTGCCCTGCCATTGAAGGTAGGTGGTGCTTTCCACTCTCCATTGATGCAGCCAGCAAAGGACGAACTTCAGGCAGCTATCGAGAAGACTGCTTTCTCAGCTCCTAAGTGCCCTGTTTATCAGAATGTAGATGGCAAGCCTCATACAGATCCAGCTGAGATTCAGCAGAACCTCATTGCTCAGCTCACAAGTTCAGTACGCTGGACAGCTTCTGTTCAGGCTATGATTGCTGATGGTGCTGACGATTTCACAGAGTGTGGTCCTGGCAAGGCTTTGCAGGGTATGATTGGCCGCATCGACAAGACTGTAGGTAATCACGGTATTGCATAATCATCTATCAGAATTATCATGCGTTTTATCTTTCCGGCAAAGGCGTTGCCGGGAGGATAAAACGTTTTATCATTTAAGTAACGACCGCTAAATGAAGGAAAAAATAGTTATTTACCAGGTTCTCCCCCGATTGTTTGGTAACAGGAATACCACCCGTAAGGAGAATGGCAGCATTGAAGAAAACGGTTGCGGAAAGCTTAATAACTTTAATGATGAGGTGTTGGCCCGTATTCATGACATGGGTTTCACTCATATCTGGTTTACAGGTGTGATTCGTCACGCCACACAGACAAACTACTCATCTTATGGTATTCCTACCCAGCATGCTGAGGTAGTAAAGGGCAAGGCTGGATCGCCATACGCCATTACCGACTATTATGACATCGACCCTGATCTGGCCGTGAATGTCAGCCTGAGAATGAAGGAGTGGGAGAGTCTTATCGAGCGTACGCACAAGGCTGGTATGAAGGTCATCATGGACTTTGTGCCGAATCATGTGGCTCGTGAGTATCATTCCATCTGCAAACCGGCAGGTGTACGGGATCTGGGAGAAGATGATGATGCCAATATGCACTTCTCTACCAAGAACAATTTCTATTATACATGGGGCGATCTCGACCTGAATGAAGTTCGCTACTCTAAACCGGAGTTCAAGGCTTATAATGCCAAGGATGCCAAAATCTATGAGCCATACGAGGAGAGTCCGGCAAGAGCTACGGGAAATGACCGTTTCGACAACCGCCCGGGTTGCAACGACTGGTATGAGACCGTGAAGCTCAACTATGGTGTGGATTACTGCGATGCAGGTGGCAGAAGCTATCACTACGAGCCGGTACCAAGCACCTGGGGTAAGATGACGGATATCCTGCTCTACTGGGCAAGCAAGGGTGTAGATGGATTCCGCTGCGACATGGCAGAGATGGTGCCTACGGCATTCTGGTCATACGCTACGGCGATTCTGAAGTCCAAGTTTCCTCATATCATTGTTATCGGTGAGGTGTATGATCCTAACCAGTATCGCAACTATGTGAAGGCGGGATTCGATTATCTCTACGATAAGGTGGGTATGTATGATTGTCTTCGCGGTGTGATTCGTGGTGAGCGTCCGGCAGCCAGTATCACTCACGAGTGGCAGGTGGTGGATGACATCCGCGATCACATGCTCTACTTCCTGGAGAACCATGATGAGCAGCGCATAGCCAGCGACTTCTTCTGCGGCAGCGCCATGAAGGCGATTCCTGCAGCAGCCATGAGTCTCTTCTTCCAGAAGAATCCTTTCATGCTCTACAGCGGACAGGAGTTTGGCGAGATGGGTATGGACAAGGAAGGATTCAGCGGCAGAGATGGCCGTACTACGATATTCGACTACTGGAGTCCGGAGACCCTGACCCATGCTTATCAGGAAGGTGAGGAGGAAGCATATACTGCAGAGCAGAAATATCTGGCTGCTACCTATCGCCAGCTTCTCCGTCTTGCCAATGAGGAGAAGGCGCTTCGCGAAGGTGATACCTTCGACCTGATGTATGTGAATCCGGGTTCAGATGGCTTTGATCCACGTACCAATTTTGCCTTTCTTCGCAAGAAGGATAATGAAGTGATGCTCATCGTGCTCAACTTTGCCCAGGAGGCTCGCCAGCTGCAGGTATGCATCCCTGGTCATGCTTTCGATTTCTTCCAGATTACGGAAGAGGAGGTTCTGGTAACTGAACTGTTCTCGGGAGGCAAGAAGAAGGTAGAGTTGAAGAGGGATGGCGTATTCCCGATATCAATGGATGCTAACGGAGTAAGAATCTATAAATTCAATGTCAAGATGGAGGAAAGTGATATCATATTGAATGAGCATCATAAGGAGGAGTTCCCTCCTGCTCATACGGCTGAGCATTTGCTCAACCAGCTGATGGTTCGCCTGTTTGGCTGTGAGCGCAGCCGCAATGCACATATTGAGCGCAAGAAGAGTAAGATGACCTTCGTAGTCGATCACAAGCCTACCCGCCAGGAGGAGAAGGAGATTGAGACGGAGATGAATCGCTTGATAGAGCTTGATATGCCTGTGACTTACGAGTTTGTGGATCGCGACCACATTCCAGCAGAGGTGAAACTCGATCGTTTGCCTGATGATGCTAGTGAAACCTTGCGTCTGGTTCGTATCGGCGATTATGATGTTTGTCCATGTATTGGCAAGCACGTCCGTTCAACGGCTCAGATTGGCAAGTTTGTATTGCTCGGTACGAATTGGGATGAGCACGCTCACTCATTGCGTATCCGCTTCAAGATTGTACAATAATATAAAATAAGCAGCAATGGAGTAATAGCCCATTGCTGCTTTTTTCTTGTATAATCCCTGCTTCCTTCTTTCCTTTTCTTTCGCGCACATAAATGTTTTTTCTCGAAAAAAGTCTCAAAGTATCATTGTTTGCAGATAAATTACTGATACATAACGATTTGCAAAATGATACTTCTAAATATGTTTACAAAGAAGTATCATAGAAGTATCATGATTTCGATAGAAGTATCATCAAATCACCATAAAGCATTGTACAAAGACTCAAAATTGTAGTCAACTACATATAGAAAAAATACGAATTCGCTTACTCAAAATAGTGCCCAAAAATCACCCCATAAAATGGGCACTCGATGCCCAACATACGGGCAATGAGTGCCCATCACTTGTTCTGTCGATGCCCATCACATGGTCTCTGAGTGCCCGTGTGACGGGCACTCAGAGACCAGCCAATGTGCTGACTTTTCCTGATTTCAGTAGACACTTTTTTACTTTATAAACTAGAAAGGTAGACACTTTCAATTTTATAAAACTGAAATACTAGGCATTTCTTAGTTTTTACTCCTGTTTTTCTAGACATAAATCCTCAAAAAGGCTTTCTTGTAAGCGACTTACCTGAATTTTATGATACTTCTATGGAATTCATGATACTTCCATGATACTTTTTTGCAAACATATTCGAAGGTCCCACTTTATAAGCCTTTATGTATCAACAACATGCCAGAAATCAATGATACTTTGATACTTTTTAGAGAAAAAACATTTATGTGTGAGGATAAAGGAATGGGTGAATCTGCGTCATTTGTAAGCGGCTCCTCGCATCATTTTCTTGAAAAATACAGAAAGTTAGAAAAAAAGCTCTTGAAAGCTTGCCTGTTCCATTTCTTTTTGTTATATTTGCAACCGTAAATATCAGTATATTGAAGATAAAGGCTGATATAAGGGCTAAATATCATTATAATGATAGATAAATAAATAGAAGATTATGGCAGATTTATATGAATATTCTACTCCTGAGTTGGTACGCTTGTTGGGAGTAAGATTCAAGGATTATAGAATGCGATGCAATCTCACCCAGAAAGAGGTTGCCGAGCTTACTGGGCTTGGCTTGACCACCATCCATAAGTTTGAGAATGGAACAGCAGGTAATCTTTCGCTTGCCACTTTTCTCCTCTTGCTGAAGGTGGTGGGGCAGATTGATGCCATCAATGATGTGCTTCCAGAACTTCCTCCTTCACCTTATTTGATGAGAAAGGATGAGAAGAAGGCACAGAGAATTCGTCATACTAAACGATGATAGGTGGATCAGTTCCATAGAATCAGCGATAAATACTCATCTCGTATCATGGGGGTTGGAGGATAAAGACAACAGTTCTGCTTCTTTTGAGATAGATGGCAAAAGTTGTACTGATGTTCGCATAGAGCAGGCTTACAAAGGCAACTTCCATTTGTATGCAAGCATAGATGGGCGAGACTGTAAGTTTATTATCGGAAAGAACAAGCCCGAATATGCTACGATTCAAGAGACGGGATTGTCGAATCTTCCGGAGACGATGCTCAGAGATTTGGTTGCGAAATATCTGGTGAGATAGAAGAGAAGTGATTCTTTTGTGTCCTTCTTTCTATGAAAATTCTTGGGATTTGCAAGAAAGTTAATGATTTTCTTGCCAGTCCCATTTCTTTTTATTACCTTTGCAGTTGTCTTGTCGTGGATGGCTGGCATTGAGATGCCGGCTAGGTAATGAAAGTCCATGGCTTGGCACTATTTTAAATTGAAGACGTTTGCTTTACGTTTTCTTCTGATCTGTTGAAACCTGCGAAATTTCACATCATGTTCAGAAAGAGACGGCGGTGGGCGTCTACCCATCGTGTATATTTGCACTATGGCATAGGTGTGCCCTTTTCATTCGTATGGAGAGGGTGCAACCTGTGCCGTACACAATATATACCGGTTTGGCGTAGGCTTCTGTTGCTTCTTATCTTTGACATGACAGGTTTTTCGCAGGACCTCAACAGACAAAGATTATCAAGTAGCGACATGATTCCTACGCCTTCCTTTTATAATAGCAACAAACTTTCATATCTAACAATAGCTTCCCACTGAGGAGTCAAGAGGCGTAAGGAATAGGATTTTGGCTATGACTACTCAATACTTGTCCTGCTTGAAGCAAGAAGTTGCTACTTATGTAAAACAAGACTTGCGAAACAAAATCGTGTTTTCTAAGCAGTGCATTGAGGGCTTGCAATACCTAAATGTTGGGTTAACTCTTGCCAAAATGCTGCGAGACAATTCCTTGCCCAGCCTTGCCATCCAACAGCTGTTTTCTGATGCTGTTAAAGCTGACCAAAATATCGGTCGTTATCTGGCTATTTTCAATATAGACATACTCTTTGAACCCGAACTGAAACTTGATGTAGGAAACTTGTTCGATAGTTATTCCAAGAATCAATGTCTTGTTATCCAGGCGGATTCTGAAAATGTCTTAAACAATATAACCCATTTATCACTCAAAACATTCTAACAATGAAATATTCCGAGCTTATATCTTTTGAGCCTATTAATGAGGTCGTTAAGTTCGACCGTCTCAGCGAGGACGGTTATCGTCAGTCGTTGGTGCGTAACTTTGTGTTCTCTTCAACCTACGAAAAGGTTATAATCCCAGAACTTTGCAAGAATCTTGACTATACAGCAAGTCATGACACGTTTGGACTACAGATTGTAGGTAACTATGGTACCGGTAAGTCTCACTTGATGTCTCTCTTTTCGCTGATAGCTGAGAATGCTGATTATCTTCCTTTGATACAGAACGAAAGTGCTCGCAAAGTGCTGGGGAACATAGCAGGCAAGTATAAGGTGATTCGATTTGAACTAGGAAGCGATGATGAGCTTTGGAGATTGGTATGCTACCAGATAGACAAGAAGTTGCAGGAGTGGGGAATAGATTATTCCATTACTTCGGATGATGCGCCTGATATGTATATAGACAAATTGTCTCGTATGATGGCTCAGTTTGAGGCGGCTTGTCCAACCAAGGGGTTGATGATAGTTATAGATGAGATGCTGTCTTATCTGAAGGGTCGTGCTACTGATGATAGACTGAATCGCGACTTGGCTGTGCTTCAAGCTTTGGGACAGGCGAGTGATCATTCCAAGTTCCGTATGGTATTTGGAGTGCAAGAGTTGATTTATAATACTCCTCAGTTCCAGTTTGCTGCCGATATGTTGGGACGTGTCAACGACCGTTATCGCCAGATAACCATTACTAAGCAGGATGTGCAGTTTGTTGTGCAGCAACGTTTGCTTCGTAAGAATGAGAATCAGAAAAATCTTATCCGTAAGCATCTCGGCAAGTTTGTAGAGTTCTTTACGGACATGCATGCCAACATAGAAGAATATGTCAATCTATTCCCTGTCAATCCAACGTTCTTTGAGAATTTTCAGCAGATTAAGATTGGTAAAAGTCAGCGTGAGGTCTTGAAGACGCTTTCTTCTAAATTTGACAAGATGAAGAATGAGGAAGTTCCTGATATGCAACCTGGTCTCATCTGTTATGACCATTATTGGGATGACCTCAATGTGCCAGCCATGATGACGGAGCCTGATGTGCATCGTGTCTCGGATATCATGGAGGTGGTACACCAAAAGATAGAAGAAAACTTCACTGGCGGGAGAGCTAATAATATTCCTTTGGCACATCGCATAGCCAATGCTTGTGCAGTCAAGATATTGCAGGATTCCCTGGATAAGACAAACGGTGTGAGTGCTGAGAATCTCGTGGATGATCTTTGCTATTTGGATACCACTTGTCTGGATCGTGATTTCCTGAAGGATAAGGTGGGGATGGTTGCCCAGCAGATAGTGACTGCTACGGTAGGTCAATACTTTGAGAAAAATGAACAGAACCAGGAGTATCATCTTCGTATCGAGGGTGGTGTGAACTATGAGCAGAAAATTAAAGACTATGTGGAGACGATGGATGTGGATAAGAAAGATAGCCATTTCTTCAATTTTCTGGTGGAGTATCTGCCTATTGAGGTAGAGCAGTATCGCAAGGGATTCAAGATTTATCGTCATCGCATTGACTGGAAGTCGCATAAGACTATGCTCGATGGCTATATCTTCTTGGGCAATCCTGCCGAGCGCAGCACCACGCAGCCTCAGCAGAATTTCTACATCTACTTTATGCCTATCTTCAACAAGGCGAAGATAAAGCATGGGGATGAACCGGACAGTATCTATATCCACATGGATAAGTTTAGCCAGGAGATGAAAGACTTGCAGGAACTCTATGCAGCTGCAGAAGAGCAGATTGCCAGTGCAGACAGTTCGCAGAAGGCGTTCTATCAGCAATATAAGGATGTATATGCCAAAAAGTTGAAGACCTTGTTCCAGCATGACTTCATGGAGAATACCGAGATATACTATCAAGGGGAATTGCAAACCATCAATCCTAAGATGATGGCTGGTGGAACAAAAGATCAGGTAATCGGCAATATAGCCAGTACGCTGCTTGAAGACTGTTTCTGTCAGAAGATGCCAGACTATCCTAAGTTTACGCTTCTGCATACATCGTTGACTTCGGAGAACCGAGACAACATCATCAAGGGAGCACGAATGAGGATAGCCAATTCTGCCATTCCTAACCGTGATGGTGATGCCGTCCTTGCTGCTCTTGGGCTGTTGCAGGACAATCAGTTGAGTGTGGATGCCAGTATCTATGCACAGAGTATACGCCAGAAACTGGAGGATAAAGGAGAAGGACAGGTACTCAATCGTGATGAGATACTTCATCGCTTCTATAAGGAATGGAATGATGATTGGCGTTCTAATGACTACGGCATCGAGGCTGATCTGGAATTTCTTGTGCTCTCGGTACTGGTGGCATTGGGCGAGATAGAGATAGATTATACTGGTGGCAAGAACATCAATGCTGCCAATATGAAGGAGATTGTAGATTTACCTAAGGAGGGTTTCTATTCCTTCTCTCATCTACGTCGTCCAAAAGGTATGAATGTGGCTGCTGTCCGTGAACTGTTCTTGGGCATTACGGGAAAGGATATGACTGGGCAGTTGCAGAATCAGGAAATCTATACGCAGTTGGTGAGCCAGGCTAAGGCGATTGCCACCAATGCCGTGCAATACAGTCACGATATCAGTAATGGAATGTATCTGGACAATATCGAGATAATCAGTCCTACAGTTGCTGGCACTATGAAGATGCAACTTTCTGCGCTTTCAGGATTGTGCGATAAGTTGCCAGCTTATGCTTCCTTTGCCAAGATGAGAAACTTGCCGTCAGAATGGACGGCTGAAAAACTGCGTCATATATTTGAGGCTAAGCAACATATCCGTTTGGTGAAGGATACCAAGAAGTTTGTGGAGGACATGCGTTCTCGTCTGAGTTATCTGAACCAAGCTCTGCAATACATGACTGATGCCAGTATGAAAGAAGCGGTGAGAAAGTCGCTGGAAAAGGTGAACGATGTAGTGAAAATGATGAACGATACCCAACTGGTGGGAGCGTATAAGGCTGAGTTGGATGCTTGGATAGACAAGTATGCAAACTGGTATTTGTCGGAGTATAAACGACTTCATATCACGGCAATGCAAGATACAGAGAAGCGTCAGATTACTAATAGTAATTTCAAGCAGGTATGTGATACCGTTTGTGGTGCCGACCATGACAAGGGTTACTTCTCTGTTGTACCACAATATCGTGAATGGGGGCGGAAGATGAGCCAACTGGTATTGGCATCTGAAAGCTGTACTTTGGAGGCTTTGCATCGCTCTCCTTATTATGCAGGATTCAATCCTGTAGCCTATCAGGGCAAGCAATTGCCTAATCTTGGTGAGTTGAAGGAGGAGTTGACGAGTATCTTTGATAATATCAATGATACACTGCATCAGATATTGAGCGATGAGCAGCTCTTGAAAAACCAAGCTATCCTTGATGATAGCCAGCAAGGCTTGCTGAAGCGATTTGCCAACAATGACGAAGACCTTTCACCGCTCAATGCAGAACGACTAGTAGAGATTGTAGAGAAGCTTCATGCCGGTATGCAGGAAATCAAGATAGATGAGGAAGGCATTCGAAAGGTTTTAAACCGTCCGATGACACCTGATGATGCTATAAAAGCATTTCGTCAGTATATCAATGAATTGACTGGAGGAAAGAAGGATGACAACATCCGAATCATATTAAAATAAAAATGAGTCAGTAACAAAATAAAGATACAACAATGAGTCAGAAAGATAAAGAAGGTATTCTCTTCTCTACAGAGGAGATGAACAATATAATGGCAGAAACAATGAAATTCTCGGAAGACAAGCCGGAGATCATCTTTGGCATGACTTTCAAGAATGCCGAGGAACGTCGTGCCTATTTTCGTGAGGAGCTTCGCAAGAAGCTCCCAGATTTAAAGAAAATTGAAGGTTTTCCTATCGGTAGCGATGAGGATATCCTTAATCTTTCAGACCCTCCTTATTATACCGCATGTCCTAACCCATGGCTCAACCAGTTTGTTGAGGAGTGGGAGAAGGAGAAAATTGTGCTCGAAAATGAAGGAAAGAGAAAAAAGGACTTTGAGGTGAAAGAGCCGTATGCGGCGGATGTTAAAGTAAGAAAGAGTAACCCTGTTTACGTAGCTCATACTTATCATACCAAAGTTCCTCATACGGCAATAATGCATTATCTGATGTATTATACTCAGCCAGGAGATATTGTGTATGATGGTTTTGCTGGTACAGGTATGACTGGTGTTGCTGCACAGGCATGTGGAGATTTGGAAAATCAAGATTGGGATGCAATATTGGAAGATTTAACAACTCAAAAAGCTATAAAATTGAAGTTTGGAACTCGACATGCTATTTGTGGTGAGTTATCTCCTTATGCTTCAATGATATCATATAATTATAATACTCCTGCTAATGTTGCATTGATAAAAAAAGAAGTAGAGCGTATATTAGATGAAACTAAAAACGAATGTGGGTGGATGTATACTACAATGCATGATGGAAAGCCGATTGGGAAGATAAATTGTGTTATATGGAGTGATGTGTTGGTTTGCCCTAATTGTGGAAAGGAATTTGTTTATTGGGATGCAGCTTTGGATAAAGATAACACTACTGTCCGGATAAAATCCGGAATATGTAGTCTAAGTTGTTGAAAATTAATT
>ENA-ORRX01000661-ORRX01000661.1-human-gut-metagenome-genome-assembly--contig:-NODE-661-length-10877-cov-13.5782_pt1 | contig 10877 bp, 8 predicted proteins | sample MGYA00242186_ERZ509153 | MGnify/ENA primary metagenome ERZ509153 (study PRJEB26280, sample SAMEA2338643) | human gut metagenome | biome: human gut; feature: human-associated habitat; material: faeces... | reverse complement strand
GTGTGCTCATCTTCGTGGACCTCGTCATCGTAGGCAGTTCCTTCTTCGTCTTCAATGCGAAACCGGAATTCACGGCGATAGATGCCATCAGAAAGGTGGTATTCGGTCTATGTACCATGGTGATAGAGAACCTGGTGCTCGACTATGTGATGAATGCCAAGCGAGAGAGTGTGCAGTTCATGATATTCAGCAAGAAGTATCAGGAGATAGCCAACGCCATCGGTACGCAGATGGACCATGGTGTGACGATTCTGGATGGCCACGGCTGGTACACCGGCGATGAGATGAAGGTGCTCTGTATTCTTGCCAAGAAGAACGAGAGCGTCACCATCTTCCGTATCGTCAAGATCATCGACCCGAATGCCTTTGTCAGCCAGAGTGCCGTCATCGGTGTGTATGGCGAGGGATTTGATGAAATGAAAGTGAAAATCAAGGAGAAAGATATTAAGAAAATCAAATAGTGATTATGAAGATAGTATTTGCAACCAATAACCAGCATAAGCTCCAGGAAATCCGCGATATCCTGGGCAGCGACTACGAGGTGGTTTCGCTGAAGGAGATAGGATGCGATGTGGATATTCCTGAAACAGGAAATACACTGGAGGAGAATGCCTTGCAGAAGGCGCAGTATGTTTACGACCATTATCACCTGAGCTGCTTTGCCGATGATACCGGTCTGGAAGTAGAGGCACTGGATGGTGCGCCGGGTGTTCACAGCGCCCGCTATGCTGAAGGTACCGACCACGACAGCGAGGCAAACATGGCTAAACTGCTCAGAGAACTAGATGGAAAGGAGAACAGAAAGGCCCGATTCCGTACCGTGATCTGCTACATCGAGAAGAAGGATGTCTGCCCTTGCGGCTGCACCAGCATCAAGAAAATCCATCAGTTTGACGGCATCGTAAACGGTTCTATCGCTACCGAAAAGCACGGCACCGAAGGTTTCGGCTACGACCCGATCTTCGTTCCGGAAGGCTACGACCAGAGTTTCGCCCAGCTGGGTGAGGAAATCAAGAACGGCATCAGCCATAGAGCCAGAGCCGTGGCTAAACTGGCTGAATACTTAAAGAACAAAAATGATTAATACCCTTTCGATATTAATCCCTACATATAATAATGTATGCGTTGAGCTTGTAAAATCCCTGCAAGCTCAAGCATCGTTATTGTATTCATCTTCAGATTCTCTCTCTTCAATCTCTCATTTCGAATACGAAATATTAGTCGCCGATGATGGTTCTACAGATGAAAGAACCATAGAAGGCAACCGTATCATCAACACCCTCCCCCATTGCCGCTACATCGAGAGAAAAGAGAACGTGGGCAGGGCTGCCATCCGCAACTTCCTGGCAAGGGAGGCGAAATATACCTGGCTGCTTTTTATCGACAGCAACATGAACGTAATCAGCCATCAGTATCTTGCCAATTATCTAAAAGAAAAAGAAAGCGATGTGGTCTATGGAGGATATCAGATAAAACGAGATGCTGAAACCAGAGAACGGCTGAAATATAACCTGCGATACATTTTCGAATCAGCCGGCACGCAGAACGGAAATCATCTCCAGCGACAAGCTCATCCCTATGCAGACTTTCACACCTCCAACTTTATCGTGAAGCGAAGCATCCTGCTGAAACACCCATTCGATGAACGGTTTTCCCACTATGGATATGAAGATGTGCTTTGGGGCAAGAATCTGAAAGACAATCACATACCGATTCTTCACGTGGATAATCCACTGGGTTATGAACACTTTATAGGCAACATGTCGTTTCTCTATAAAGCAGAGGAAAGCCTGCGCACCCTCTATCAGTTCAGGAATGAACTGCAGGGCTATTCCAAAATCATCGACTATGCCCACAAGTTGAAAAGATGGCATCTCTATCCACCTTGCCAGTATCTCTTTCCGCTGCTGAGTCTGCCAATAAAAGCCAGGCTCACAGGCAATAAACCCAGTATTTTTATGTTTAATATATATAAGTTATTATATTATATACATTTAGATAGATGAGAAAGAAAATATGGATACTCCTCTCGTTCCTGATTCTTCAGGTTGCCACTTTCCAGAGCAGCGCCGCCATCGGCGACTGGAAAGCCTATATGGCGTACAGCGAAGTGCAGGAAATAGAAGAAGCCGGCAACTGGATTTTCGTGCAGGCTTCCAGCAATCTCTATGCTTACAACAGAAACGACCAGAGCATTCAGACCTTCAGCAAGATGGATTTCCTGAACGACTGCGATATCCAGCACATCGCTTACAACAAGACTGCCAAGCGGCTGCTCATTCTCTACAGCAATGCCAACATCGACCTGATGAACACCCAGAACTGGAGCGTGCAGAATCAGCCGGATTACTATGCTGCCACCATCACGGGCGACAAGACCATCAACGATATCTATATGTATGGCAAATTCGCCTATCTCTGCTATGGACTGGGCATCATCAAGCTCAATATGGCGGAGGGGGAAATCAGCGATACTTATACTCTGGGATTCAAGGTGAACTGGTGCGAAATCAGGGATAACCAGATCTATGCCTACAGCCAGGAGGAGGGTACCTATCGCGCTGCCCTCTCTGACAACCTGCTCGACAGAAACCGATGGAGCAAGGTGGGGGCTTACACCGCTCCCAAGAAAGAGGACAAGAGCGAACTGATGAAGCTGGTAAGCAGCTTGCTGCCAGGTGGTCCGAAGTATAATCATTTCTGGTATATGAAGTTTATCCACAACCAGCTCTATACCTGCGGCGGCGCCTTTCTTTCGGGAATCTCTCTTGATACCCGTCCCGGTACCATCCAGGTATTGAACCGGGACAACTGGACCATCTATCAGGATGACATCAGGAATACAACGGGTTATCAGTATCAGGATATCAACTGTGTAGAACCGGATATCCACGATCCGAACCACGTGTTTGCTTCGGGCAGAACCGGACTCTATGAGTTTACGGACGGCAAACTGACACATTATTATAATAAGGACAACAGTATCCTGGAAGCTGCCGTGGATAGAGGAACGGTGCTGGACAACAACTATGTGCTGGTGCATAGTCTGCTATCAGATGAAAACGGAAGGCTGTGGATTCTCAACAGCCAGGCTACCCACCGCTCCATCATCGAGATGAAAGACAACCAGTTGATAGCCCACGACCAGAAGACATTGAATGCGAACGGCTACAGTCTTTCGGCGATGACGGGTCTGATGAAGGACAGGCAGGGCAGGCTCTGGTTCGTGAATGACAACCATGAAACTCCAGCCATCGTCTGCTATCAGCCGGAAACCGATGAGGTGAAGATGTTCAGCAAGCCCTTCACCAATCAGGATGGTGCGGAAATCAATCTCTATTATATCAGATGCATCAAGGAAGACCTGGATCATAATCTGTGGATAGGAACCGACCAGGGACCTTTCTACATCACTCCGCATATCCTGGATGATACGCAGCCAACGCTTACCCAGGTAAAAGTGCCGAGAAACGACGGTACCAATTATGCCGACTATCTGCTGGGCGGTGTGGATATTACCTGCATGGCGGTGGATCAGGCAAACAGAAAATGGTTTGGTACCAGCAACAATGGTATCTATCTGATCAGCGCCGACAATATGGAGCAGATTCATCACTTCACGGCAACCAACAGCAAGCTGCTGTCGAACAACATCGAATCGCTCGCCATCAACGATGCTACCGGTGAGGTGTTTATCGGAACCAACAAGGGTCTCTGCTCCTATATGAGCGATGCTACCGCCACCAACGAAGAGATGACCCAAGACAATGTATGGGCTTATCCGAACCCGGTAAAGCCAGACTATACAGGACTCATCACCATCACCGGTCTGTCGCTGGATGCGGATGTGAAGATAGTCAGTACCAGCGGAACCCTGGTGAACCAGGGCAGAAGCAACGGCGGCACCTATACCTGGAACGGCTGCGACCAGAAAGGCAGAAGAGTGGCTAGCGGAATCTATATGGTGGAAACCGCTACCAGCAACGGTGAGAAAGGTACCGTCTGCAAAATAGCCATCATCAGATAAAAGAGACAGCATCTTCTATCAGAAATATCAAGAGAGCAAGCAATGAAACTAAGTATCATCATCCCCGTATATCGTGCCGAAGATACGCTCGAAAGATGTATCGGGAGTATCCTGCAGCAATCATTCACCAGCTACGAGCTGATTCTCGTAGATGATGGATCGCCTGATGCGTGCCCTCTGCTCTGCGATGAATATGCCGGGAAAGATAGTCGTATCCACGTTATCCACAAGGAAAACGGAGGTTTAAGCGATGCCAGAAATGTGGGGATAAAGAGGGCTAAAGGACTGTATATCACCTTTATAGACAGTGATGATGCGATAGGGAAAAACTCGCTTCAACAGCTGATGGAAGAACTTTATCAACATCCCGATGTGGATATTCTGGAATATCCCATCATGGAGAGAATCGGTCATTCCCATCGGGAAAAGCTCCTATCCTTCGCTCCGAAAACCTATCAGAATGCCATCGAATACTGGTTGGCGGAAAAGGGCTATCATCATACCTATGCCTGCAACAAGATATTCAGGCGTTCGCTGTTTCAGAACATCGAATTTCCGAAAGGAAAAAGCTTTGAGGATATGTGGACGATTCCGAAACTGATAGGGCTGACGGAGACTGAGATTAATCCGGATAGAGCGGTAGTTCCTCCTCCACCCTTGAAAATAAGGGTGACGGATGTAGGGAAGTATCTCTATTACTGGAATCCCCACGGCATTACATCGCAGGCAAAATATCCCGATCTGCTTCAGCTGTATCTGGGACAGAGGCAGGCTTTGATGAAGCTGGAAATAGCGGGTAAAGAAAAGATGAAGCTACAAATGGGAGCAACAGAAGAAATTCTGCAGAAATACCAGTCTTCATTAGAAGATTTCCTGACGCAGCATCTCAATGTCCTGCTCGATCTCTATGATTTATCAGGAAGATATGAACCGGATCCTCCCCTTATCCATGCCGTGAAATGGCTGGAAGGAAAGACGGGGATTCATTCATTCAAACTCAAACTATTCAATATTTTAGGTTATCATTCATTATGCAAAATCAATCATCTCATACACAGAATATACAGGCGCCCTTAGTAAGTTTCATCATCACCACTTACAATATGCCTACGGAATATCTGGAAGAATGCCTCAAAAGCATCCTCCAGCTCTCACTCAACTCCAAGGAAAGAGAAATCATCCTCGTGGATGATGGAAGCGATATCTGTGCAATCAACGGGATCACGGAATATCTGCAGGATATCATCTATCTGCGACAGCCTAACCAGGGAGCCAGCGTGGCTAGAAACTATGGTATGATGATAGCCAAGGGCAGATTCATCCAGTTTGTGGATGGCGACGACTATCTGGTACAGACCGCCTACGAACATTGTCTAGACATCGTAAGATATCATCAGCCAGACATCGTGACATTCAACTATGTAAAAAACAGGCAGACGGATACTCCTCCTTATGAATTGCCGACTCCGATATCGGGCACAGCCTATATGAGCAATCATAACCTGCATGGTTCTGCCTGCTCCTATATTTTCCGCAGCAGCATCAGAGGCACCCTGCAGTTTACGCCGGGCATCGTATATGGAGAAGATGAGGAGTTTACCCCTCAGCTCTTCCTGCGTGCCGAAAGAATCTTCAAGATGGAGACAGAGGCTTATTACTATCGTGAGAATCCGAACTCCGTAACCCATCAAATGGATCATGAGAAGATTACCCGGAAAATGGATAACAGTCTGGAGGTAATCCTGCATCTGCAGAAACTGCTGGATAAGATTCCGGTGGCAGAAAGACAGGCGCTGAGTCGCCGCATCGCCCAACTCTCGATGGATTATCTGGTGAACAATATCCGACTGAAACATTCGCTGATAGCCCTGAACCACGCCATCAAGAAGTTGAGAAAGTATGGACTCTATCCACTTCCAGACAAGGAATACACCAAGAAATATACCATGTTCAGAAAGATGATAGGTACCTACGTAGGAAGAATGGCGCTCCTCTTTTTCATCAAGAAATAAATGAAAAGGAGGAAGATTTTATCAGATAAATAAAGATTATATCAGGAAGATGAAGATTCTATTAATGGGAGAATACAGTAACGTACATGCCACACTTGCCGAGGGACTCCGCAAGCTGGGGCATGAGGTTACCGTGCTCTCCAACGGCGACTTCTGGAAGAATTATCCACGAGATATCAACATGGTGAGAAAGCCTGGAAAACTGGGGGGAATCCTATATTTGATAAAGTTATACACAATTGTGCATAAGTTAAGGGGATATGACATCGTCCAGCTCATCAACCCGATGTTTCTGGAGTTGAAAGCTGAGCGTATCTTCCCGATTTACCGGTATTTGAGAAAGCACAACAGGAAGGTGGTGCTGGCAGCATTCGGTATGGATTACTATTGGGTAAGCGTCTGCTGCCAGGATAAGCCATTGAGATACAGTGATTTCAACATAGGAGATGAATTACGCACCAATGCCGATGCCCTGAAAGAAAGAAAAGACTGGCTGGGAACCGCCAAGGAAAGACTCAACCGGATGATTGCTGAAGATTGCGACGGCATCATAGCGGGACTTTATGAATACTGGGTATGTTATCAACCGCATTTTCCACAGAAAACCACGTTTATCCCCTATCCTATCCACACTTATTCACAATCCCATCAGGATAGGGATAAAAGGGCAGCTTCTGTAGAAACATCTTCTGTAGATATTCCCAGAAGACCTTCCCAAAAGTTGAAGTTATTCATAGGTATCAACAAAACCAGAAGTGAGTATAAGGGTACGGACATCATGCTGAAGGCTGCCCAGGCAATCGCCGAGAAATATCCGGAAAAGGTAGAACTGCGTATCGCCCAAAACGTGCCTTTTGCGGAATATGTAAAGATGATGAACGGCAGCGATGCCATCCTCGACCAGCTCTACAGTTATACTCCATCGATGAATCCGCTGGAGGCAATGGCGAGGGGCATCATCTGCATAGGTGGTGGAGAACCGGAAAACTACGAGATTATCCACGAGGAGCATCTCCGTCCTATCATCAATGTGCAGCCCAACTATGAGAGCGTATATCAAGAGTTGGAGCACCTGGTGCTTCACCCAGAACTGATACCGCAGCTTAAGCAACAGAGCCTCGAATACATCAGCAAGCATCATGAATACATAAAGGTAGCTAAACAATATGAAGAATATTACAAGAGCCTGTTGGCCTAGGCTCTTGTGACATGAATCCAAAGTCTTGGTTCTTGATACCTGCATTGCATACTGTCATGCTGATGTTCTATCTTTATATGTGCCATTACTAAAAATGAAAGAAGATAGACATTAATATTGTTCTACCTCGCAACTGATACTCCTTGCTCGTACGGGTCAACCCAGAATAAACAGTATAACCATAGGTGCGCTGATTGAAAAGATTAAGCGCAGTCAGGCTCAACTCCATACCATTCCTGAAACCATAACTGGTGGATGCATCGGCAAGAGTAAGATTCTTGTGCTGATAATCTGCTATCTGATTGCGATAATGCTCTCCATGCAACTTGATGAACCATGACTTCAATGGCTGGAAGTTGAAAGTGAGATTCTGGGCAAGATTGGTAGAGGAAGAATCGAAACCCAAATTCTTCAATACCATCTTATCCTTATCCCAGTTCAGCTCATAGGTGAAATTGAACCAATCCACAGGACGACCACTCCATTTTGCCGACAACATATAGTTATCAGATGAATAGGCTGAAGGAGAATCGTTCTGACGCAGAAAGCCATCAAACCTCAGATAATCAAAACCTACGCTAACGAGTCCATGCATGAATCCCAATCCCTTACTTACCTTTCCACCAGCCATCAGGTTTTCAGAACTGCTGCTGTTGGAGAAATAGGAGTTGATGATATAATCACCCACAAAATCACGAGCCACCGTAAGATGACTGTCAGACCAGCTCTTGCGGATGTAAGCATTGGCAAAGATGGTAGCAAGAGGACGCTTATAGTTGATGTTGAAGGAAACATGCTTGCTCTTGTCAGCGGTATAATCCACAAAACCCGTATAAAGATTACGGTAATCACGCATCAGCAGACCCTGATAGAAATTCTGTTCATCCACTTCCCGCTGAGCGATTCCACCGGAAAGCGTAGCCTGCAAACGGGCGGTGAGGAAATAGCTCACGCTGAGTTGAGGAGCAACCAGTGTCTTGCTGGCATTCTCTTTCGCTCCCATCAACTTATCATTATAATAATAAGGTGTAAAGGTGACGGGCATCTGGAAACGGATATGCCAGCCACCCTGATTATACTCAGCCTCCGGCGATGCATAGGCACGGAAGAAGGTCATGCCTATCTGATTGCGCATATTGCCCAGGGAATCGGGTACTCCCTCCAGATGACTCTTCATCGTTCTGCTCAATACCTGCAAGCCTACCTTCATCATCACGGTAAAAGGCTTGAGGAAAAAGCCGAGCGAAGTATTGGTATGACTGAAGAATGCTGCCGAACGAACACTTTGATAAGCCGTTTGCTGCGAATTATCAACAGACAGAGAGTGCGGATTCACCATATAAGCATTATACGTGTTAAAGGTATAGGTTCGCTTACCACTCCGCTGCAACAGTTCCAGCTTGTCTGATACTTTATATTTCGGCATCTTGACCTGCTGATGATTAGGATAAGAGCCGTCAATATCCATCATGACATCATTCCAGGCCAGGTCGGCGGAAAGCTGATTGGCTACGTACGCCTTTTCGCCATTCGAAGTCAGCGTAAAGTCGGCAACCAATCTGTTCTGCTTCTGCTTAGCCTGTTCATCCTCTACATCATAAATGGTTGAATCATTCAGGAAATACTGGGTATTACTGAATGAGGAAGAAAGAAGACGGTCGTGGGTATAGACTATCTGAGAAGACAAATCCGTATTTTTGCCTAACACCCAGAGATTATTGGTTGTGAAAACATGGGTCTGGTTCTTACGTACACGGCTGTCTGAAATATCCGTCAGCTGGTCGGGCGTAACATTCACGTAATCTTTCAAATGATAAGAATTTCCCATCACTCCAGTTCCACCATCCGAAAAGAGGAGATTGCCTTCACCGGTTACATCCGTACCTATATTATTACTCTTGAAGGTATTGAGCGACTGGGCTTTCTTGGCAAAGCGCATCAACGACATCTCGCCTTCCCAGACATTCAGCTTACCAAACTTCTCCCCTTTCTTCTGCTCCATACCGCCACCTGCCTTTAACGTTCCTACCAGACGGCTCTTGGCAGATTCCTTCAGTTTGATGTTGATGGCAGGGTCTTGCGAGAACAACATATCTTCCAAAGCCTTGATAGGTTGATGATTGGTCATCACCTCTACCGAACCGACATCCTTCTGATGGATATTGTTGGTGGCGATGGAATAGCGACCGCCGAGCATATCATGTCCTTCGATATAAAACTTGTTGATAGCCTTGCCGTTATATTTGATTTCTCCCTTATCCGACACCTCCATTCCCGGCATCTTCTTCAAGACATCAGCCAGACTCTTGTCGTTGGCATCGGCAAAGCTTGCCACATTGTAGGAGATGGTATCGCCCCGCTGCCGGATGCTTGGAGCCTTCACCACAACATCCTTCAACTTTGTAGCCTGCTCCGTCAGGAGCACATCATATTGGGTAGTATCCTTTGATAAGGGGATAACTTTCGTAGCATATCCCATCATTGAGAAATGCAGCACGTTACGACCATCCGGAATAGCATTGAGCGACAGCAGGAAACTTCCATCTGCCTGTGTCTTGGTAAACTTCAGGATTCTATTGCCGGCAGCAGGTCGGATGGTAACCATCACTCCCTGCAACCCGTTGCCCGTATAGGCATCTTCCACCTTACCCGACAAGGTGACTTGCTGGGCATAGGTCAAAGTGCTCATACAGATAAACCACAGATATAAAAACAGTTGCTTCATAAATTATCTTCTTGAGAACCCATTCCGTTCTCTCTTTACGTTGATACTTATTCTTTTTCTATCAGATCATAATTCAGAGCCTCATCCGAGCCACCCAGAGATATTCCCGTTGAAGCCTCGTTGATACTGTTCCGATTTTTCAGATACTTATATTTTGATTGCAGGAAATCCTTTCTTGTCGTTTTTTGAAAGCGCTTGAATTCCTTGTCAAGTACCCCAAAAGTAATAGGTTTTGCACTAACCTGCTGCATTCCATTGATACAGAAATAGTATTGCTTTCCCCTATCATACACTTCCATAATCAAGCCAGGGAGTCCACAGAACTTCCAGGGACCGTCACTTACAGGAACATCCAAGGCAAACCAAGCTGTCCATTGTCTTCCCCGGAAGCAGCAGGTAGCCTTTTGGCATTCATGACCGAGCACCATCTTCGTGCTGTCATTTTCCATATTCCACTCCTGTGAGTTTAAAGCATCCTCATAAAGGTAATATTGTCCCAGCAAGAAGTCGGTAACAGTTATCTTTCCTTGCGGATAATTCTTATAAATGGTAGCAGTCATTCGGCGGTGTGGTATGGCATTGTGCAATTGCTTCCCTTTCAGTCCTTTCCCTATCGCTTCCGTCAAGAAGCTATCCCATAGTTTATCGCCATTAGGAGAAGCCATCAGAGAATCACACTGATAGGTATAATAGCTATAGCATTTTGAATACTCAGCTCCGATTTGCAGATAGAGCAAATCTTCTTTGCGCTGTTGTTCTCCAGTCAGCGTATCCGTAAGATATTCATATACATAGCTACACAGCATATTAGCCGTATCTATTTTCTTATTTTGGGCAAAGCCAATAAGATAAAAAGTTAAAAATAGAAATATGAACTATAATAATAAAAATGAATACGGTTAACGAAATTTAGCA
>ENA-ORRX01000654-ORRX01000654.1-human-gut-metagenome-genome-assembly--contig:-NODE-654-length-10947-cov-2.64882_pt1 | contig 10947 bp, 13 predicted proteins | sample MGYA00242186_ERZ509153 | MGnify/ENA primary metagenome ERZ509153 (study PRJEB26280, sample SAMEA2338643) | human gut metagenome | biome: human gut; feature: human-associated habitat; material: faeces... | reverse complement strand
CCGCCATACGGCTGTCGTGCTGCCGGTTCAGCATATTCTGCCGATGGATTTTCGCCAGTTCCCGACACTGCTCCGCCGTCAAACGCGGCCCAGCCACAGCCGTCCGCGATCCCCCCTGCGGATGCACCTTCTTCTCCATGGGTGCTGCCGACAAATCCCGCTTCTCCTCCGGACGAGCCGAGACACTTTCCACCGGCTTCGACGCCTTGCTCCTCTGCAGTCGATTCCTCAAGAATACAGCTGCACCGACAACCAGCACAACAAGCAATACCGTACCCATACCCATGCAAAACATCTCCAATCTAAAACATCTTAAAGTGCTCCAATGCAAGACACGTCGAGCCAATATTCTCGCAGCAACGCGAGTACAAACTCTTGACATACAGGTCCAGTCCCAAGATCCCATGGATCTTGGTTCAACAAGATGCTATTCGAGATGATGCGCACATCGAGAAATGGCACATCGAATGATTGGCAGACCTGCGCGACAGCATCTCCCTCCATCTCCTCTGCCAATGAGCCATAGAATCCATGCAGGAAATCGATGCGATCCACTTCACAGTTCCAGCTGTCGCACGTCGTGATGGTTCCCTCGACTACCCTGCCATGTTCGTACCTTGCAGCAGCACGACGGGCAGCAGCAAGCAGAGTGGGGCTTCCCTCATGATAGACCTCCTGCAGGAATTCCTTCCGATCCTTGTCCCAAGCAAAGACACCGAGCTGTTTCAGCCCGCGGTAATCGACTCCCGCGCCAGCCGCGCGATAATACGTCTGCCAGGCAGAAGAATTTGCTGTCCGCGCCCCGAGCACGATGTCGTAAACAGACAGCGATGCATCATGGGCGCCAGCCATTCCCTGGCTGATGATTGCCTGAGGATGATACCGTGCAATGGCAAGCGCCGCCAAAGCTGACGCATTGGCCATGCCCCACTGCGTCTCACAGACTACAAGCCCATGTCCTTCAAATACTCCACGCGCACACCGGAATGGCCCAAACGGCTCCTCCCGGACTTCCGTCATCTGGTCGATGATATGCTGCGTCTCCACGCTCATCGCACCTTGGACAACAATCGGACCTTGTTGATTCTTCACAAAACACATCCCCTAACACAACGACCCCTACCTACTCTAACAATCAAAAAATTCGAGATGTATAGCCAAAAGTCCTGCAACAACGTCTCGTGGTGTAAACAATGAGAGTATCTTGCGCCAAAAATGTGCATCAAAAAAGCTCCGCTGCATGAGCAGTGGAGCTTTGACGGTTCATTTTATTTGAGCAGTCCTGCCTCGTAGACAATGAAGAGAATGGTAAAGCCTGCAAGATACAGGAAGCCGAAGACACCGAGCCAGAACAGGCCGCCCGTGACTTTATGCGCTCCGCTCCGCACGAGGGAGAAGTTCAACAGCGCAAAGAACGGCGTCGAAACAAAGGAGCAGATCATCGCGAAGTAGAGAAGCGTTGCCACATCGCTCATGAATCCGGCAATGATGACAATGCCGACAAGGGACGTGACCGTCATCCAGATATTGAGGTTGCGAGCCGAGCTCTGATCCTTTTTCATCAGGAGGCGCAGCGCCTCATTATTGGCACGGGAATACCCATCGATAACGGTGAGCGTCGTGCCGAACATGCAGAGGAACGCGATCACGGCAATGAGCAGTTTGGACCAGTCGCCGATGGCGAATGCGTACATCTTGATCAGCTGGCCGACGTTATATTTATTATAAATACCAAATAATGATATTCGTATTTTTAATAAATTTCGCTGTTCACTCTTTCTCACATCAGGCACAGCCGGAGCCGCGGCGAGCGCTCATCGAAAGAGTTACTACAGCTGGGCGCAACGCTACGCCCTCTATCCCGTCTGCGTTCACATTCGGGAATACTTTTCGCATGATCTGGTAGGCACCATTGACATCGGCATTGATGCGTTGGCCATCGTTTGCCAAGAACAGGCCGCGATGAACCCGGCGTGATTTGTCATAGCAGGCTTTGATCGGTGCCTCGTCATCCAAGAAGGAAGTGCCACTCGTATAGCTCTCCTCAGTCAGCACGACCTTCATGCCGATTGACTCGGCCTTGTACTGCAGCATCTGGATGAAGCGGGCGAAAGGCAGCTGCACAAAGCTCTGGTTGACTTTGCGCCCAAGATTCGCTTCCTGTTTCCAGCCCTTATTCTTGCCGATGACCAGTACCGACACGTCCTGCCCCGCGCACAAGTCGATGACCTTGCGACTCGCTTTGTGCAGGTAATCCTCGACCTTGCGATTACGCTTCGCTGTGAGCCGCGCGATTCGCTTCGATGAATGGACGCCATTCATCCGCTCACAGATGCTCCTGCGCTTGGCCATCTGCTTGTTGTAGTACTGGTTGACTGACTTGAGCGGCGTCCCCTTGAGCAGGACAGGTCGCTCGCCTGTGTTCCAGGCCAGTGCCGCGAGATTGTCGACGCCGATGTCGATGGCGGCGTATCTTCCATTGTTCTCTTTCTCCTCGACCTCTGGAATCTCATAGACGAGTTCCAGATCGATTTCCCCGCCATGCGGGATGATGCGTGCCTGTTTGAAGACAGCATCAGGCTGACTGACAAAGATGGCCTTTACCGTGAACCCTTGGAAGGTCTTGGGAAAACGGATGATTCCGTCCTTGAGCTTGCAGTTCTGGTTCGTCAGCACCAGCGGGAAATAGCCGTCCTTCGGCTTGTACTTCGGCAGTTTTGGCCGTCCCTTGTACTTCTCGGGATGGGCCTTCCAGTCCTTGAGGGCCGCGAAGAACGATGTCCAGTTCTTATCTAAAATGCGGAGTGTCTGCTGCGCCGTCTGCGCAGTCGGCATCTCCCGATAGTCGGGGTAGTCTGCGTCCCCCTTCAGCAAACGGTCGACTTCGCCATAGCGCAGCCATTTGCTATCCTTGATGAACGCCTGACGGATCAGGAAGTTCCCATGATTGTAGAGGTTCTTGGAACGATGGCAGAATTCGCGCAGCATGGCGTAGAACGGTGACGAGGGTTTAAGCCGATGGTGTTCCACTCGTTTCATCATCCTCTATCGCCTCCTTGATCTTCTGCAGCCTATTGCGATTGGAATACAGCTTCATAGAGTAGCAATGCAACAGGCTCACGATATCCTCGAAACTTCTTGATTTTGCGCTTCACATCTTTTTTGAGGAACTTGTAGACATCTTCCTCGTTGTAGTCGTAATGGCCGTTTGGCATGACATGGACACGGATAATCCTGTCTTGATATACTTCGTGAGCGGCGGCCTAGAAACCTGCAAGATGCGAAGAACATCTTTAGCAAACATATGGAACTCACCTCCCTCTATAGATAATTATAACATATTTTAATATAATCATCTTTGTATTTTATGTCGTTAATTTTATATTTTTACTATATAATCAGCTCCTTTACGTCCAGAATTCTGTCTGTTAAATCCCGATTTATAAGAACAATTCACATTCTTTTCGGAATGAACAAGCCTTTTTAATTGCCATTCCCGCAACTGCCGTCATGAAGCCACTTACCTTCCGAGCATGCTTTGGACAGACAGCTACGCACCGCATACATGAAATACATTTACTTTTATCTGTCATTTTGGGATTTTTCCTGTCAATCACTCCTGCAGGACATGTATCTGCACATAGTCCACATGCAGAGCATGAAGCATTTGCTTTTGGGCTCAGACCTGCACTGGATTCCTTATACGGTCTATTCCCTGGAATCTCTGGCACAGGTTCGTTATTACTTTCAGTTTTTTTTAATATTTGATTCGAATATATCGAAGCATACACTGAAATTACTCTACAAACAATTCATCGACCGAGTAAAGCGCTGCTTTACCAGCCATATAGATCTTTTTTCCTTCACGCCGACAATAAAGTGTCCCACCGCGTTTGGACGCCTGATATGCTATCAGCTTGTCTTTACCAAGCAAATCTGCCCAATAAGGGATGATATGACAATGGCCCGATCCACAAACCGGGTCTTCGGCAACACCCAGTTTCGGAGCAAAACTGCGAGAAACACAATCTGTATCCATTCCCGCGGCAGTAACATGAAGAAGCAAGCCAGCTATCTGTTTTACTCTTTCCAGATCCGGTGTAAGTTCTCGTACTGTCTTTTCATCCTCCATCACGCAAAGCAAATCCCTTCCCATGAAGGCTTCAAGTGGTCTGGAACCAAGAGCCTGTTCCATTTCGTCTGTCACTTCCACTGGCACCAGGTCATAAGCCGGAAACTCCATTTCCAGCAGATCCGCTTCTTTTGTTACAATCAAATCACCGGAGATCGTCGTAAAGACAAGTCTGTCCGCATCCTTTTCATAAAAGTGGAACAGAACATAGGCGGTTCCAAGCGTGGCATGACCGCACAAATCGATTTCTCCACCCGGTGTAAACCAGCGCAAGTGCCATTTATCACCTTCCCGGACAGTAAAAGCTGTCTCCGAAAAATTGTTCTCTCTGGTTATGTTCATCATCAGTTCATCATCCGGCCACTGATCCAGTACGCAAACAGCTGCCTGATTGCCATGAAACACAGAATCCGTAAATGCATCAACTACATATTGTTTCATTACTGTCCCCTCCTTTATGGGATACCAACCAACGTGTTCGTTTCTACTTCTGTTGTTTCTCTGTCTGCTGCAAACCGGAGACCCGAGTGCTGCCGTAAATCGCTTCCCTGAATGTGCCAAAAGATATTCCCCTATCTCCTCCGACATGATTCCTGAGTTACCATTCCGACATCTATCTCACAGTCACGACCTGCCATTATCCTTTATATCACCCCCTTTAATATGTTCTGCGGAGCGTTTTCACGGTCAATTTCACGTTTTGCCGTCAACAGCCTGATGCCAGAAACATTCTGGAATACAGCACTTTTTTCGGAAATCAATCCTTAACCCGTGACATCCATGCTACGCACTCCACATGGCACGAGACAAGCACCTGAATGTCTGGTTCCCGGGCACATTTCCGTCCGTTCGCGGGAACTGCTCAAAGCTGAAAAGCAGCGTTTTTACATTGGTTCTCCGTTTGCGGAAATATGTCCACATGCTTTTCCTACCTATAATACGGCAGGCAGGAGGGATGCCATCGTCTCGACCTGCTCTCCCCTGCTCAATCGGTTTATGATCAAGGTCTCAACCCAGTCTCCCGTTAACTTGGTCGGTATCTTAGTCGCTTATCTTGGTCGTTCACCGATCAAGTTACTTTCTCCTGTACCTCTGATTTCGGCTGTTAGTTTTGTCGGAAATTGTCATTTCGATAACTCCTTGTGCTAATTGCATGGAGCGCCGGCCAACGGCCGGCTTTGCGGAGCTAAACGGCCTCGATGCGGAGCGAGCGGCCACCTCTCTCCTGACTTGATTTGAGCATCTTCTTTCATAATGAAGATATGCCGTATTATCGGCGATTCTTCATTGTCCGTTTTTTCATGTCAATTTTTAATTTTTGACTTCAAAGTTCACTTTTTATATTTGGGGTTCTTACTATTCGGTTTATCAGGTATCGTCATTTCGATTTTTCCTGCATTAAGCAAAGGCTTAATATATCTTTCCGAAAAGTTTCTTCTGCCGGCCAGCCCCATAAACTCTTGCATTTCTTTCCTGCTGCGAGGTATGGAGCAAAATTGAATAAGATCTTGTATCGTGACTTACTCCTTATTTTGTTCCTTTACTTGCTCCTTATCTTGTTCCCTTGAATCAAGTTCTGCAGTCGGCCCGACTGTTGCCGTTGCCGCCTCAGAAAGGGGACTCACTGTCGTAAAAACATCTGCTTCCGTAAAGGTTGGCTCCCCGCCGGAATACATCTTTGTGTACTTATAGCTGTTTCGCATACCGCTTCCCAGCTCGTCAGCAAGGCCGATCTCCCTGAACACTTTTGCTATCGGCGGATTCTTTGCGAATGGCCCGAAAGTTTTCAGATTCAGGTTTCCGTGTCCATGCGCAAGGTTGGCATTTTCTGTTGTGATCTTATCCCGTTCAATAACAAGCTTTGGTACATATCCGCTGGAAAAATCACGATGCATAAGCAGATTTGAGATAATCTCACGCAGGACTTTGTCTCTGGCACTTACTCTCTGGATGCCATCCAGAGTGAATACATCATTTAGATGCTTCTTCCCAAATTCCATCAGACGATCATAGCTTTCAATCAGGTTTGTGATCACCACATCCCTGTCATCATAACGATCAACATTGAACACTCTGAAAATAGCATCTGTCTTATGCTGAGGTAACACGGACATAATACGGTTATCTGTGCCGAAGAGTAGGATTGCCGCAAGTGTGATACCTTCTTTGTTTCCGGATCCTCAAGTATGAGTCCACAACTTCTGAGCATTTCCTCATCCGTCATGTCAACCCACGGATGGTGCTCAGTATTCACTCTCGTCATTCTCCTTGCCCGATCCATAAGATCATGGTGAAGACTTGAAACCGGGATGGCAGGGTAGACCTTATTCACAAAATAGGTGCTTTGCTTACGGGCATAAAGGTTGAAAACCATGTCCGCATTATCAGTAATATCGATGTCAGACTCATTATTACGGTCAAATATTCTGCCTGCATTGCGATAAACGGTTTTCCCAACCGGAACATAGACGTAAAGAACAGTACGCCCATATATCTCGTATTCCTCCGGAGTCAGATATAGAGGCGGATACATTTTGCTCTCATTGTTGATCGTTGTAACAAAATTTTTCTTCATTTGCTCAACTGCTCAACGCAGTCTTTATCAACACCAAGAATCGTGCCGTTATCTTTTACACCAAAGAAAATATGACCGCCCCCCGATTAGAAAAAGAACAAACGGTATCGTAGACATCTTTCGTGATATCTGTTGTCGATTTTTTGAATTCGACGGTCAGTCCTTCACCCTGACGAATCAAGTTCATCAAATTTTCAGGGAGTACCATATAACTCACCCCTTTCGATTATTCACTTATCAATTCCATTAGGCAAAATGGAATCAACCTCGTTCTCCTTAAAAGTCTGTTCTTCTTCCTTTTGCAAAGCCTTCTGCGCAGCCCTGTAGCTTTTCCTATCAGTTGCAGGATAATTATTATTGACTTCTGAAACTTTATTACAAAGAACATCTCTCTGTTTTTGTATCTCACTATCTTCAAGCACTTCAAAATCAACTAATAAGGAAATATACTCTTCTCGAATACCCCACAACACATTTGCTGCATTTCTATGCTGACTTACTTCATTTTGAATCTTATATTCCTTGGCGTATAGATTTAGACATAAAGACAATACAGCAGCAATTCCACCTACCCAAGTCAATATGACCTTGTTTGTTATAATGCTGGCAAAAAATCCGCAAGAAGAAAGTACGGTCAATATAATCTGTGCATTCTTCAAATACTTATTTTCTTTCTCAAATCGATCAGCTAATTTGTGATGCGCAGTGTATGTGTAGATAACTTTTCCACAGGCATCCTTTATTTGATTTTTTAATCGTGCCCTATAGCTTTTATCACTTTTCATTTTTACTACGCCCTATGCCATGTTATTTAGGATCTTGCCAAGGACATCCCATCCCTTTGTAGTATCAATCGGCATTCCACTTCCGGGAGCAGATAGACTTGGCGCAAATATTCCGTTGCATGAAATATGATTATAATAATCAAGCAATGCCTGTTCATACGATCTTGGTTGGCTTGAGAAATTGCTATCTCCATCCGTAAAATGCCATCCCCCCATCGCAACATATACAAAGGAATCAATTAAAATTCCGGACAGATGATAGCTCGAATAAGAATCATCTCTGATCGTTCTTATGTGCTTACAAGTGGCACACAATAGCCCATTAGATGAGCTGTTCTTTTCCTTCATTGCTTTTTGCTCAGACTTAGGATCTGTTGTTCTCCAGTTTCCTCCCATATTAGTATCTGGATATTTGTATGAAACATTACCACTCCAACTTGTCTGTGGAAACGCTGGTAACACCTCAAATTTCATTCCATCAGAAAAGGCAATTTTAACAACCTGACCATCTGCCCTAATATCGCTTCTTGAATAAGGAGTTTCAATCGCATTCTTCACAGCCTGCAAAAGTCGAGATTGCCCATTCCCTTTAGAATATGAGTATCGATTATATTCATCTTCCGGAATTGCAATAAGTATATCTATGTCGCTTGTATTTATTGCTGTGTTTCTTCCATAAGAACCAACATAGAGACTATGTATGGTTTCACTCGTAGAATTCCAAAACTCTTGATTTATAGCTTTCGTAACCCTATGATATCTGCTTGCTATGCTTTGACGCGTTACTAAAGGGATAATATTATCATGTCTTATTACGTGTGAACTCATAATTATTTCTCCATTTCATTTTTGCGTTTTTGCGTGGCAAATGCCCTGAAACAACTGTTTACAGTTTACCTCTTTCCAATCACAGTTTCTCTGATATACGGGTACAACGAATACAGTTCACTGAGCGCATAAAAATCCCTCGATACTACTGTTATGAGCTTGCATTAGCCTTTCTCCTTTTTGCACCCGTTAGCAGGCGATTACTGCATTTGCGTTTTACCATTCCTTCACAGTGAGGAAGCCCCTCTCGATAGCGTCCGGGAAAAGGAATGTCTTATTTGCCACATCAAAGGACACCATCACCTTGCCAGATTTGATCCCGGCAACCTTGCCTTCTCCATATCTCTTGTGTGTAACGATAGTGCCGACACGGAATTTAGACAGATCGATCTCCGTGAACTTCGGTTTCTGCTCTCCATAAGGAGCAGGATTTTCCGCCACCTGGGAGTCTCTATGAAGTCCTGGAACAGGATTTTCCTGATTGATTGGTACGACTTTGAGCTTTGCAGGTGCAGGCTTAGGCGCAGGCTGTTCGATGATGACAGTCTTCTTGAACGGATTCTCCTGCATGGAAGCAGTCTGGGCCGATGCCATGTCTTTATACTCGTCTTTTGAAATGACGGTACTGAACAGACCGACGTTCTCATCTTCGGCATGTTTACTGATTCCGGTATATTCAAGAGAAGCGTCTTCATAGCGTTTGAAGTTATAGACTGCACTGTTCATTAGTGAATCATTAAAGATACCCAGTGAAACAAGCAGTTCAAAGTCCTCGACCGTAAGACCGGTTACTTTCTTGAAGAGTCCTGGTTCAAACTGCGTGATAACATCTTTCAGGCTGTACTCACGGAAGTCCGTCAGGTACATGAAGATCGGAATTCTGGTAGCAAACTTGATGAGCTTCTCTTGAATTTCTTTGCGTTTGCTCTTATATTCCTTCTCCTCCTTAGAAAGCTGCTTCTTTTCCTTCGACGTCATGTCGTCGCCCTTTTCAGCTTTAGCCTTCTTGACGGCATTGGATTTATTGATAATCGTCTCGATGTCTTTATTCAGACTGCGGAAGCCTTCGATGTTCATAATGGCTTTCATAGCTTCTTCGCTGTCTAGAAGCCTCTGGAGCGTTTCATTGTCCACGTTCACAAGGAGAGCGGATTCCCAACGTCTTGCAAGAAGCGTAGCGGATGTTCCGGCCATCGTGATATCAAGAATATCCGACGCGGAAACAGCAGTCATCGTGCTGCCATCGAATGCGAGTACCGGCAGGAATGAAGTCAGCGACCTTCTTCTCCGGATTTGATTCGGAGATATTGAGTCTGCAGCTATAATCGGAAATCTGACGCAGGGCACGGTCAAGAGCAAAATCGAAGATGTAGCAGTTCTCTTTAAGAATCTCCTCGCTGCCATCCTCTTTCTTGATTGTCCACGGAGACTGAACCCTGAATGCTGCCTGAAAATAGGTCTCCGGCGAGGAGAGATTACGCAACATAAAGATGCCAGTCCACGGCTTAATGGTCACACCGGTCGTAAGCTTTCCACATGAAAGCGTGATGGTCTTTGTCTCCGTCGGTGGGTCCATTGACTCACGTACAGGCTCAAGTGCAGCAAGTCCTACGCCCGCCGCCGTTCCGGCACAGACATTGATCGTGTAGTCGTGGTAGAACACATTCTGCTTCTCATGCAGCAGATTTGCCATAGCATAGCAGGATGCCACATTCGGCAGGAACCAAAGTGTGTGATTCAACACCGACAGCATCCGAGCATCGGAATATGGCATAACCGGCTTGGCGTTCTGACCGAGCTTCAGATTATCAACTGAAGACGGCAAATAGGCACCTCGAATAAGGGATAGCCATTTCTGAACATAATCCTTGTACACGAACTGAGCTGTCTCCGGGTGTCCCTCTACCTCCGGTTTTGCTGCAAAGAATACGTTCAAATCAAATTCATTAAAGTCTTCATTATAAGCAATACGGCGAATCTCATCCGGAATCCGATAAGTCATCAAAACGATCTGAGGCATGGATGCGTATAGGTTAGGCCCTTGGCTATCATCCCAGTTCTCTTTTGCGTTCTGCTCATCCGAATAAGTCCATGAGAAGATCTGATCTTCCATAAACTCGCCAGTGTTCAGCGCGCGGAAAGGTGTGCCGGACAGGAAGAGATAATACTTCGTTGTGATTGGGAGAAAATCCTCGTTGACGGCATTGTCTGCCTCATCCTTCTTGTACTTATCGATATCCAGCTCGTCGTAGCTGTCCTCGTCCTCTTTCTCAAACAGATGCTTTGCGTTTTCACGCCACGCGCCGAAGTGGTACTCGTCGAAGATGACTAGATCCCAGTTCGTCGTATGAACCCATTCATTCTTGGCCTTGATACCACCTGCAGCATTTGTACCGAGAAAATCCTGAAATGAACCAAAGCAGACGATGGGCTTCGTCTGATCTAGGTCCTCTGGACGAATCCCAGTTTCCTGAGAGACTTCGCGCGAATAAAACTGCCAGCCTTCAAAATCCATATGGCTCAACAGGTCGGTTTCCCATGACTCTTCAACAGCCGGTTTGAATGTCAGAATGAGAACACGCTTCATATCCATAGCCTTGGCAAGTTCATAGGATGTGAAGGTTTTT
>ENA-ORRX01000644-ORRX01000644.1-human-gut-metagenome-genome-assembly--contig:-NODE-644-length-11058-cov-9.22258_pt1 | contig 11058 bp, 6 predicted proteins | sample MGYA00242186_ERZ509153 | MGnify/ENA primary metagenome ERZ509153 (study PRJEB26280, sample SAMEA2338643) | human gut metagenome | biome: human gut; feature: human-associated habitat; material: faeces... | reverse complement strand
TGGAAGCTTCTGTTATGTCGAAATAGTCAAGGAGTCCTGCGGGAAGAAACAAGGACAATACGGACTTGTAATCTATGGGCTGAGTTCTATTCATGACGCAAAGATAAACAATAATATTGGATTGTTAAAAACACAACAATATTATTTGATCCCCTTTCGTGGTCTCCGCCACTTTTATACAAGATAGCTAATATCAAAAAAAGCTGAACCTCAATTCTGAAATTCAGCTTTTTCTTTCGAGGTACCTAGCAGAGTCGAACTGCTCTACACGGTTTTGCAGACCGTTACCTAACCGATCGGCCAAGGTACCAAAGTGTTGTTCCTTATTTGCGGTTGCAAAGGTAGGCATAATAAATCATTCCGCCAAATGTTTTTGAAGAAAAATTCATACTTTTATCAAAAAACTTTCATTTTTATTGATTCGCTCCTATTTACACATTAATATATATACCTAATTTTAGGTAAAACACACTATATAGCATAAAAAACGCAGTAAAGAATGTAGGCGAATCAAACAAATATGGATAACTTTGCATTAAGCATACATCTAACAAAACATTAAATACAATAACAAAATGACACGAACAATAAAAAAACTTGTGTTTTCGCTCTATGCCATCGTTGTGGTGTGTATGGGTGCCGCCACAGTAATAGAGAAATACCAAGGCTCTGAATTTGTATCGGCACACATTTACGGCACGTGGTGGTTCGCGCTCGTATGGGCATTGCTGGTTGCCACTGCCACCGTCTATTTCCTCCGAAACCGCACGAAGTCGTGGACGGGCATTACGCTCCATCTCTCGTTCCTTGTAATTCTTGCAGGAGCGTTCCTCACCCACATAAGCGCCGAACGGGGCATCATCCATCTGCGCCTCGGCGAGACCACCGACCGCTACACAGTCTTTACTGACGGCACGAACGCAAGCAGCGAGAGCCTGCCGTTCCAGATACGCCTCAATAAGTTCAGCATACAGTATCATCCCGGCACGGACGCCGTGGAGGACTACGTGTCGCAGTTCAGCATCACGAAGGACGGACAGACCGTGCAAGGACAGGTATCGATGAACCGTATATTCACTTGCGGCGACATGCGCCTCTATCAGGCTTCGTACGACAGCGACGAACGGGGCGTCTCACTCGCCACCAATTCTGACCCCTTCGGCATCCCCGTCACCTACACCGGCTATGCCCTACTTTTCCTTTCCCTCATCCTCATGCTCTTCGATCCGCGCGGAGCTTACCGCGCCCTGCTCCGAAGCGAGCATCTCCGCAAGGGAGCGCTCCTCACAGTCATGGCTGTAGCTACGTTCTTCGGTAGCACCGCCTCTGCTGCAGAGCATACACCCCACGCCCTGCCCGAAAAGACAGCAGAGAAGTTCGGCGAGCTGTTCATTCTTCACAACAATCGCATCTGCCCCATGCAGACCTTCGCCATCGATTTCACCAAGAAACTCTACGGAGCACGATCCTACAAGGGACTGACAGCCGAGCAGGTGCTCACGGGATGGATATTCTGGGGAGAGGAATGGATGAATGAGCCTATAATAAAGGTGAAGAGTGGCGATCTGAAGCAGACACTCCAGCTGCCCGACTACGTTTCGGCAGGGTTCTTCTTCGATAAGGATATGGGCGGATACACGCTCGGTCCGTACGTCAAGGAGTATTACGAGGGCAATAAGGACAAGTTCCATACTCAGGCGTCCGCCCTTGACGAGCGCATACAGTTAGTAATGGACCTCCGTCGAGGCACCCTCCTCAAGATATTCCCCATAAAGTCTGACAATGGAAAGGCGGCTTGGTACGCACCAACAGCCGACCTGCCGTCGTCCCTCGACTATAAAGAGCGGAGCTACATACAGTATGTCTTCACCCTGCTCTACGACTATGCAGAAGCCAACCGTCAGGACAGCATCTGCCATACGCTTGACAAGATGCAGGCATTGCAGATTAAGAACGGCGCCGCTTCCATTCCGTCAGAGAAGCAGACCACGGCGGAACGGACATACAACAGCATTCCCTTCGCCACCATCCTCTTCGTCCTGTGCCTCACGATGGGCGTCCTCTCGTTCCTCTACACCGTGACGCGCATCTGCCGCCAATGCCGTCTCGAGAGCAACCACGACCCACGCGCCACAAAACGCAGACGCTCCGACATCATTGTAAGACGCTTCTCACGAACTGTCATGGCAGCCGCCTTCGTCTCACTCACCTACTGTGAGTATCTGCGCTGGACCATTAGCGGCACCATACCTATGGCAAACGGCTATGAGACGATGCTCTTCGTGGCATGGACGGTCATGCTGCTCAGCCTCCTGCTCAGCTTCCGTTTCCCCATCATGCTCACATGCGGCTTCCTCATGTCGGGCTTCTTCCTGCTCGTAAGCCACATCAGCCAGATGGACCCGCAGATAACGCACGTCATGCCTGTGCTCAATTCGCCCCTGCTGAGCATACACGTCAGCATCATTATGATGGGCTTCGCGCTCCTGTCCCTGACGTTCATCAACGCCATAACAGCCCTGACCGTGAAGCTGATAAACCGCGACGCCACCCGTCAGATGACCGCCCTGCAGAGCCTCTCGCTCCTTTTCCTCTATCCTGCCGCCACCACACTCGGCATCGGCATCTTCGTCGGAGCCATCTGGGCAAACGTCTCGTGGGGCGAATACTGGGGATGGGACCCCAAGGAGGTATGGGCGCTTATCACGTTCATGGTGTATGCCGCCGCCCTGCATCCCAAGACGCTGCCAGCTCTCAGACGTCCCGTGACGTTCCACGTGTTCATGCTCATGGCGTTCCTCACCATCCTCATGACATACTTCGGTGTCAACTACATCCTTGGCGGCATGCATAGCTACGCATGACATTATTCTTATATACAATGCTAATCCCGGCAAAAACCAATCAGAAAATTGGTTTTGCCGGGATTTTTTGATTAATTTTGCAAACATACAAACACGAATCATGACACAAATCAAAAAAAACAGTATCATTGCTGCAGCATTTGCCATCGCCGCAGCCACTTCTCTTACAGCCAATGCCCAGAAACAGACGGCTGCGCCAGCACCCATTCTCCCTCTTCCTGAGCAGAAACAGATTGACTGGCAGAAGATGGAGACATACGCCTTCATCCACTTCGGTCTCAACACCTTCAACGACCGCGAATGGGGATATGGCGACTCAGATCCCAAGACTTTCAATCCCACACGCCTCGACTGCGAGCAGTGGGCACGCACCCTCGTGGCTTCGGGCATGAAAGGCGTAATCCTCACCGCCAAGCACCATGACGGATTCTGCCTGTGGCCGTTCGAAGGCAACGACTATAACATAAGCCAATCACCCTATAAGGACGGCAAGGGCAACATCGTACGCGAACTGTCAGAAGCCTGCAAGAAGTACGGACTGAAGTTCGCCGTCTATCTCTCGCCGTGGGACCGCTCACGTGCCGACTATGCCACACCCGGCTACCTGCCCTACTTCTACGCTCAGCTCCGCGACCTGCTCACCAATTACGGCGACGTCTTCGAAGTATGGTTTGACGGCGCCAACGGTGGCGACGGCTATTACGGCGGCGCCTGCGACTCACGCACCATCGACCGCAAGAACTACTATAACTATCCGCGCATCTTCGAGATTCTGGACAGCATACAGCCGCAAGCAGTGGTCTTCGGCGACGGCGGCCCCGGATGCAGATGGGTGGGCAACGAGAAGGGATTCGCCGGCGAAACAAACTGGGCTTTCCTCCGCAAGGGCGAGGTTTATCCCGGATACCCGAAGTACAAAGAACTGCAGAACGGACATGCCGACGGCAATCAGTGGACACCGGCAGAGTGCGACGTATCCATCCGTCCGGGATGGTTCTATCATCCCGAGGAAGACGGAAAGGTGAAGTCGCCTGACCAGCTGGTCGACCTCTACTATCGCAGCGTGGGACACAACGCCACTCTCCTGCTCAACTTCCCCGTTGACCGTGACGGCCTCATCCATCCCGTCGACTCAGCCAACGCCGTACGTTTCCACAAGATCATAGAGCGCGAGCTCTCTCATAACCTCGTGGCAGGCATGAAGCCGAAGGTAAGCAACGAGCGCGGAACAGAGTTTGCGGCAAAGGCTCTCACCGACAATTCGTGGGACACATACTGGGCAACAGCCGACGGAGTGACCACAGCAGACATCACATTCTCCTTCAAGAAGCCGCAGAAGATCAACCGCATCATGCTGCAGGAGTATATCCCCCTCGGACAGCGCGTAAAGAAGTTCGTGGTGGAATTTCTTGACGGCAAGCAATGGAAGCCGGTAAGCCAGAACGAGGAGACCACCACCATCGGATACAAGCGCCTCCTCCGCTTCCTCACCGTAGAGACCAAGGGCGTGCGTGTGCGCATCCTCGACTCACGCGGACCCATCTGCCTCAACAATGTGGGCGTGTTCTTCGGAGGCGACGACGCACAGCTGACATGGAGCCCCACGTCAGAAGCCATCAAGTCGCTGCCGTTCTCGCTCGTAGGCATCAGCGAGGCAGAACAGTCAAAGGTCACCGACCGCAACCCGCAGACCGTGCTCTTCACCACCTCTAAGGAACTGATCATCGACCTCGGCAAGAACACAGAGGTGTCACAATTGCTCTATCTCCCCGACCAGAGCGACGCTCACCGCGGCTTCATCCATACCTACACCATCTCGGCATGTGACGCCAAGGGCAACGTCATCAAGACGCTGAAGTCTGACGAGTTCTCGAACATCCAGAACAACCCCATACTCCAGACCGTCACCTTCCCCGCCACCACCACCCGCTTCCTCAAGCTGAGCGCTGACCGCATGATAAAGGATGGCGAGCAGATAGGAATAGCTGAGCTTGGCGTGAAGTAACAAGACATTCAAGAACAACAATATAAGAAGTAAAAAGATTGAGGGTGTGTCATGACTCACAGACATGAGTCTGACACACCCTCAGTCATATCAAGTCTTTTACCATCGTTTGCATCAAAATTGAAACATTATATCACGATGATGTAACATAATTGTAATAAAAAATGTCTATCTTTGCATCCGAAACAATTGATAACCATAAAGTTTTAAGAATGGATTTTAGCAAACAAGCACTGTTTATGCTAATGCTGACAGGCGGCATACTCAACTGTCTGCCAGCAGCAGCCACTAAGACGGACGTCTTGGAAACAGTAAAAGATCTGATGCAAGTTAACGGAAAAGTGGTGGACGAGAAAGGCGACGCCATTATCGGAGCAACAGTAGCCGTGGACGGCACCAGTCTCAAGACCATTACCGACGTGGAAGGCAATTTCACTTTGTCGAACGTGAGGCGCGGAGCCATGATGTCCGTATCGTACATCGGCTACGAGCGCACCTTCGTAAAGGCGGCAAAGGATGTCAGCATAGAACTCAAGGAAGACGACCATCAGCTTAAGGAAGTGGTGGTCGTAGGCTACGGTCGTATGCAACGCAAGGACATAACCTCGTCAATCACGACTGTCAATTCGGACGACCTCAACAAGGGCGTATTCACCACTCCTGCCGAGATGCTGCAAGGCAAGGTGCCAGGTCTTACGGTAACGACAAGCAGCAACCCTAACGAACCAAATTCATCGGTCATACTTCGCGGTGCATCCACATTGCGCGAAGGCGATGCCATGCAACCTTATTATATAGTGGACGGCATTCCGGGCGTTGACCTCTCACTCGTCGCCGCTGACGACATTGAGAGCATTGACGTGCTGCGTGACGCTACAGCCACAGCCATCTACGGATCGAAGGCAGCCAACGGCGTGATTATCGTCACCACAAAAAAAGGCAAGCGCGGCTCGGCACATGTCAGCTACAACGGATATGTGGCCATAGACAATGTGGCTAAGGACATAAAACTTGCTACTGCCGACGACCTCCGAAACTACGCCAAAGCGAACAACTTCACGCTCCCCAGCGACGAAGGTGCCAATACAGACTGGCAGAAGCAGGTGGAGCGTACTGGCATTTCGCACAGCCACAACCTTGCGGTGAGCGGAGGCAACGACAGATCAAACTATAACGTCAGCCTCAACTACGTTGACCGACAGGGCATCATACGCAATACGGACAACAAGACCTTCGGCGCTCGTGCCATGGCACAGTCGATGGTGCTCAAGGACCACCTCACGCTGGCACTCGGCATTAACGCCAACCAGACCACAGCAGAGGGTGTGGTGAACGGCATAAAGGGCATGAGCGTGACGGACGCCATGGCTTATTACTCGCCGCTGCAGCCTGTCAGAAACGCGGACGGCAGCTGGTTCGGATCTACGTCCGTGACCAACTACTTCAACCCCGTATCAATGATCAATGAGGACACGCAGAAGAACGTCTACAAAAGAATGCAGATAACGGGTAAGGCTGACCTCAGAATCATAGACGGACTGACGCTGAGCGCCAACTACTCGTACATGGCTGACCAGAACACATACAGCCAATATCACTCCACCAAGTCGCAGATAGTGAACACTAACGGACAAGCCACACGCAACACATACCAGAACAACAAGAGCGTCTTCGAGCTTTATGGCAACTACGACACCACCATAGCCAAGAAGCACCGACTGGGTGTGATGCTCGGCTACTCATGGGAGGAGAACAACAACAATGACGGATTCGGACTTACAGTAAAAGACTTCTATAACGACAACCTGAAATGGTATAACCTGTCATACGCCAACAGCATCGACGGCATGGACGCCGTGGAGAGCGGAGCAGAATCGACGCTGCGTATGATATCGTTCTTCGGCAGACTTAACTATTCTTTCAACTCGAAGTATAACCTTCAAGCCACAGTACGTCGCGACGGTTCGTCAGCCTTCGGCAAGAACAACCGTTGGGGCACATTCCCTTCCGTATCAGCAGCATGGCGCCTTTGCGAGGAGAACTTCGTGAAGAACCTCAACGTATTCAACGACCTCAAGCTTCGCGTGGGCTACGGAGTGAGCGGCAATTCGCAGGGCTTCGATGCCTACACAGCCATCCGTACTTACGGTACGTCAGGATGGTTCTCGTACACCGGCGCCAACGGTCAGACCTCTCAAAAGCACACGCTGGGAGCACTCAGCAACGCCAACCCCGACCTTAAGTGGGAACGCACGGGAATGTTCAATGTCGGACTGGACTTCAGCGTGCTCAACAACCGCCTCTCGGGTACCATTGAATACTACGACAAGCGCACAAGCGACCTTATATATGACTATCCCGTGTCGACAAACCGCTATCCTTACGGACTGATGACTGCCAACGTGGGCGACATCAGCAACAAGGGCGTGGAGATAACAATCAATGCCATCCCCGTCAAGACGAAGGCATTCGAATGGAGCACCACTCTCAATCTCTCGCACAACAATAATATTGTTGAAAGACTCTCCAACGCCACATATTCCGTAAAATACATCGACGAGGCATCGCCTGAGCTCAGCGGCAACCACGGTGTGTACGTGCAGCGACTCATGGAAGGATGTCCGATAGGTCAGTTCTACACCTACGAATGGGCTGGATATGACGAGAACGGCACATCACAATACTACGTGCATGACACCAATACAGGCGAGCGCACCGGCGAGACCACCATCGACCCGCAGGACAAGGACCGCACAAAGGTGGGAAGCGCACAGCCGAAGCTCACGCTCGGATGGAACAACACGCTGACCTACAATAACTGGTCGCTCAATATGTTCTTCCAGGGAGTGTTCGGCAATAAGGTGTTCAACGGACTGCGTGCGCAGGGCAACGCCATCACAATGCTGAGCCAGGGCAAGAACGTCTTCGCCGAGGCACTTACCGAACAACGCTACGGCGACGTCAACTCGCAGAAACCGTCAGACCGCTACATCGAGAACGGCAGCTACCTGCGCCTCTCATCAATGACGCTGACATACAGATTCGGCAAGATTGGCGACTGGGTGAACAATCTCTCTGTCTATGCTACATGCAACAACGTATTTACGCTGACAAGCTTTAAGGGCACCGATCCAGAAGTGAACCTCGGCGGACTGACACCGGGCATTGTATGGCGAAACAACTATTATCCCCGTACACGCACGTTCATGGTGGGCATGAAGGTGAACTTCTAAACGACAAAAGCATATAAACGGAATTAACGAAACAAGGCAATGAAGAATATAATAAAAATGACATTGGCTGCGGCAGTGCTCGGCATTACAGCCAGTTGCACCGACCTGGACGTGGACGTGAAATCAAAATACACGGAATATCCCAATGATCCGGTTGCCATAGAAGGCAAGATGTCGGACGTCTACTACTCGTTCCGCCAGGCACTCGGCAACAACTATAACCGCGTGCAGACCTTCTCTTCTGACGAGGCTACGGGCGTGTCGTTCGGCACAGACTACTTTGACAAGGGCGAGAACATCCATCCCTCCATCCATAACTTCATGTCAGGCGACGACCCTGCAAGCTATTGGACCGATCTGGCAAGCGGCATCACAAAGTGTAACAAGATTATAGAAGAATTTAAGGAGACTCCAAAGGTGGCAGCTCCTGCCCGCCTGATGCGTGCCTTCTATCACTTCATACTTATGGACAGCTATGGCGACGTGCCCGTGCTGGACCATCTGCCCGCAGACAATGAGGCTGTGGTGCGCAGCCCGCGTAAGGAGGTGGCTGAGTTTATTGAGAAAGAGGTGAAGGAATGCCTGCCTGACCTCTCGGACAATAACGACGCTTCCACCTACGGCAAGCCGAACAAATGGATGGCAGAAGCGCTGCTCGTCAAGCTGTATATAAACTGGGGAGTGTATACCTGTGGCGACGTTACCAAGTATGACGTTGCCACAACAAAGAACAGCAAGCTGGACGAATGCGTGAAGTACTGCGACGACATAATCGGCAGCGGTCTGTTCAATCTGAACGACTCGTACCGCAAGAAGTTTATGTTTGACAACGGTCCGCAGATTAAGGACTTCATCTATGCCATGCCTTACGACAAGGTAAGCGCACAGGGCTTGCTCTACGGTCGCTACCGTGCATTCCGCCGCATTGACGACGGCGACACGCAGGGCTATTACGGAGGAAAGATGGGCAAGTCGTGCGCCGGCATCTGTGCCATGAACCCCGAATTTGCTGACCTGTTCTGTCTTGAGGGCGACGACCGCAACGATGCCGTACTTAAAGGAAAGGTGTTCATACACGACGCCATAACCGGCGAGGAGACTGACAAGCCTTACATATATAAAGGCACTCAGCTGGAACTTACAAAGACCATAACCCTGCAGGAAGGCGGACTGGCTACGCTCAACTGTGGTGCTACGCCGGACGGATGGCGTCAGGGCTATCGCTCCATCAAGTTCTATCCTAACCCGAATGAGTATAGCGCATACAACCGCTATCAGAGTAACGACGTGCCAATCTTCCGCTTCGCTGACATCATCCTCACAAAGGCAGAGGCTATAAAGCGCGGAGCCACCGCCACCAACGGCGATACGCCACAGTCGCTCTTCAATCAGATTCGCAGTTACGTGCATGCTCCCCTGCTCGACCACAATCCTTCGATTCAGGAAATCCTCGACGAACGCGGTCGCGAATTCTTCGACGAGAACTGGCGCCGCAACGACATGATTCGCTTCGGCACGTTCGAGAGCGAATACGGATTCCACAAACACAGCAATCCAGACGCACGCTTCGACAAGACATGCCGCATCCTGCCCGTCCCCGACGATATCCTCAAGGAGAATACCAACTGGGAACAGAATCCAGGATACAACAACTAATAATACTGCTTAATTCTTTATCAAGCCATCTGCATAGCCAAAGCCAATGCAGATGGCTTTTTTACTACTCATCGTATGGTTCAAGTATAAGAAATGGATGTTTTATATCGTTTATACAATTAATTCAATAGAATAAGATTCTGAAATATCCAATGACCAATCTGTACGAATGAGCAATTCATCAGCATTGCATTGAATTACAGTGCCAGTCTGATATTGTGAACGACCCAATACACCAAGCATAACTCGGTCATCAGGGTGGATATCATGTTCAAATCCGTTCAATTCAAACATATAGTTATTATTCTCATCATCATCCTTTTCCAAATCAACGTATGCATACGGAATAAACAATCCTTCATTTATTCTATTTTGCATATGCTTTGGAAAAGATATGCGAAATGATGTGGTATTCAGATCTTCACCGTATAGAACCTGAATCGACTGACTGCTATGTCCGTAATCCATCTCAACGTCTTTAGGGAGAAGTTTTCGTATTTCTTTGGCAAGCCCCCAGCCTTTCGACCACCATTTAAGCCATTCCGTGTTATTGATATTGTTGTAGCCTTCATGAATGTTTCTTTGATAGAACTCATGCCACTCAACGAGGTCATGATGCCAGCTATAATCTGTCAGGTCAATATTCCGAGATTTCTCATCCTTATAAATTGTCAATTCGTCAATCGTTCCCATTTCAGAACCACCCTCATCCCAGAATATATTATTTGAATCATCATCAGGCTCCATTTTTACATATAGTCCTTGATACATCGGATAAGGGTCATAGGAATCAAGCATACACTCTACAGCATCTTCAAGCGTAATGATATAAAAACTTGCATCATCACCCTTTCTATGCCCATAACAATCCGGGCACTCCCATCCGTCTATATACTGTACATCTATTATTGAAAAAGTGTTATCAGGATTGTCTATGTGTCTACCTGTCCCGGCAAAACGATCTACAAATACAGATCTGATTCTTTTCACTTTACCACGAATAAAACAATTTGGGACACGATCATGATGTTCTTCATCAAAATCGATATCTATACCACAGGCACAAGTGTATGGTTTGTCCTTTATGCACGACAAATTAACGACCTGTCCAACATGGATAGGATCGCCACAACACTGCATTTGCCATGATTCATAATTAATATTGCATTTTACTATTCTTGTTTTCATCGCAATAGTATTTGATATTTAAACCTAAATATTACCTTTAATATGAGCACCACTACAGTCCCGTTAAAGTGGACTAATCGCTCTTTGAATTAATTGAAATACAGTCTTTTGC
>ENA-ORRX01000643-ORRX01000643.1-human-gut-metagenome-genome-assembly--contig:-NODE-643-length-11093-cov-10.3892_pt1 | contig 11093 bp, 5 predicted proteins | sample MGYA00242186_ERZ509153 | MGnify/ENA primary metagenome ERZ509153 (study PRJEB26280, sample SAMEA2338643) | human gut metagenome | biome: human gut; feature: human-associated habitat; material: faeces... | reverse complement strand
TTGGTTACACCTTCTGCATTGGTTGCGCTCCAAGTTACAGTCTGGCTCTCGCCTTCCTGCATATCAGCACCGAGAGTGAAGGAAGCAGCCTTACCAGGAGTAAGATTTACCTGCTCACCATTACCGATCTTATACCAACCGCTCTTGGCATTGTTGCTGAGGGTTGCAGTTACTGTGACCGTCTTTTCGAATTCACCACCGTTAGGGCTGAAAGTAACTTGGGCAGCAGTATTGACAGGAGCGTCAATCTTCTGAGCATTTGAACCACCGTCATACTTGAAGAATGTGTCCTCACAGATGCCAATGATGTCGCCAGTCTGCTGACCACCGTTGCCTGTATTAAAGATGGCATTGAAGGTCTCTATGCCGTCGAAGGTATAAGTCCAGTAATCCTCACCACCGATATTTTCCTTATCGCTCATTACCTTGCCTGGCCAAGCGCCAGTCAATTCCTGTTTTTCTGTGCCTGCTGTCCAAGTATAGACATAAGGAGCATTAGTAGCCTTCACATAGATGGTGATGGCAGCATTAGGGTCAACTTTCTTCTTATTGAACTGAGCAGAACCAGTTTTGGTTACACCTTCTGCATTGGTTGCGCTCCAAGTTACAGTCTGGCTCTCGCCTTCCTGCATATCAGCACCGAGAGTGAAGGAAGCAGCCTTACCAGGAGTAAGATTTACCTGCTCACCATTACCGATCTTATACCAACCGCTCTTAGCATTGTTGCTGAGGGTTGCAGTTACTGTGACAGTCTTTTCGAATTCACCACCATTAGGACTGAAAGTAACTTGGGCAGCAGTATTGACAGGAGCGTCAATCTTCTTAGCACTTGTACCACCATCATACTCCAAATAGATGTCACCTGTGATGCCTGTGATATCACCAGACTGTGCACCATTTCCATTATTTAAGATGACATTGAAATTCTCTACGCCATCGAAAGAGTAAGTCCAGTAATTAGCACCATCAATCACTACAGGACCGTCCATTACCTTACCAGGCCATGCACCTGTCAAGTCTTTGCCGTCAGCACCTGTTGTCCAAGCATGGATGTGAGGAGCATTAGTAGCCTTTACAGTTACCGTAATAGAAGCATTAGGATCAACTTTCTTATAAGTGGCAGAACCAGTCTTTTCCTTGCCGTCAGAGCTTGAGGCACTCCAAGTCACAGTCTTAGTGTCATTGAAGTTCATACCTTCACCGATAGTGAAGGTGACAGACTTACCAGGGGTCAAATCTACCTTATTCTGTCCCTCTATCTGGTACCAACCAGACACTGCGTCTTCTGAGAGTGTAGCGGTAACTGTTACCGTGTTGGTACGGAAAGAGCCTCCAGCAGGAGAAAGACTAACGCTTGCAGGCTGAATAGGAGCCTCCTCAATCCAAGTCGTACCAGCCTCTTCCTGACCGTCATAAGTCTGATCACCCTGGTGCTGGGCTGCAGAAGCGTAGATGAAAGCACCATCCTCAATGAGCTTGCCGCCCTTCCAGTCTTTCACGAGTACGCGAACTTGCCCCTGATTATTAGGAGCATCAACAGTGATAGTAGAACCTGTGTAAGTCTTGCCTGTTACCAAGTCTGTATAAGTACCAGCTGGGCAATCTGTGAAAGTAGCACCACCATTGAGGGCTACGAGTGCATAGCTGTCCTTGTAAGCACGCTTGAAAGCGATACCACCATTGGCAGTACAACCATCTGTAGTCCACTGACCCTTGCGGAGAGCAGGAACAGCCTGACGAATCTTGTTCAGACGGATGAGGTGCTGAGCCACATCGTGATTCAAAGTAGCTGCCACGTTACCTGAAGCTTGATATTCACCGAAGTCTGATGCTTCTACATCACCTGTGATATAACCACCGAAGTAAGCACGACCAGTGTTAGAAAGAGGACCATTAGGACCTTTATCAATTACTACGCCACGACGGAAACCTACCTCAGAACCATAGTAGATACATGGAATACCACGGAAGGTAAACAAGAGAGAGAGGTTCTCAGCCCACTGAGCATCTGTACCACCGAAACGGTTGGTATCGTTAGGACCTGGACTATAGTCATGGCTATCTACATATACCACATTGTAAGTAGCGTCATTATAGCACTCGTCGCCGCTTGCCATGCTGAAAGCCTGATTGGCAGTGTTGTAGCTGTAGTGCATTGGGAAGTCAATGACGCTAAATCCACTGTTCTGTGAGTAATCTGGTTCATGCCATGCACCATTGAGCATCTTGGCATTGTTGCTCTGTGGAGAAGTTGTCTCCTCCAAGCAAAGCTGTTGTGGGCCTACAGGCTCAGAACCCTCAGGAATCACCTGATTATCCCAGTAACTTTTGCTTCCATCCCATTTGTTGAGCAAGGTCTCGTCCGACTTCCAGGTATAGAAGTAGCAAGAAAGATTGGCCTGACCTCTATAGGTTACATCGTTCATACGTGTACAAACCTCACCATACATAAAGAAAGGTGCCTTGTTCAATCGCTTGTCCTCGTACTTCTTACCGAGAGCTACAAATTCAGGGATGAACTCTTTGTTGAATGTCAAGCGGGAGATGTGACCGGATGTATCAATACGGAAACCATCGACACCCATCTTGATAAACTGTCCATAGCAATCTACGAGATACTTAGCCACGTAGTCGTTCTCTGTGTTGAGATCCACACAGTCACCAGCAATCTGACCCATCCAACGGCTTGGGAAGTCCCAGTTCCAGTTGTTGGCTGTATGATGCCAATAGTTGTGGATATCGTGGTTATTGCCATCTGTATTCTTCATCAGGGCAAGACGACGCTGATACTGTATCTTTACATTGCCCAAGTAATCGTTGCCCAACTTGCTCTCATCAGGGATCATACAAGCATCAATGTATGCTTGGTTACGAAGATGAGTATCACGGTCGAACATCTTGCAGAGCTTCTCCTCACCGAAGTTACCGGTGTGGTTGAGCACGATGTCAAGAATGATCTTGATACCCTTGGCGTGAGCTTTGTCGATGAGTTCCTGGAACATCACGTCACCACTCTTGCTGCCGTCACCGCTCTGATAGCGGCAGTCAACCTTGGAGAAATCCATGGCATGATAGCCGTGGTAGTCGTAACCAGATGCGTTCTGAACTACTGGTGTAATCCAGATGGCTGTAAAACCTAAAGCCTTGATGTAGTCGAGCTTGTCGATCACACCCTGGAAGTCACCACGCCAGCAAGGGTCCTTAGTACTCTTCTGTGCTTCCTGGTTGTCCCAGCAGAGCACATTGTTAGCAGGATCACCATCGTAGAAACGTGTGGTAATCAAGAAATAGATACTTTCGTCTCGGAAGTCCGTACGATTCGATGTAAAGACATCGGTCGCTACCGACTGCATTGAGACCAGAAGGAGCAGCAATGCCGTCCAAATCTTCTTTGTAAACCTTCTCATAAATTGTGTTGTTAAGTTAAGATATTTAGTTATTGTTCGCAAATATAATAACAAAAGGTGTAAACAGCAAATAAACAAGCACTTAACTCACTTTTTTTATATGCAATCGATTGCATCAGAACGTAAAATATTATTGCGCAATCGATTGCATAGAATCTTTCAAAGATTTCCGCCCAAAAGTTTGCATAATTAAAAACCTCTCTTAGACCATGAAGTAATGGTTTAAGAGAGGTGTAGTATTTAAACCGAAAAAATGCTTAAAGTAATTCTTTAAGTGCTTTCCTTACTTCAAAGTTAGGAATACCTAAAGTATAAACGCCCTCGTCATAATCCTTGATGGTCAGATAACCGTATCTATAGAGTTCTTGACATCACGATAAGCCTTCAAACTATCCTCATATTCTTTCCTCATTTTTATATGATTTTCTGAAAGTTCAACCAGTTCAGGCTTGTTCCCTCAATTTCTGAATTTCCTCCAGTGGAAGCTCGGTGGCTGTTGATACTTGCTCTTCAGAAAGACCCATTGAAAGAAGGCGGCGAGCTGTGGATAGCTTTTCTTTCGCCATTCCTTCCGCCATTCCTTCCTCACGCCCCTTTTCCAAAGCCGTATCTATAGAGTTTTTGACATCACGATAAGCCTTCAAACTATCCTCATATTCTTTCAACTGTTCTTCTGTCCGTTTCATATCCATCTTCTTTTAAAACGTTTAACTGAAATGTGATGCAAAAAATAAGCTATTTTATCGAAAATACCAAAAAAAACAGCAAGAATCCTTCAAGTTATCAGCAAATTACTCAGAAAAAAAGATTCTCCCATATTCAATGAGTTATGACGTTTATGAATTATAGAAATCTGCCCCATCCCCCCCTCACTAACAACCTGCTAAACGAAAAACGAGGATTGCATCCCTGCAACCCTCGTCTAACTTTAGTAAAAGATGATTAATAAAAGTTTGTTATATAAACTCTGTATATTTTTGTTTCAAACTCATTTCATCTGAATTTTCACTTAATCCCAGAGCGACTTGCTCTTGAAATTAGATTCAGTATCTTCCTCCTCGTCGAAATCGTAATCCCAAGAAGAGAAGTCGTTTTCCTTGGCACCAGTTCCACCATAATGGCTTTGATCTGAGTTGTTAAGTCCAGATGCCCCATTGAATCCTTCACAGAAAGTTTCTCCCGCAAAAGTAGCCATAGTCATCTGTGGAATTATATACTTCTTTTTCATATCTTCAGTTTTTACTTATCCAATATTATTTAATTACGTATTTCTTACCATTGTGGATGTAAATGCCACCTACCGTAGGGTGTTCCACTTGCTGTCCACTCAAGGTATAATACTTACCGTCAAGCACTGTTTTAGATTCAACTACCCCCTGTATTCCAGTAACGTCATTATCTACAGCACCGAAATCAAAGAAGAGTGCAGGGATTTTCTTTGCACTACCTGACTGGTTTTGAAGCGCACTAAAATCATTGCTCGTACCCAAATTGAGCTTTTCCGCTATTGCTTTCTTTATAGGAAGATAGCTACTATTTGCATAGGTCAAGCCCTTACCATTGGAAATCCAGAATCCCAAAAGATAATCGTTTTGATTATAACCTTGTTTGTCTATTGCGTTATCCAAGCCTAAACCATGAATTGCATGATAGAATCCAAAGAGATAATTAACATTTTCTTCATCCGCTGTAGGAATATTCTCAGCTACAACACATTTTTCCAAGCGATTGTCTCCGGTATATTTCAACTCCTTATTAGTTGCCTCTTCCAGTGGAATAACCAAAGTATTATAAGTAATCAAAGACTTTCTCTTATGGAACACAGCACCAGGAACTTTAAGATCTTTCTTCAAAGCCAAGATTACACCCGTATTTGCAGGAATAACATCTTCAGAAGTATCAAAGTTATTAATCTTCTTCAATTCAAAACCTCCATTACTAGTTTCATCTGCAGGAGTTTTTGATACAACAAAGACATCCACATTCTCAGGACGCTTCCAAGCCGTCTTATCACTCCATGTTCTGAAGTATCGATAACCACCTCTCTTCAAAATATTACGAGTTTCAGACTTATAAACTACATCTCCAAAATCACGAAGTTCCAAATCTCTATTCTCTGAAATAGTATAGAAATATCTGAAAGAAGGATTATCACCACTCAGATAAGTATAGATATGGAATCTTACAGTCCAAGTACCGGCAGGACGATTCCATATGATATTGACATTCTCATCCGTACTTTCATTCTTACCATCCTTAGTATAAGAAACCTCATTAGGATCAGAAGGTGAAGCTTTATGACCTACTGGATTAGTTTCAGAATAAGGATAAATTGCTGCCTTAGCCTCTGGATCTGTACCATTTTCAAACCAGTTGTTTGCCTGAGTATGATCACCGACAAATCGGAACATCTTATTCCCATTTTCTTTAGTTGTAGCTATGGTCAACTTATAGCAGTTTTCTGAAACATCAAAATCCATATCAGCAACAGTAGATGCCCAATCCCACTTATTGCCAGTAGTTGTTCCTGGAATAGCAGGACCTACCATTGAGAGGGAAGTAAAAACTGTATAGTCAGTTTTCCTTATTTCAGCACCAGTACCTCCGTGAGCCTCATAAATATCACCATTACCCTTATTGGTATTAAACTCTAAGACATAAACACCACTCTCTGTAGGGCACTTAAATGTACCCCAATTTGCAGCTGCCTTTGTATTTCCCGATATAGTTACATCCAATCCGCCATTACCAAACAAGAACAATTTATTATAAGTTGGACGATCAATTTCATTCTCAATTGCTCCATAGCCATAAGAATACTTACGCATGCTCTCATTTCCAGCAAGGTCATTAGAAACTCCATAATATTCGTCATCATTATCCATGTATAAACTACCAAAATATTTACCAGAGTTAAAATTAGCTTGAGTTATATCACTTTGACCTTCAAATGTATTTTTAACACGAATACTTCCTAAAGTTAAAGCAGAGGCAGATTTATCAGTTGAAAGAAAATATGCAACACGCTTTAAATCCGTATATTGGATCTCCCACTTTCTTGGCTCACCCGTAGTTGGATCTACTGTTATATAATATTTATATGATCCGTCCTGACCTACTCCACAACGCGTAGTTCTACGCGTTGTCATATCCCAGTAATTAGTACCATCATCCATTATCTCTGTACTGGGTTGTAATTCCTTAATTCCAGTAGTTGCGGTTTGATTATCTGTACCAACAGGAAGAGTAGAGTTATTGATAGCACGAACACTACCAGGACCATAAACAGCAACAGGAGTTCCTATTGCGTTCACTCTCATTACCTGAGCTCTTGCAGTAAGAGTTGCAGGAATTTCTAACATATAAACGGCATTACCTTCTGCATCATCTTTTTGCTGCTCGAATTTAAACACAGCATCATCATAGTTGATAGTTGTTGCATCATCAAAGTTGAAGAAGTTACCTACAAGATAATAACCCTCGCTGTATTTACGATTAGCAATTGGATTGGTAAGAGGAGTTGGAGGAGTTACAGTACCACTACCCTTTTTCTTTCCATCAACCCAAACTTTTGTTTGGCCACTAATAACTACATGAATAGTAATGTACTCATAAGTATTTTTATCAAAAGAAACCTTCCAGGCACCACTGCCAGAATTATTAGCAGTTTTAGCTGAAATTGTGCTCCCCTCCTCAGTAATACTAAGCTGTTCACCATCCATTGAAGGGTAAAACTGTTTTTGGGGCGAGCTGTTAACACCTACTCGAAAGTAAAATTCATCAGCGCTATTACTTTCGATTTTAATTTTATAAGTATCACCGGACTCCAAATCCATTTTATGATTACTAGGGATATCGTAGCTTCCCCCGGCACCATTGATGCTTTCAGCTGTCATTAAATAGACATCATCGGCTGCCTTTACCGTTTGCGATATGGACAATAGTGCCCAAACCGCCATTAAAAACGTAAAAAATCTTCTCATCTTTTTCTTATGTTTAGTTATTATTTATATATTGTTCTAAGCTTCTATGAGCAGGTAGATGACCTTGTACTTTTCAGTTAGGTAATCATCACTTCTTTTAGGAACTTATACGTCATTTTTAACTTTGTCTAATTTTTTAAGATGAACATGCTTTTAGCAATATCCATTACTTAGTTAGAAACTTTTATTATACTTACTTTATTGCAGCAAAATTAACTTTTTTTTTCAGAAACCTGCAAATTTTCCCTCTAATTTCTACATATATTACCGTGCAAACGTTTGCACAATCGGCATTTTTTAGCCAATTCCCTTTGTTATTCCGAATAAAATGATTAGCTTTGCAAAAGCAAATAGACTGATAAGGTATTATCACCAGAAACTTAAAAGAACAAACCATGGCAGAATTGAAATTAACAAAAGTGGTTGTATAGTCATTAAGGATTATGCCCCTGAAACAGAATCCTTTATGATTGATATTCCCAACAAAGAGGTGAAGAAAGCGTTGACCTGGTAAGAAAGACTTTAAAGTATAAAAACAAGAAGAAGTTTAAAATAAAGGGTGTGTCAAAGCTCATGACACACCCTTCCTTTTACTTAAAACACCTAACTCAAAAACTATTTATTCTTCCCATACTGAAAAGCCCTTTATTCTGCTTAATATCACCCCAACAGCCGACCATTGTAATTCAAATCCGTATCAGTCAGACGAAGGTAAGCGTAAGTGGCAGGAACTAAACCTTCTGCACGGAAATTACATAAAATCACAGCTGCTCCATATACTGCGCACACATTTCGGCACAGCGCTCTCCATCCACGCCTGCGGAAACGATGCCACCAGCATAGCCGGCTCCCTCACCACAAGGGAAGAGACCCTGGATGCGGACATGCTGCAAGGTTTCACGGTCGCGAACAATGCGAACCGGGGAAGAGGTGCGAGTCTCCGTCGCTATCAGTATCGCCTCATTGGTCAGGAAACCATGCGCATTCTTGCCGAATGTCTTGAATCCTTCCTGCAGACGCTTGCTCACAAATGACGGCATCCAGAAATGAAGCGGACTGGATACCAGACCCGGTGCATAACTGCTCTTAGGCAGGTCGTAACTCAAACGGTTGTTCACGAAGTCGGTCATGCGCTGAGATGGCGCCGTCTGCTTCATGTTGCCCTGCTGCCAGCACTGTTTCTCCAATATCTCCTGGAAATACATCATTTGGAGGGAAGAGTGAGGAGTGAAGAGTGAAGAATCCTCCTGTCTGCGAAGTTCGATTTCCTCCAACACTGCCTGATGATCCTTCACAAATGGCGCTACATCTTCAGGATGCGTCTCCACCACCATGCCCGAATTGCTCCATGCCGTACCACGGTTGCTCGGACTCATACCGTTGACCACAAGCTGTTCTGGACCCGTAGCTGCAGGAATCACAAAACCGCCCGGACACATACAGAAACTATATACACCCCTGCCATCCACCTGGGTTACAAAACTGTATTCGGCTGCAGGCAGATACTTGCCACGACCGTTCTTGTTGTGATACTGTATCTGATCGATAATCTGAGAAGGATGCTCCAGACGGACACCCACCGCAATGCCCTTCGCCTCAATCTCTATCTTGGAAGAAGCGAGATAACGATACACGTCACGGGCACTATGACCGGTAGCCAAGATCACAGGTCCACGATAGTTTTCCTCCGCACCCGTCTGCAGGTTGACAGCCTCCACACCTATCACCTTGTCGCCCTCCAAGACCAGGCGGGTCATCTTGGTCTGGAAATGCACCTCACCGCCACACTGAAGAATGGTATTGCGCATATTCTCGATGACACGCGGCAACTTGTCGGTACCGATATGCGGATGGGCATCAGCCAGGATATTTGTATTGGCTCCATGCTGACAGAACACATTCAGTATCTTATCCACGCTACCACGCTTCTTGCTGCGGGTATAAAGTTTGCCGTCGCTATAGGCACCTGCACCACCCTCACCAAAACAGTAGTTGCTCTCGCCATCCACCTTCTGGGTCTTGGTGATATTACTGAGGTCTTTCTTGCGCTCACGCACATCCTTGCCACGCTCCAAAACCACCGGTCTGTAACCCAATTCGATGAGTTTGAGGGAAGCAAAGAGACCGCCAGGTCCCTCTCCCACCACGATGACACAAGGCTTACTGCTCACGTCGGGATATTCCGTATGGACATACTGGTCGTCCTGCGGAAACTCATTGATATAGGCACGCACCTTGAGATTGACAAAGATGGTGCGCTGGCGGGCATCGATGCTTCTCTTGAGCACCCTCACCTGGTTGAGTGTTCTCACATCCAACCCCTTTTCCTTGGCGAGATAGCGCTTGATGCCTTCCTCGCTCGCTGCCTGTTCTGGCAGAATTCTGATTTGATATTCCTCGATCATATTGTTAGGATTTTCCTTTTTTTGATTACACCTCCATGGTAGCCATGACTTCCAATGTATCCAAATTGTACATGGTGAACTTGCCGTCCTCTAAGGTGGCGATGGTAGGAGGATTGCCGCCCTTAGGGAAGGTGATGCTGCCCGTATTGCAGATGGCACGGTCGGAATGCGACAATTCCCAGAGATGAGAATGGCCGTAGATGATGGCATCATAAGGTCCCTTAGGCATGTTCTCCTTATTATATATATGTCCGTGGGTCAGCAGGTATCGCTTGCCGTCATCCACGAGCAGGGCGTAGGTTTCCATGATAGGGAAATCGAGCAGCATCTGATCTACTTCTGCATCACAGTTGCCACGTACAGCGATTATATGGTCTGCCAGACCATTGAGGCGCTCCACGATGCCCTTAGGGTCGATGCCCTCCGGAATGCGGTTGCGGGGACCATAGTTGATGATGTCACCCATGATGCACATCATATCACACTTTTGAGCCTCATAGAAGTCGAGTGCCCGTTCTAATGCTGGCAAACAGCCATGTATATCCGAAAATAAGAGGTATTTCATATTTCTACTTTCCTTTTGATTTCTATTATTTTGATGCGATTCTGTCACTGTTGATCCATTGTGACGGATAACGTGATGCAAAATTAGGAAAAAAACGACAAACAGCCAAGATTTCAAGCCAAGAAGTCTGTTAACAATACAAAAAACCGTTGGGCATCATGAGGCAACTCATGAGCGCAACGGCTTTTATTTTATAATCTTTATCCGAAGTTATCATACATGATACTCTCAGGATCAACTCCCAGAGAATCCAGATAATCGGTTACGGTCTTGATCAGCATTGGAGGTCCGCAGAGATAGTACTCGCAATCCTCTGGTGCCTCATGATCCTTCAAGTAGGTATCACGGATGCAGTTAACAGCAAATCCCTCGTAGTACTTCACGCCCTGAGCATCTGCCACTGGGTCCTTGCGGTCCAATGAAAGATGGAAGTGGAAGTTAGGGAATTCCTTCTCAAGCTCCCAGAAGTCCTCCAGGAAGAAGGCCTCACCCAATGCACGCGCTCCGTAGAAGAAGTGAAGCTCACGATCTGTGGTGTGCAGGGTCTTGGTCATGTGCATGATCTGCGCACGCAATGGAGCCATACCGGCACCACCACCAATCCAAATCATCTCCTTGCCTGATGTGAAGTTAGGATGGAAGTCACCGTAAGGACCACTCATCATTACCTTGTCGCCCGGCTTCAATGAGAAGATGTAAGAAGAAGCGATACCTGTTGGTACGTTCTGGAATC
>ENA-ORRX01000637-ORRX01000637.1-human-gut-metagenome-genome-assembly--contig:-NODE-637-length-11140-cov-24.8365_pt1 | contig 11140 bp, 8 predicted proteins | sample MGYA00242186_ERZ509153 | MGnify/ENA primary metagenome ERZ509153 (study PRJEB26280, sample SAMEA2338643) | human gut metagenome | biome: human gut; feature: human-associated habitat; material: faeces... | reverse complement strand
CTATCATCACCCGATATTCGGGCGAGAGTTTCATCATCGTTTCCATCTTCCATGGCTTCTGTGTCGACTTTTCTGTACCCTTCCTGGTTACCTTCTTCTGTTCTTTGTAGAAATAGCTAAAAGCAGTTTTAAACCAAAACCCGTATGAGACATATTTTCAGTTCATTCATGATATGTCTGAGCCTTTGCTGTGCCCATACCTCAGTAGCCCTTGCGGCTCTGGATGGTAAGCAGCCAGCAGCTTCAGACCCTTGGCAGGACGCCACCGTGACCCATATCAACCGCATGCCAATGACCGCTCATTACTTGCCTTTTACAAGCGAGAACGGAGCCTTGGCACAGTTGAAGATGGACGACGCCCGCCGTTTCCAGTTGAACACCCAGAATGAGCGCCGCCGCTCGCTGGATGGTGTATGGAAATTCAAACTGGTGAAGAATCCGAGTCTTGCCTTGACCGATTTCTTCAAGACATCCTATAACGTAAGCGATTGGCAGAATATCAATGTGCCTGGCAGCTGGGAGTTGCAGGGCTTCGATGCGCCCATCTACACCGATGTAACCTATCCTTTCAAGGCAAATCCTCCTTTCGTGCCACAGGATTACAACCCTGTAGGACATTATGTACACGAATTTACCGTGCCAGAAAACTGGAAGGGCATGGATGTGATTATGGATTTCGAAGGCGTAGAATCTGCCTTCTATCTCTGGATCAACGGCAAGATGGTGGGTTATAGTGAAGATAGCCGTCTGCCTGCCCACTTCAATATATCCAAGTTCCTGAAGAAGGGCAAGAACCGCCTTGCCATGAAGGTGTTCCGCTTCAGCGACGGCAGTTACCTGGAAGACCAGGACTATTGGAAGTATAGCGGCATCGAGCGCAATGTGTTCATCCAGGCTCGTCCTAAGAGCAGAATGAACGACTACGTATTGGGAAATAAACTAATCAATCAATATAAGGATGGCAATTTCACGCTCGATGTGAATATGCTCCATCCACAGAAAGGTCAGAAGGTTGAGGTGAAAGTGCTTTCGGCAACAGGTAAATCTCTCTTCAAACAAATCCAGAGCATCACCTCACCTGCTGATACCTTGATTCATTTCGAAAAACTGCTGAAGAACGTGCAGCCTTGGAGCGCCGAGAGCCCTTATCTCTACACCCTCGTCATCAATACTACAGACAGGAATGGCAGAGTAGAGGAGAGTGTGGCACAGCCTTTCGGCTTCCGTACCGTCGAAATGAAGAACGGACAGCTTCTGGTAAATGGTGTAGCCATCACCATCAAGGGTGTGAACCGACAGGAGCACAATGCCGTACACGGCAGAACCCTCAGCATCGGTGAGATGGTGAAGGATGTGAAGATGATGAAGCAGTTCAACATCAATGCCGTGCGTACCTCTCACTATCCAAACTATTCGGAGTGGTATCAGCTCTGCGATAAGTATGGTCTCTACATGGTGGGCGAGGCGAACATCGAGTGTCATGGTATTCTGGATACAGAATATAAGCAGCTGGCAGACAGGGAAGACTGGTATCCTGCTTTCCACGACCGCATGTACCGCATGATTAAGCGCGACCGCAACCATACCGCCATCATCATCTGGTCTATGGGTAACGAGAGCGGATATGGCAAGAGTTTCGAGAAGCTCTACGATATGAGCAAGGCGATGGATCCAACCCGTCCGGTACAGTATGAGGGCGGCGGTTACTACGCCAAGTCGGATATCTACTGTCCGATGTATGCCCGCATCTGGTCTTTGCGCCGCCATGTCAACCAGCGTGATGAGCGTCCGCTGATTCTCTGCGAATACGCCCATGCCATGGGTAACAGCGAGGGTAATCTCAAGGATTACTGGGATCTGATTTACAAATACGACCAGTTGCAGGGTGGTTTCATCTGGGACTGGGTAGACCAGACCATCGCCAAGACCGATGACAAGGGTCACAAATACTGGGCTTATGGTGGCGATATGGGATTCGTAGGCGTAGTAAACGATTCCAACTTCTGTGCCAACGGACTAGTAGCAGCCGACCGCTCGCTGCATCCACATATCTGGGAGGTGAAGAAGGTTTACCAGAACATCGCCTTCGAGCCAGTAGCCTTCATGCAGAACCGCATCAAGGTAACCAACCGGTTCGACTATACCACGCTTGACAATTATCAACTCTTCTGGGCAGTAGAGGCCAACGGCGAAACCATCAGAAGCGGCAAGATGAACTTCCCAACCCTCCTGCCTCATCAGACTAAGGAGATGGAGATACCGATGGGAACTCTTCCTGCTGCCGACAACAAGGAATACTTCCTCACCCTGCGCGCCTTCAGCAAGCAGGCTACCGGAGCTGTTCCTGCAGGTCACGAGGTAGCCATCGAGCAGATGCAACTGCCTGTACGACTGGAAAAGGCTCAGGAACAGGTAAGCGGACAGATAGAGAAGACCGAGACAGAAGATGCCGTCACCATCCAGGGAAAAAACCAGGATTTCAGCATCAGCTTCTCTAAGAAGACCGGCGAGATGACCTCACTGAAATATGACGGCAAGGAAATGCTGCTGGCTGGTTTGCAGCCAAACTTCTGGCGCGGTATCACCGACAACGATGTGGCTAACGGTACTCAGGAGCGCTGTGCTACCTGGCGTGAGGCAGGAAAGAAGATGGTACTGAAGAGCATCAAGACCCAGGCAGACAACCAGAAAGCTACCGTCATCGCAGACTTCGATATGCCTGAGCAGGAATCTCAGATGCAGATTACCTATCAGATGCTTGCCAATGGAAATGTAGAGGTGAACATGCACTTCATGCCTGGCAACAAGGCGCTGCCGGAGATGCCTCGTCTCGGTATGCGCATGATTCTGAAGGGCGACTACGACCAGATGACCTGGTTGGGTAGAGGTCCGCAGGAGAACTATGCTGACCGTAAGAGCGGTTACCTTATCGGTAAGTATTCTGCCAGCGTATGGGAGCAGTATCATCCATACGTAAGAGCACAGGAAACTGCCAACAAGTGTGATGTACGCTGGTTCACCCTCGCATCGAAGGCTGGAGCCGGTATCAAGGTGGAAGGTGCTGAGCCATTGAGCGTAAGTGCCTGGAACTTCCCTCAGGATGATCTCCTCTATGTTCCTTCTACCATCGAGCACCGTCATGGCGGCTGTGTAGACAAGAAGGACATGGTATGGGTGAACATCGACCATTTGCAGATGGGTGTTGGTGGCGATAATACCTGGGGCGCTATGGTGCATCCGGAATATACCATCACACCAAAGGAGTGGAGCTATAGCTTTACTATTAAGAACTTAAAATAAACGATATGAAGACTAAGTCTATAGCTATACTGACTATGGGGCTTGCCATGCTGTCTATGGACGGCATGGCACAGACCACCCGTCAGGAGTATAAGGATATTCTTGACATCCAGCTGACACCGGGTGCTCCCCGCCGTCATAACGGATGTTTCACGGATATGGGTTCATGGATGGGTTTCACCCTCTCAGAGAAGGAGAAACCTACCGCAGGCTTCTGCGGACCTTTCAGTATCTATTACCGCAACTGGTATGCCCGTTCGCTGGTATCTCTCATTGATGGTACCGTGCAGGAACAGAGCTATTATCCGGGTGAAATCAGGATGAGTCTGAAGAAGGATGGTGCCGATTTCTATGAGAGTCTGCAGTTTGTTGATGCCCGTACGGCGTTGCTTACAGTTACCAATCCATCCAAGGTTCCGTTCACGTTTACTGCCGACAGCATCAGTACCCGCGCCAATGTATCACGTTACAAGAACCGTGTTACCATCGGAGACTTCTACGGTGAACGCGTCATCATCGACTTCCCTCAGGAGGTTAAGGTGACTGATACCGACCACAACTATCTGGCTACCGTGCCAAGAGGTGTAGAGCAGCTCACCATCGCCATTTCGCTGGTAGAGCAGGATACCGAGGCTTCGGTTCAGTATGTGCATACAGCCAGCCTGCTTGCCAATCCATCAGCCGCTCTCCAGGCAAATGATGACCGCTGGAATGGTTATCTGAAGAAGGTGATACGTGATGATATGCCTGCAGAATACAACCGGGTGGCTGCGAAATCCATCGTCACCCTGCTTTCCAACTGGCGTGCCAAGCGAGGTGCCCTGTATCATGACGGTATCGTGCCTAGTCATGCTGTAGGCTATTTCGTAGGTTGCTGGGCATGGGACTGCTGGCGTTTCTCTGCCGGTATGGCTTCCTTCTTCCCAGAGTTGGCGAAGGATAACATCCGCGTGATGTTCGACTACCAGCAGCCAGACGGCATGATTATCGACTGCATCTATCCGGATGCTTCTGAGAACAACTACCGCGACAGTAAGCCTCCTCTGGCAGCCTGGGCGGTGAACGAGATTTATGAGCATACCCAGGATCTGGCTTTCGTAAAGGAGATGTATCCGAAGCTTCTGAAATATCATAAGTGGTGGTATGAGAAGAGAGATCACGACAAGAATCATATCTGTGAGTTCGGTTCGGTTGATGGCACGCTGGAGGCAGCAGCCTGGGAGAGCGGTATGGATAATGCCATCCGTTTCGACGGCACCAAGATGTTGCAGAACGGCAAGGATGCATGGAGTACTGATCAGGAGAGCGTTGACCTGAATGCTTATCTCTCGCTGGAGTATACCTTGCTCAAGAAATTTGCCGGATTGCTGGGCGAGCCTTTCGACTTGCCTGACTATCGTGGACTGGTTGCCGATTATTTCTTTGACCATAAAGATGGCTTCTTCTACGACCGCCGTCTGGATGCCGACAGAAGTTTTGTACGTGAGGCTGGTTGTGAGGGCTATATTCCTTTCTGGGCGAACATAGCAACGCCTAAGCAGTTTGCCAAGGCAAGAAAGTTGCTCGACAATAAGAAGAAGTTCTCTACCTTCATCCCATTCCCGACGATAGCTGCCGATAATCCGAAGTACAATCCGCAGGGTTACTGGCGCGGTCCTATCTGGCTCGACCAGACCTATTATGGCATTAAGGGCTATCGCAATTATGGTGAGAAGAAGAAGGCAGATGCCTATACCGACCAGGTGTTCCGCAACTTGCAGGGTATTTCGGCAGGTACCCCAATTTATGAGAATTATGACACGCATACCGGCAAGCCTATGCAGGCTTCTCACTTCAGCTGGAGTGCCGCTTGCCTGATCATGATGTACAATGATTATGGAAAATAAACGATAATCTCATGTGTTAAACGTCATGCCAAAGGGGTTTGGCACATCTTAAGACCTAAATAAAAAAGCCCCCGATGCGTTATGCACCGAGGGCTTTGCTATGTCGAATCAAAATTTAAAAAACATCTTTTTTTTACTTTTTTACCTTTTTACCTTTAAAGAGTGCAGCTGGTAACTCCGAGCGTAGTAGCGATGGCTGTAAGGACGGAGATTGCAATCTGCAAAATCGTTTTCCAAGTGTTTACTTTCATAATCTTTATTTTAATGTTGAATGTTGAGTGTTGAATGTTGACTTTTTGAATGTTGAATGTTGACTTGGTGGGGGGATGCGCTGGCTTCTGTCAGGCGTTAGGGAGAGACGCACCCCGTTAGGCGCTCCTGCAAGGCAACCCTCAGGCGAGGGCTTTATTCAAGCCCATCGCCGCTATCCTGAGAGCCGCCTCCGCCGCCTTCTTGGGTTCCGCCACCGGTAGTACCTGAGCCGCCCTGGCTGGTGTCAGAACCGCCGCCCTGAGTTGTGCCACCACCGCCTGTGGTGCCTTCCTCGTCGGTGCCGATATAGCCGCCGTACTCCTGAATCTTGCACTTCTTGCGCAGCTCAGTATTGCTCCAGCTTTTCGTGTTTCTCACAATCAGGTGCACGCCCTCCACGCTGGCAGCTGTCACCTTCTCCTTGGTGTCCTCCGCCTTGGAGCTCATACCGATGGAGAACAATCCGAGGTCAGAGAGACGCACGCTCTTGCCGTCGAGAATCTGCTCCTGCAGATGGTCGAGTGCATCCATCAGCACACCGTGGATAGTACCACGAGAGTAAGGCGAGCCGTGGTCAGAGATATGCGATACGAATCCCTCGAAGTCCACTTCGCGGTCAGTTACCGCCGCCGCATACCACTTCTTCTTACCTGCGTTTTCACCAGTCTGAGGTGTGCGCTGTACTTTACGATATTTCAATGTTCCTTTTACTTCCATAATCTTAAATTTTTAAAGGGTTAATAAATTGTTAACTTTGTGGGTTACGCTTTGTCGAGTGCAGCCTTTCTTCGAACGACGATGCAAAGATACTGCAATTTCCCGATGCCACCAAATTTCAGCGTGTGATAAGGCGCGATTTTCAGCACACTTTCAATCCGAAACCTGTTAAACAATCTAACTTGCCGTTTTGCGCCCCGTGACTCATACTTTTTCAGAGAGGAAAACATAGAGTTGAGCACTTAAATACTTTGTTTACAATAAAATAGAAAGATACAAAATGTCATAAGAAATCTCCCTCAGTTCCTCAGAACTCAGTTCCTCAGTTTTTCTCTGACCCTTCACTTTTATCTTAATTTAGAAGCTTATTATATATATAAATTATATATATAATAAAATATAATTACTTATAATTTGTAACCATCAAGTATACCCCCTAGAACAAAACTGAGGAACTGAGTTCTGAGGAACTGAGTCATTATCGCCGGTAAAAAGATACTGTTTTCCTACCCTTACGTCGCGTTTCACGATATCCCTTATCTTTTTACGGTAGCTCCTTGCAATACTCCCGTTCTCCAGTTCTATCCTTCTCCTGATTCTATTGACAACTTGCCCATTTTCTCAATTTTTAAAAGAAAAGAACGCCTAAAAAGGCAAAAAATAGCAAAATAGAGCATTTGTTTTGAGTTTCAAGTGGTTGTGGCAGTCTTTGGCTTTAGTTGTCAGTGACAAGGAAATGAGGAAAAAGCAGATTAGAGAAGTAGAAACGCTTTCAAATCATTACCCAATGGAAACGCCCTAATAAGCATTTTTAACGGTGGCGGTTCATATTTCCCTTGAATGGTTTAAGGAACAGTGGAATAATATAAGGTTAAAAACACAGCGTCGTTTCAAACTTTAATATACTTTTTGCAAGAACAAAGAAGGCAGCTTACTTTTTGGGGGTAAACCGCCTCTTTGTTGTTGCTTTTACAATTGATATGTTAGAGATAGCATAACATTTCCAGAATGTTGTTTGTATCTAACATAGGATGTGTAAGTTGGTGTAACATTTTGTTTTAACCAATTGATTCCGTTAAGGTGAAAGATATTTGTGCCAGAAAGTTTGCATGTGAATTTCTTGATTTTATAGGAAATGGAAAAATCAATATCTCGCAATATCTTACTTCCGCTTGTATTCTCTATCTTGTTCCACTTGCCGGTAACAAAACTGGCGAACTTGTTCTTCGCAAATATGAGCTTTGCAGTTCCACCAAATTCCTTGTCACTAGAATCAATGTTTAAGTCGGTGACTTTGTTTGTCAACTTGTTGTACAAGCCATCAACCTCAACATTGAAAGGAATCTTAAAGCGTGAGACGAAACCTAAGTCTGTCTTTAAGTTTCCTATCAACATTTTACACGGAATGGAATTGTATGCAATTTCGTTTCGATTCCATAAAAATGTTGTGGTCAGTTTGGCATCAATAGGCAAGTTGCCCAATCCTTTGTTGGCATATAAAGTTGCATTTACGGTTTCCTTTTTTCCTCCATCCATATAATTTTGGCTGTGTAATAAACCGTCATTCTGATAGTTCAGCATTTCGGTGTTATCAGCCTTCTCATAAGTCAAATACATAAATATAATTGTTCTGCTATACAAACTATACAACTTATAAGCAATATTCATGTTCAGGGCGTTGTTGCCCAACCTTGAATATGAGGAAGCATCTGTGACCTCATCGTAGCTATTGATGACAGACAGTCTCGATAGTGCTTCAATATCGGTTGGAACATATTTGTAACTCAGTCCAAATGCAACAGAGTGTTGCTGACTGAAACGTAATTCTGTTGCAAAGGATGGCTCCCACTTGATTACAGACTTTGTCACTAGTCCATTGATGTTTGTGCTATTCCCATAATCAGAAAATCTAACACCAGCATCAAACCTAAAGAGACCTTTGTTCTTCATAAGTCCTCCATAAATCCCGAAATTGTGACTGTTCAAGTGTTCGCTATCTACATTTTGGTCTATCCATGAATCGGAGTTCTGACCAGACAATTCCCATTTCAAGTTGATTTTATGGAAAATAGGAAATACATAGCCTACAGCACCTGCCACATTTAGCTTCTTCAAATCTTTATCTATATAGTAAGAATCATCTGCCTGTTTGTATTCGTTAGGCAGTTCATAAGAGGAAAGAACATCCAAGTTTCTTTCTGATTTAGAAAAAGCGAAATCTACACTTCCATAAAGCAGGCCTTTGCCTATCAATGAATTTAAGTTTACCTGTTGTAATACATTAAATCCTTTGTTCTTGTCATTGTCAGCATTTCTATCGGAATTATTGTTATAATAATCCATGATAGACATATTGTTTCTCATGTCGCTATATGCCAACTTCGTTTGGAAACGCAAACTTGCATATGGATTGACATCCCATTTTTGACTGAGGTTAAATGAACTAAAGTTACCTCTTTTCTTGCCATTCTCTTCTGTTGACTTACGTATAACTTCCTGCGCCACCTTTACATGTTGTTCCGTTGACAATGCAGACTTTGCATCCATTTCATTGTGGATGACACCTATCGTGACATTGTAGTGCGAAGTCGGTTTCAATGTTAAGTTGACATTACCGATACCAGAAGTCCTTTTGTATTCGTCATTGCTTGGCATCAAGACATTTCTTTCTGCACTTGAAAGGCTCAGTTGCGCAAATCCATTGGTTGTTTTTACTCCTGTAAGACCGCCATTGGCATTGAGATAGTCCATTATAGAGAAAACTGTCTCATTGGTGTTGTTAGCATTTGCAATGATGGATGCAGACACTTTTTTGTCCATCTTCAAAGCTGAGTTCTTGCTGTCAAACTTGTTCTTAACACCACCCCCTTCTGTAAAGTTTCCTGCCCATTTGTTGTGTAAGTCTTTGTTAATAAGGTTCAGTGCAGTTGTCTCTTTTGAATTGAAAGAGTTTCCTACATTTCCGTCATTGTAATTGTTCAGTAGCTCCACACCAGAAGCAAAGTCTGCAGACAAAGTTTTTAGTGCATGTCCTCCTGTAGAAAGCACATCTTCGCCATTGACCAAGAACTTATCTATTTTTTTCCCTTGGTAGGAAACATTTCCCGACTCATCAACAGTCATTCCTGGCAACTTTTTAATGACATCGCTCATGTTCTGTTCACTTCCGTTTTTAAACACATCTGGACTAAATTCAATTGTGTCATTCTTGATTTTCGCCCCTAAGTTTCTACCTTTTATTGTTACCTCAGACAATGTGTAGCTGTCGTCTTTCATCATTAAGTGTAATGGGGTTGCCGGCACTTCTTTATAATGTACTCTCAGTGTAGTATATCCGACACATCTTGCTGTCAACCAAAATGAGGACAAAGCCTTGTTGGATTGGATAGTGAACGAACCATCGTCTTTTGATATTGCATACGAAACGATGGAATGTGCCGCACTATCTTGTGAACATGTAACAGTACAAAAGGGTATGGCTGTATTTTGTGCATCAACAACCATACCCGATATATTCTGTGCTATAGAAAATCTACATATGCAGATTAGCATACATAACAGTAAACTTCTTAAACGTCTCATACATCCTTATGTTTTATCCTATAAAACTATGACATTGTCATTGCCGCTTTCCTTCAACTCTTCAATCTTTTTCTTCTGTAACTTTTCAAAAGCAGGTTTTTGCATTATTTTTCCTCTTGGTAACTCTATCTTGACTTGCCCTTTTATAGGCAAAATACTTTCTGCCTCATAAATTTCGCTTGATGTCGTCAAGCGGAGTATTGCCCCTGGCAGCCCTATATATCCACAAGGTCCTACGGGGGATGGTATTTCTTGACAGAACCATGCTACTACAGAACGATTTTTCTTATATACGGCCTTTGTACATTTCTTTCCTAAAACTTCTATAGTCTCATCAAAATACAAATCCCATTCATTTTTTAATGAATCAGAAAAAACGACAAACGTCTTATCTACAATGCTTTTTATACTTATTTCCTTATTATCTGTTGTATTTGTATAGTATGAGCCACTTCCTTCAAGTTTGATAACATTGTTATCTATGCCTGTGGTTGAAAATGCACATTCGTTGCCATTAGTAAATAAAGTATAAGTTTTATGCTGATTGGACAATTGATTTATAATCATTTGTCTTTTACTTAAATCACTCATACTATAGACCTCCTTCGGAATTTGCATCACCATATTATAATGTATGGATAATCCTATCTTTTGTGCGGAGACTAATAGACAAGAGACTAAGCACGAAAGCGTGAATAATATAACCCTTTTCATATTTGTACAGAATAGAAAGAAAATATTAAAGAGTAGGCACTCCAATTAAAAAGAGTGCCTTGGAACGTTGTTGTTGCCTTAATGTTGTTTACTACTGGTGAAGATACTTCAGCCGCACTTGCTTGACTTGGCATGCATATAGCACCTAATGCCAAAGCCATAGAAAACAAAAACTTTTTCATGTTTTCTCCTTTTTTAAAATGTTATACATGTTGCGGAGGTATAAGCCTCTTTGTTTTCGATTGCAAAAGTACAAAAAAAATGATTGATAGAACTTTTTGATGGTTATTTTAAACTGAATTAAACTTATTGACGGCAAAATTAAATCTGATTAAACATTATGCTGCTATTTTGTAAGGAAACTGGTACTTTTTTGTAACATGTCTTTCGGTTTGATGTTTTTTTGGAATTAAAAATCTTAGATTCATTATTTTTTTGTATTTTTGCAGCCGAAAAGAGTTGTTAGGCAGCAAACGTATGCAGATTGCAGAATTTAGAACTGTTGCTAAATCATTACCTCTGTTGAGGTGAAAAACTCATAAATAGTTCATTTTTAGCTATTCGGCTGATTTTAGCGTAATTTTATCAGAAAACTCTTGCAGGTATGAAAAAAAATCGTAAATTTGCAGCGAGGAATAAAAACTTGAAGAATAAACAACATAAAAAATGAACTTATGAAGAAAATCTCG
>ENA-ORRX01000635-ORRX01000635.1-human-gut-metagenome-genome-assembly--contig:-NODE-635-length-11169-cov-1.66862_pt1 | contig 11169 bp, 9 predicted proteins | sample MGYA00242186_ERZ509153 | MGnify/ENA primary metagenome ERZ509153 (study PRJEB26280, sample SAMEA2338643) | human gut metagenome | biome: human gut; feature: human-associated habitat; material: faeces... | reverse complement strand
CGTCCATGGCGTGGTCGTTTTCTTTGCGCGGGGCGTCGTATTTTGCACTCTCGTCCCAGCGGTATAATGAAAACTCACGTATGGCGTCGCGGCACGGCTTGCAGATTTTTATCCTGCCGGATTTCAGCGCGTCCGACGTTTTGCGTATGCCCTTTACAACGTCGTTGTCGGCACGCACCACGCGTATTTTGCCGTGCCTTTTTATACATTCAATGAAGCTCGCGGCCGAGGGGTCAACTACCGCGTATTCCACTTTTCTGTCGCCGATAAGAGCTGTAAGCGAACAATAGTATTCCTCATCGGTCATCTGAAAGCCTTTTTGCTTTGAATCGTGGTAGAATTCATCCACTCTGAAAAAGGTGCCGTCTTTTTCGCCCCAAAGCCCCATGGATGTCGGATTTACCGTGCCGTAGTCGCAGGAAACAAAATATTTCGTGATTCCCGCAGGCACGTCGTATATATATGAGCTGTCGAAAAAAGGGTAAACCGCGCCGTCACAGCTGACCCATTTACCTTCAATAAATCGCTCGTAAAATGAACCGCTGTAAAGATTTTTATAACGCTGTTTAATCTCCTCCGACAGCGAGGGATTGTCGTCCATTGTGAAATGCAGATATAGACAATTTTTATCTGCTGCCTTTTTTATCCATTCCGTGTAGAACCAGTGCGCCGGATTTTCGGGGTTGCAGTTGAACCAAAGGCGCGAATTATCGACGGAGCAGCGAGCTATTGCCTGCTCGCAAAAGGAGCGCGGCATAAGAGCCGTCTCGTCGAGCATGACGCCCGAAAGAGTCATACCCTGTATCAGCGCCGCCGAGCCTTCATCCTTACCCCCGAAAATGTAAAAACGGTTTTCTCGCCCGTCTTTTTTTATGATTATCATATTTTTTGAAACAAGCTCCTCGTATGTGAAGCCGAGAGAACGCAGCATCGGGAGCATCGGCGTTATTATGTTGCGTCGCAGAGAGGTGATGGTTTTTCCGCAAACGGCAAAGCTGCTGTCTGAAAACATATAAAATGCCCAAAATATAAATGACAGAAACATACACACCGTCTTACCGCTTCTGACAGAGCCGTCGCAGATTATCGCATCTCGGTTTTTATACGGCGAAGAGTCCGTCCACCAATTCAGCAGTATAAGCTGCTTTTTCGAGAAGCTTTTAAAGGCGTCAACAGTCATCGTCGTTCCCTCCGGCGGAAGCCTTTGCCGAATTTTCGATAGCCTTATAAAGAGAAACGGAATATTTGTCGCTTTCTGATAATGACAGCTGCTCGATTTTTTCAAGTGCCTTCAAACGGTCAAAAAACTTGATTTCCATTCCTCCGCCGCGCGGTTTTTTGATTTCCGCCACATTGAAAAGGTCAAGCTTTTCGGCGTCAAGCCTGTCACCGTCACTTTCGAGTATGAGCTTTACAGCGTCCGAAATGTTACCGAACGCAATACGGCGGTAACCGCAAAGCGCCTCGGCTCTTGTAGCGGCAAGCTTGCCTTCAAGCTCGGCTATCTCATCTTTGATACGTTTCTCCGTTAGGAGTCGAATACCGCACATTTCCGGGAAGACGGTGTATCCGGCTCTCAGCGCCGCGTCTTTCGGATTACCGCAGTAAACGTATTCGCGGCAAAAATCTTTTTCGCGTTTTTTAAGACTTTTTCTGTCCGTAATAATTCCTCCCTTGTGATTTTGTATAAGTTTTTTCATACATAACGGCAAAAAGGTAGCAATGCTCCGAAAACGTTGCGACACATTTCCGATATGTGTCTATTAACATCTCGAAACCGTTGATGCAGGCGGACTTTAATGATTCGAGATTTTTTTGAAATGTTATTGACAATAAAAAAAATCGGTATTACAATAAGTAAACCGATTAACAATTAACCGACTAACTATAAATCGGCTATCTTATATTTAAAAAGGAGGAAAAGGCTTTGGCTTCGGAACTTAAAGAATTGGTCTTTAAGATGAACAGGCTTGACTGCTATAAACGCTATGCCATGCATAAAATGCTTCGCGACAGCGGCGTGTATTTCGGCCAGCCGCCGGTGCTCGATTATCTAAGCGAGCACGGCGAATGCTCGCAAAAAGACCTTCCCGACGGCATAAATGTTTCGCCGGCATCGGTAGCGGTATCCGTAAAACGAATGCAAAAGAGCGGGCTTATCACAAAAATATCAGACGAAAACGACCTGCGCTGCAACCGGATAGCTCTTACCGAAAATGGCAAGCAGCGTACGGAATATATACACAGTCAGTTTGACAAGCTTGATAAAAGGATGTTCAAAGGCTTCACAAAAGAGGAGCTTTCACTTCTCAACAGCTTTTTGAATCGTCTTATTGACAATATTTCGGAGGACGCTCCGAGCGAAAAAGCAATTTTTGAAATGATGATGAAATCACACGAAAAAGGAGGCGACGACAATGCGTAAGCTTATGAAATACGTAAAGCAGTACACTTGGCAGTCGATAATCTGCCCTATACTTATGGTTGGCGAGGTAGTGCTTGAGCTTATGCTGCCGTATTATATGTCGTATATAATCGACGTGGGCATACCGAACGGCGACAGGAAGTACATTATCGAAATCGGCGTCAAAATGGTTGCTATGGCATTGGGCTCGCTTTTCTGCGGTGCCACCGCGGCAAGGCTTGCGTCTGTTGCGAGTATGGGCTTCGGCACAAATCTCCGCACAGCTATGTATGAGAGCATCCAGAATTTCTCATTCTCGAATATCGACAAGTTCAGCACGGCTTCTCTTGTAACGCGAATGACAACGGACGTAACTCAGATACAGAATATGTATATGATGATGCTGCGAATTTTCTTCAGAGCACCGCTTATGTTTGCAATAGCACTCACCATGAGCTTCAAGATAAGCAGAGCGGTATCAAATACCTTTCTTGTGGTTATACCGATAATCCTGATATTCCTCGCGCTGTTCGGACCTATCGCCGTAAAGCGCTTTAAGAAGGTATTCAATATGTTTGACGGGCTCAATGCGTCCGTTCAGGAAAACCTTATCGCAATGCGCGTTGTAAAGGCGTTTGTCCGCGAGGATTACGAAAAGAAAAAGTTCAAAAAGGCAAATGACGACCTTATGGATGCGTCGGTAAGCGCGGAAAAAATGATGGTTATGGCACAGCCGCTGATGATGTTTTTGATGTTCGGCACCATACTCACTATTACCTATATCAGCTCAAAGCTCATTTTGAGGGGCGAAATGGAAATAGGTAAATTCAGTACGCTTACGACCTATGTTATGATGATACTTATGTCTGTCATAATGATAGCCATGATATTGGTACAGTATGTTATGTCGAGAGCCGCCGCAGCACGTATAGCCGAGGTTATCGAGGAAAAGCCCGACATAAACGACGATGACGCTCAGTCGGACCTCAAGGTTAAGGATGGCTCCGTAGAGTTTAAAAATGTCAGCTTTAAGTACAGCTCGGACGGCAAAAAGAATGTTATAGACGGAGCGAGCTTTAAAATAAATTCCGGCGAAACCGTAGGCGTTATAGGCGGTACGGGAAGCGCAAAGACAACGCTCGTAAGCCTTATTCCGAGACTTTACGACGTAACGGGCGGCGAGGTTCTCGTCGGCGGCGAAAACGTAAAAAAATATAAGCTTTTTGAGCTTCGTGAAGCCGTAAGTATGGTGCTTCAGAAAAATGTGCTTTTCTCGGGCACAATTATTGATAACCTCCGCTGGGGCAACGAAAACGCCACCGAGCAGGAAGTAATAGACGCCTGTAAGGCAGCTCAGGCTCACGACTTTGTAATGAGCTTCCCTGACGGCTACAACACAGACCTCGGCCAGGGCGGCGTTAATGTTTCGGGAGGTCAAAAGCAGCGTCTTTGTATTGCGCGTGCTCTCTTGAAGAAGCCTAAAATACTCATTTTGGATGACTCCACAAGCGCTGTGGACACCTTTACCGATTCAAAAATTCGCGAGGCGTTCAAAAATGACATACCGAATACCACAAAAATCATAATCGCTCAGAGAATAAGCTCCGTTGAGGACGCCGACAAAATCATAGTTCTCGACGACGGTAAAATAACCGATATTGGTTCGCACTCGGAGCTTATGGAGAGAAGCGAAATATACCGTGAGGTCTATACCTCGCAGCAAAAGGGTAACAAAGACGAAGGAGGCGAAAACTGATGCCGAAACCTAAAAACGGACCGGGCGGCCACGGCGGAGCCCCGAAAGGCGGCTTCCAAAAGCCGAAAAATATGGGCAAAACCGTTTCAAAGCTTTTTTCTTATCTCGGTAAGTCAAAGGGCCTGTTGGTGCTTGTCATAATTTTCGTCCTTTTAAGCTCGGTCGGAATGATTGCGTCCTCGTACTTCATTAAAATTGTAATAGATAACTATCTTGTTCCCATGACAAACGGTACGATGACGCCGGATATAGGTGCTATTGCGTTATCTCTTTCCAAAATGGCTATGCTTTTCATATTCAGTGCGATATCAGCCTATGCGTATGCAAGAATTATGATAAAGGTGTCGCAGGGAACGGTAAATACGATAAGGCGCGACCTCTTTGACAAGATGCAGGATTTGCCTATAAGCTATTTTGACACGCATACTCACGGCGACCTTATGAGCCGCTATACAAACGACGTCGATACCGTCCGAAATTTTCTGAGCAACGGCTTTGTGCAGGTGATTTCCTCGGTTATCAGCGTTATCGCAACCTTTGCCATGATGCTGTATCTCAGCTGGCAGCTCACTCTTCTTGTAATTCTGATGCTTATAATTATGCTGATTGTAATTAAGGTTATAGGCGGCAAGAGCGCGCTGTACTTCAAGAAGCAGCAAAAGGACCTCGGAGCTGTAAACGGATATATCGAAGAGACCATAGAGGGACAAAAGGTCATAAAGGTATTCAATCACGAGGAAAATGTCAAGGAGGAGTTTGCCGCACTTAACGGTGCGCTTAAGCATTCCTCTACCAACGCCAATACCTTTGCAAGTGTTCTGATGCCGATAATGGGTAACCTCTCAAATATCAATTATGCCGTGATTGCCATGGCAGGCGGACTTCTCTGCATAGGCGGCTTTACCACAATCGGTACAATAAGCTCGTTTTTGCAGTATTCAAGATCGTTTTCTCAGCCCATAGCAAATCTCTCTCAGCAGTTCAACAACATTCTTGCGGCCTTAGCCGGTGCCGAGCGTATATTTGACGTTATCGACAGAGAGCCGGAAGAGGACAACGGCTATGTAAAGCTCGTAAACGCAAAATATGACGAGAACGGAAATTTGACCGAGTGCAAGGAGCATACGGGCCTTTGGGCTTGGAAGCATCCGCACAGCGGCGACAATACCGTAACCTATCAAAAGCTTGAGGGCGACGTTGTGTTTGAAAACGTGTGCTTCAGCTATGACGGGAAAAAGACGGTTCTCGACGACATTTCGCTCTATGCAAAGCCGGGTCAGAAAATTGCGTTTGTCGGCTCAACGGGCGCAGGCAAAACCACAATAACCAATTTGCTCAATCGTTTTTATGAGATACAAAAGGGAAAAATCCGTTATGACGGAATAAATATACAAAAGATTTGCAAGGGTGACCTTCGCTCTTCGCTTTCGATGGTGCTTCAGGATACACACCTGTTTACGGGTACAATCGAAGATAATATACGCTACGGCAAGCTTGACGCGACTCACGAAGAGGTTGTAAAAGCCGCTAAGCTCGCCAATGCCGATTCGTTTATAACAAGACTTCCCGACGGTTACGACACGGTTATAACAGGCGACGGCGCAAACCTGAGTCAGGGGCAAAGACAGCTCATAGCGATTGCGAGAGCGGCTGTGGCAGATCCGCCCGTGCTCGTGCTTGACGAGGCTACAAGCTCCATAGATACACGCACCGAGCATCTTATAGAAAAGGGCATGGATAAGCTTATGAACGGCAGAACCACCTTTGTGATAGCTCACCGTTTGTCCACGGTACGCAATGCGGACGCCATAATGGTGCTTGAGCACGGTAAAATAATAGAGCGCGGCAGTCATGATGACCTTATTAAGCAGCACGGGAAATATTATCAGCTGTATACCGGTCAATTTGAATTGTCATAATAAAAATCCGCGGTTTTATGGGGAAGCATCGCTTTGAGCCTTGCTTCCCCTGAATTTTTATAGGCTTGAGACAAAAAGGGAAGTTTTACACGGCAAACTTTGTTAATTTTCAAACTTTGCTTGAACTAACCCTTGAAATATTGTATATTTAATTGTAGTGTCGTCGAATTAGGCAGTTGTGAGGTGAAACAAGCTTGGCAAGGTCGTTAAAAAAACTTATTGCCGCTGTGTTTTGCCTTGTTTTACTGTTTGAGCTGTCATCTTGTTCGGTAAACACAAAATCAGCGGAGCAGACGGGCTTTTCTATGGGGTCGCTTGTAGGCATTAAGCTTTACGGGAAAAACTCCGATGCGTTGGAAAACGCAAACCTTTTGGCTGAAGTGGTTAAAACAGACGAGCGCATTTCAAAAAAATATGAGGGCAGCGATATATACAGAGTAAATTCCTCGGGCGAGCACGGAGAAACGGTGAGCTCTGAGACATATGATGAGCTTCGCACCGTATGCGACGTGTATTCCGATTCCCACGGCAAGGCTGCCGTTTTGTCCGGAGCGCTGACGGAGCTTTGGGGTTTTGATACCGACGAGTTCCGCCTCCCGAGCGAAGATGAAATTTTATCCGCAAAAGAAAAATGCGGTGACGATAAATTGATTTTCGACGACGGCAAAAAAGTTTATATCCCCGACGGTGCAAAGCTCAATCTCGGCTCCGCAGGCAAAGGAATAGCACTTGACGAGGCGGTTAAGAGAATAGACGAAATAAATTCGCAGGGCGGCAAAATAACGGGTGCAGTAATTTCCGTCGGCGGCAGCGTAGCGACATACGGCTTACCGAAAAAAGGCAAAAGCTGGAATGTAGGAATACGCGACCCGTACAAAACGGAAAACGATTATTTTGCGGTGCTGTCGCTTACAGATGCTTTTATATCAACCTCGGGCGATTATGAAAAGAGATTTACCGCCGAGGACGGAAAAACATATTTTCACATTTTGGATTTGACCACCGGCTATCCGGTGCAAACGGAGCTTACAAGTGTTACGATAAAGGCTCCTACGGGGCTTTTGAGCGACGCTCTCTCAACGCTCTGTTTTATTCTCGGAAAGGAAGAGTCTCTGCCGATACTCGAAAAGTACAATGCGGACGCGGTGTTTGTCTATAAGGACAGAACCGTCTTTGCGACGGACGGCATAAAGCCGTATTTAAAAATAACAAACGGCGATTACTCTCTTGTCTGATATGGAAAGAAAGCTTTTGGGAAAGCACGGAGCGGCGCTTATAATAATTACGGTTATGGTAATTGCGGTGCTTACGGCGTATAAATATACAAGGGCGAAAACATCACTTACTGCCGTTGTCACGTCGGACGGCGTGACCGTTTTGACGCTGTCTCTTGATGAGATTGCGGAAAAGCGAGAGTTTACGCTCGACAACGGTATTGTAATAGCCGCCGAAAACGGCGAAATATGGGTAGAAAGCTCTCCGTGTAAAGACAAGATATGTATGAGAACGGGTAAGCTGTGCCGCGCGGGGGAAAGTGCCGTGTGCGTGCCGCTTAAAACAGTCGTAAGCATAAAGGGCACTACCGAAAATATAGACGTGATTACATATTGATATGAAGATAACTAAGACAAAATCATATAAGGCCGCATTTACGGGTATAGCTGCGGCTGGGGCAATAACACTCTCGTTTCTTGAGGGGCTGATACCGACAGCTGCGTTTATGCCGCCCGGAGCCAAGGCAGGGTTTTCCAATATAGCGGTTATGTTTGCCGCCTCGGAATTCGGGCTTATACCGGCACTGTCGGTGACGCTTTTAAAGTCGCTGTTTGTTTTCCTTACGCGCGGTGCCACGGCATTTTTTATGTCACTCGCAGGCGGAGTGCTCAGCACCCTTGTGATGTATTTGTTATTTAGATTTTCAAAAAACGCAGGATATATAGAAATAGGTATTTTGTCGGCTTTGGCTCATAATGCAGGGCAGTTTTCGGTTGCCGCGATTATGGTTTCCGGAGAGTCGGTTATAGGCTATGCCCCGGTGCTGCTTTTGTCGGCTCTTGTTACGGGGGCCGTCACGGGAAGCATATTGAGGGCCGTTATGCCAAAGCTTCATAATATAGATAAAGCTGTAAAGGGAGGAAGATGAATGCGCTCTGAAATAATAAAACCTGTAAAAAAAGTCAGAGGCGGTGTAAGGGTTTCGCACGAAAAGCACACCAAGGATATGCAGGTTAAACGCATTCCGGCTCCGGAAACGGTCACGCTTCCGATGAGCCAGCATATCGGCGCGCCGTGTACGCCAACGGTAAAGGTCGGCGACAGAGTTCTTGTAGGTCAGGTAGTAGGCGATACCGATAAGTATGTAAGCGCACCCGTGCACGCGTCCGTGTCGGGTAAGGTTACGGCGGTAAAGGAAATCAGAACCGCTCAAGGTATTGTGTCTCAAGCCGTCATTATCGAAAACGACGGGCTTATGGAGGAGGCGGAGTTTACACCGCCAAAGGTCGAAACTCACGATGACCTGATAAAGGCCGTCAGAGCTTCCGGCGCGGTAGGACTCGGCGGAGCGGGCTTTCCGACTCATGTAAAGCTCAATTTCCCGCAGGACGGCAGCGTTGACACACTTATAATAAACGCGGCGGAATGTGAGCCGTATATAACGGTTGACTACCGCGAATGTCTCGATAATTCGTGGGACGTAATGAGCGGAGTACATCTTTTAAAGGATATGCTCAATTTCAAGAAGGTCATAATAGCGGTTGAGGACAACAAGCCCGATGCCATCAAAATTCTTGAGAGAATAGCCGAAAAGGACGACCCCGACGACGTAATTAAGGTTATGCCTCTTCGCTCAAAATACCCGCAGGGTGCAGAGAAAATGATGATACTCTCCGCAACGGGCAGACGCGTTCCCCCCGGAAAGCTTCCCTCGGACGTGGGCTGTGTTGTTATGAACGTGACCTCGGCGGCATTTATTTCACGCTATTTAAAATCGGGCAAGCCGCTTGTATCGCGTTCTCTTACGGTTGACGGTTCTGCCATAACCGCTCCGCAGAATGTGCGCGTTCCGATAGGCACCGAGATAGATTACATCATCAAGGCGTGCGGCGGTTTCCGCGAGCCCCCGGTTAAAATAATTACCGGCGGACCCATGATGGGTACCTCGATAGTCGATACGCACCACCCGATATTAAAATGCAATAACGCAATTCTTGCCTTCACCGATGACGATATGAGCCTTAAGACGGAAACGGCTTGTATACACTGCGGCAGATGCGCTAAGGCCTGCCCCATGTATCTTCAGCCGACGGTAATACATAAGTACGCGGTGCAAAAGGATGTAAAGAATCTTTTAAAGGCGGGCGCAATGGTTTGTATGGAGTGCGGTTCGTGCGCGTATACGTGCCCTGCCGGCAAACCGCTTGTTCAGTTTATGCGTGATGCAAAATCAATTGTAAGATCGGAGGCGCAGAAAAAATGAGTGAAGAAAATGTAAAGCTTACCGTATCTCCTTCGCCTCACAAGCGTTCAGTCGATACAACAAGAAGCATAATGCTTGACGTAATTATCGCCCTTATGCCGGCACTTATAATGTCGGTGGTGCTGTTCGGATTCCGTTCGCTGCTCGTTACGGCGGTGAGCGTCCTCTCGTGTGTTTTGTTTGAATACATAGCGCGCAAGGTTATGAAAAGAGATAATACCATAGGCGATTTAAGTGCTGTGGTAACCGGTATCCTTTTAGCTTTCAATTTGCCGTCCACAATGCCGATCTGGATGGTAATAATCGGCGACGCAGTTGCAATTATCGTCGCAAAGCAATTCTTCGGCGGCATAGGTCAGAACTTTGTAAACCCTGCGCTTGCAGGCAGAATCGTGCTTATGACGTCGTTTGCAAATGCGATGTCCGACTATCCGGCTCCGTTTGCTTGGAGAAATGCCGCGGTTGACGCGGTCACGTCCGCAACGCCCCTTTCACAGATGACAAGCGTGTATAAAGCAGGCGATATAGATGCCGCGGTCAATGCCGCGGGGCTTCCCACGCTCACAAATATGTTCTTCGGCGTAAGGGAGGGCTGCCTCGGCGAAACGTGCGCCGTCGCGCTGCTTCTCGGATTTATCTATCTCTTAATACGTAAGGTAATATCTCCCGTAATTCCGCTCTGTTTTGTCGGCACAGTTGCCGTAATAATGCTGATAGCGGGCAAGGGCAGTCTTACCTTTACGGCATATCAGCTCTTGTCGGGCGGCCTTTTGCTCGGTGCTGTATTTATGGCTCCCGATTACAGCACCTCGCCGATAAGCACAAAGGGAAAAATAATATTTGCCGTGGGATGCGGAATTGTAACGTCTCTCATTAGAATATTCGGTAATTTGCCCGAGGGCGTTTCATTCTCAATAATTCTTATGAATATTCTCGTTCCGCATATTGAGCATCTCACAGCTCCAAAGCCCTTCGGAACTCTCAAGGAGAAAAAAGAGAAAAAGGAGGCGGCAGCGTGATGAAAAAGAAATTCACCGCAAAGGACATTTTGATTCCTACCGTTTCACTCTTTGTGATTTGTCTTGTGGTCACCGCCCTTCTGGCGGTCACAAATATGCTTACGGCCCCGCAGATACAAAAGCTGTCAAAAGAGACAGAGGATAAAACAAAGGCAGAGGTCTTAGCCTCGGCAGACGAGTTTTCGGACGCTCTTACGGTGAGTGCCGACGGCAAGGACTACACCTACTATGAGGGAACTGCCTCCGGCGACACAATAGGTTATGTGTTCAAAACCTCGGCAAAGGGCTACGGCGGCGACATTGACCTTATGGTAGGCATTGATACGAGCGGAAAGGTTACGGGCGTGTCAATACTCTCGATAAGCGAGACGGCAGGTCTCGGTATGAATGCCAAAAACGAGAGCTTTATAAATCAGTACATAGGAAAATCCGGTACGATAGGCGTTTCCAAAAACGGCGCGTCCGATACCGAAATTCAAGCTCTTACGGGAGCTACGATAACATCAAAGGCGGTCACGTCGGCGGTTAATACGGCGCTCAGTCTTTATTCACAGATAGGAGGCGAGAAGGTTGGCTGAAAAGAAAACGATATT